>Ga0316205_10000045_pt1 | contig 317453 bp, 287 predicted proteins | sample 3monthpyrite_MG_FD_204941 | JGI IMG/M metagenome (GOLD analysis project Ga0316205, IMG submission 204941) | Microbial mat bacterial communities from mineral coupon in-situ incubated in ocean water Damariscotta River, Maine, United States -... | ecosystem: Environmental > Aquatic > Marine >...
AACACGTACGTGAATTTCTGTGTCGTTTTGAGTTTTGAACTCACGGCTATTGCCTGCAGCGCCTGTGCCTTCAAAAGCAGAATCCTGATCAGTAAAGCCAGCTTGGAAATCAATAAAACCACCAACAGATACTTCAGGAGCAGCAGCATGAGCAGCTGAAGCCATAGCAACAGTAGCAAATAATGCTGTAGTACCTAATAAAAATTTATTCATAATAATATACCCTATTATAATATAGTTGAAACCCTAAATAAATTTTAGAAATTGATAAATAAATATAAATCTCTAAAAATCAGTTTAGCATAATATACATATGCATAACTAACTTGGCGAAGAAAGCACAATAGAGACCCATAAATCAATAGTCTAAACTACAATATCGAAGTTTTAAGTATCATTAATGCAACTATGTTACATATATATCACATAGTTAAATAGCTAAATTAGTGTATATTTGTCAGTAATGTAGTTATAAGAACGTATCCTTAACTTAAAATTAATAAATATGAATAGTATAATAGAGAATTATAAATCTACAATTGAGAAAATAAATAATAAAGCATCTGAGGGTGAAAAACAGAGTGTTAATCTGGTTACAGTAAGTAAAACACATAATATGGATAAAATATCATGTTTGTTAGATTACGGATGCAGAATTTTTGGTGAAAACAAAATTCAAGAAGCTGTAGAAAAATGGTCAGATATTAAAAATGGTCATCTAAATGATAAATATAAAGATGTTGAATTACATTTTATAGGACATTTGCAAACCAATAAAGTTTCTGAGGCTGTAAGGCTATTTGATTTTATACAAACAATAGACAGACCTAAATTAGCAGAGAAAATAGCATTAGAACAACAAAAACAGAATAAAATTGTTAAGGGTTTCATTCAGGTTAATACAGGAGATGAGAAACAAAAATCAGGCATCTCTACGAATGAAGCAAATGAGTTTATTGAATATTGTACAAAAGATATCAATTTGGATATTATTGGATTAATGTGTATTCCTCCAGTGGATGAACCCGCTGCTTTACATTTTGGATTGTTACGAAATATAGCGAAGGCTAACAATATCAAAGAATTAAGTATGGGCATGAGTAAAGATTACGAGTTGGCGATTTCTATGGGGGCAACCTATGTAAGAGTCGGCTCAGAGATTTTTGGCCAGCGAGGAAATAAATAGCCCAGTATACAATTAACCAAGCAAGTAATGGGTAAATTATTTATATGATAGTTTAATAAGCAAAATTTATAAAAAACATATGGAATAACTTATGAATTTAGATTTTTTACAATTGAAAGATTTTAATTTGTTCTATGAAACTGAACTAGGAACAAAAGTAAAAGAGACGATAGTAAAAAAGATATATAAGTTTTGGCCAGAATTAAAAAATGAATTAAAAAATGAATTAGATATAGATTCAGCTGATGTTGAAAATGAAAATTCCGAAAGAGAAAGTACCGATAATGGGGGGCTTTCAAATAAACAGGCAAAAGCAAATATTAAAAAACAGAAACTTGTGGGCATTGGTTATACTGCTCCATATCTAAAATTAATAGATAGTGATTCATATAAAAATCTATCTATTCTTTCTGGAGAAATTGTAGTCAATGATGCAATAGAAGATGATGAGTTTCTAAATTATGCTAGTAATAATGATGCAGATGTTACCTCAAATCTATATAATTTACCATTTAAGGACTCATCTATTGATAAAATAATAGTTCTACATTCTTTAGAATTTTCTAACAACCAATCTAAGTTCCTTCGTGAAATATGGAGGGTGCTAAAAGATAATGGCAAGATCATATTTATTGTTCCTAATAGGCTTAGTATATGGTCAAAGATACACAAAACACCTTTTGGACACGGACATCCATATTCTCCTCAGCAGCTTGAAAATCTATTGTCAGGCTCTATGTTTACATTAACAAGAGTCGATATTGATATATTCGTCCCACCTGTTCATATAACCTTATTTAATAAAATTATAATTTTTCTGCATTTTTTAAGTAGTAAAATAAGTAGTTTTATGGGGGGATTTATATTTGGAGGTGCAATTATTGCAGAAGCCAGAAAGGAAATATTTGGTATGACCCCAACAGGTGGAGAGAAAGTGACTTTTAAAGAAACAGTTTCAGCAAAGGATATTCACAAAAATATATAAGCTTTTATGAGGATAATAAAGACGATAAGAACACAAGTAACATAAGGCGAATATATAATGAATTGCTAATCTAAAATCAGATAGTTTGATATATTACGTAAAATATTTATTATGCTTAGAAATTAGTCATTCATTTCATTTGGGTATATGCCCCAAAGCCTTCTTCTATCTATCCAGCCCTTAATACCTTCTGCTGTTATTTTGCAAAATTCTTTATTGCAGCCATTAAGAGATGCCTCTGCACCAACCTCTATACGAGCTAAAGGAGCAGATTTAGTACTTGCTCTATCATAAATAACCTGAGTTTCTCCAGTTATTATAACTGATCTCTTAGGAGAAAGTAATGCTTGATGAACCCAACCTTCATCACCTTGTATATCCCTAATCATTCTCCATCTTTTTGCTTCAGCTATAATTTCAACAGGCATTCTTTTTCTATGCATTACCCATTTTATAGGATGTGTCTTATCTGGCCCATTACGAACATTTACCTCACCCTTGCTTAAAGATACAAATCTAGGAAGCTTTAAGCCAGTTTTTGCAAAAGAATTATTACTTATAAGGATATTAGTAAAAACTAATGAAATTAAAAGTAATGTTAGAAATGTCTTCTTCATGTATTTTCTCTTTTATAATGACTGAAACATAACAAAAATAATAGTTATAGCACATAACATATAAGATATTGTTACTGCAATACGTAATCCTAATTGATAAGCAAGTTTTTCTATATTACTTTGCTTCTGAAAAGATTTTATATGAAATAAAAGAGCATGGTATTCTTTTCTGGCTTTTTTAAATCCAAGTGAATCATTTCTTGCATATGTAGGGTTTGCTACAATTTTGAAAATTGATTTTATATTTCCTGATTCCGCTACCTTTGCTAGATTTGTAGATAATTCTTTCTTGATTTTATTACTATGCAAACTATCAAGTAATGTGGAAAGCCTTTTGACAAGTAATTTTGTAAGGTTTTTACATGGCTCACTATTTATTTCTGCTTGAGCAATTGTAAGAAGTCCAATAATAATTATTTGCTGATTATTTGCAATTTTGGGGTAATTCTGCATCGTTTTTAGTTTGATTTCATCTTCAAGTGATATGTGCGAAGTAATATAAGCTCCAATATGCCTATCCATAGGGTCTCCAATTTCTTCATCATCAAGATTAATTGACGATGATTTTTTATCTAATGATAGAAGTATATCTCTGATAGATATCGTGAAGAAATTGGTTAATAATTCACTTTGACATGGTAATGTTGGATTAAGGTCATAGAGTACTCTTTCCATTCCAAATCCTAAAGACTTTTTCTTTAAATATAATCTGGTTTTAGTATTGTCATAATAGTAATTGAATTTGATTTTATCTTTATGGTAAGTGTCACCCTGCTGATTCTCCCAATGCGTTATAATTCCATCATTTATAACAGAAGCGACTTGCTGTAACTTATCCCTTTCTCCATTCGTATAACAATATGATACAAATGTAGCCATACCATCGACTGTAATACTGATATCTTTGTATCGTAGAGGTCCATCTGGATCAATAACTGATAGAACTCTGACTATTTGTTCATCTGTAAGGGTTATGTTTTCTATCTTAGTAGATGCTAAATCCGTTAATTTATCAGCCATATCAGGATTCTTTAGTGAAAGAGATACCCATCTTGATAACTCATTTAGCTTCAGAGATTTTCTTGCCTCATTCCAATTATTAAAAATTGCCTGAGCTAATGATTTTCTACTTACATGCTCGGAATCATTAAATCTAAAGGCGTATAATGATTCTTTATGTAAGCTTGCAACAGTGTAGCTGTTATCTATCTTATTTGCCCAATTCTTTAGTTCTTCAATGCCCCATGAGGTATTAATACAATCTGTAAGCAGACCTTTGAAAAGTTGATCAATTAGTGGACTAAAGACAAAGTTATTGTTGTTTTTAGCAAAAGTTATTGTGCTATCTAACGTGCCATTCTCAATACGTATATTTGCAACTAGTTCTACTGAAATTGCGTCTTTATAAGGGTTGCCTCCAGATAATAGAGATAAAATAGTTACTGCAAAACCAACTAAATCAACACTCACATCAGAGCGTGATCGTGCAGCCGGGTGGGTAAGCAAACTATTCAAAGGTAAGAATGCGGGCAGTTGTAGAAAACTAGTATAATGCGTAATTGGTGCTAAGGCTGTTAATTTGTTAATACTAGTATCAAAATATATTGTATCTATATTTATAGAACCATGTATGTAATTTTCATTATTGAAAAAAGTAATAACTTCTAATAGCTGGTCAGGAATACTAAGGTCGCGGATTTTTCCTTCTGATAATTGTCCATTAGCTTTCAATAATTCTGATATTTTTACCCCAGATATCTTTTTTAATATAACAGCTAGGCTTTCTTCTCCTGTGTTAGCAGAAGTTATTTTTCCAAATGCTAGGACTTCTTGTACATTTGCTGACTTGTTGTCGTTTAAATATTCTATAAGATCTAGGTTAGGAGCAAAGCTATTTTTATAAATTAGTGCGTAACAATTTGAATTAATATCAAATGCTTCCGCTACATCTGTGGAGAAAGGTTCTAGTTTTATAGAAAAATTAATTGGGTATTTCGCTTTATCTATAGGATAGATCGTAATATTGCCTGTTTTTATATTTTTATATATAGAGGCGTTAGATGAAATATTCTCATTTTTATTAGACATAATACATAGCGAAGATTTGTTACATGTTTAATTTAACAAAAAAAATATAAAAATCAACGTTGGCATAGTTAATTTATACAATGGAAATCATATTGCTATTGTTAGCTGGAGAATAGTTGTTAATAAACTACGGTAAAGCATTTTAGCTAGTAATTATTGTAAAAATTAGTAGCTAAATGGGTCTTTAACTAAAATAGTATCTTCTCTCTCTGGGCTTGTTGAAACAGTTGCAACTTGAGTTTCTACAAGTTCTTCTATACGCCTAATATATTTTACTGCATTTGCAGGAAGATCTTTAAAGCTTCTTGCTCCTAGTGTTTTTTCTGACCAACCATCAAGCTCTTCATAAATAGGTTCAACATTAGCCTGTATAGTGATTGATGAAGGAAGATAATCATATATTTTGCCGTTATATTTATAACCAATACAGATTTTGATTTTTTCCATTCCATCAAGAACATCAAGTTTTGTTAGGGCAATACATGTGATTCCTGAAATTTTAACAGTTTGTTTTACTAAAACCGCATCAAACCATCCACATCTACGCTCTCTTCCAGTTACAGTTCCAAATTCATGACCACGTTCGCCAAGAGTTTTTCCTATTTCATTATTTTGTTCTGTTGGAAATGGTCCACTACCAACTCTGGTTGTGTATGCTTTTGTTATACCTAGCACGTTACCTACATGCCCTACGCCAAAACCACAACCAGCAAAAGTACTACCAGATACAGTATTTGATGATGTTACAAAAGGATAAGTACCGTGGTCTATATCAAGCATAACTCCTTGAGCGCCTTCAAACAAAATACGTTTTCCAGCTTTTGCCATCTCATCTAGAACCATCCATACAGGCTTAATAAAAGGTCTAAGACGATCAGCAAATGAAAGAATATATTCTTCAACATCATCTGCATTTACTTCTTCAAAGCCAAAGCCACGACGTAATGCATTATGATGGAATACTAGGTTATCTATGCGTGCTCTAAGGACTTCTCTATCCTCAATATCGCACATTCTTATAGCTCGTCTTGCTACTTTATCTTCGTATGCAGGCCCTATACCTCTACCAGTCGTTCCAATTTTATCAGACCCTCTGCTTGATTCAGCAGCTTTATCTATTTGTTGGTGAAGAGGAAGAATAAGCGGTGCGTTCTCGGCAATCATTAGATTAGATGGGTTAACATCAACACCCTGCGCAACGATATTATCAATTTCTTTTAATAATGCTTGAGGATCTATAACAACTCCATTGCCTATGATAGATAATTTGTCTTTTCTGACAATACCTGAAGGCAATAGACTTAATTTATATACAGTTCCATCAATTACAAGAGTATGCCCAGCATTGTGACCACCTTGGAATCTTACCACTACATCTGCAGTTTCAGATAACCAGTCAACAATTTTTCCTTTTCCTTCGTCGCCCCATTGAGAACCAACAACTACAACATTTGTCATTTTTTAGATGCCTCTTTTTAAATATGCATTTTATAAAAAAAATTACCATAAGCGTTATTGCATAAATAATTGAGTATTGCCAACAGAAATATATACAGAATAAAGATTATATTTACTTTTCTATATAAAATTAAGCTAATTTATGAAGGTAAACAAATATGATTTAGATAATAATTACAATTTTATGGGGTGTATTCCTGTATTTTAGGTCTTTATTTAGTCCTTTAATAAAAACATAATCTGACATGTGAAATCCTTGTTGTTTTGTACATATGTTGCTGGCTTTGTGCCTGCAATACCATCAACACAATCACCTCCTACTGGCATATTGAAACCATCTATAGATAATATTTTCCCACTATCTGCATTTCCATCATCTGCTTTTATATCTATTCTTTCTGCTTCATTGGGCTTTAGAATACCATTATCAACATTTCCATTGGAAAGTCTGGCAAATGTTAGTGTGTTGGAGGTAATTCCATATAGATCGATATAATCCATCCACCATGTACCCCCTTTGATTTTTGATATTGGAACATTTCTATCAAGATCACCTACAACGGCGTTGTCTACCCCATCTACAACTCCGAGATAGTTAAATTCCAGCGAACCAGAAAGATATAGGTGATACCAGGATAAAATATTTTCATATTTTGTAGCACCCCCAATCTGCTTGTTGCCATCACCATTACAGCCAGAACTGGTGACATTAACGTCAGTATTAGTACATGTGGATTTTGAATTCCAATAAGAATATGCATCAGCCATATCACCAGGTATAGCGTTATATCTGGTTTTAAATGAGCCATAAACATTGCGCCATTCATTTGCTTCTTTGATTATGGATGTGATTCTTGCTTGTCTAATCAGATGTGTAGAGCTTACAACTCCACCTATGATGAAGGCAATAATGAATAAGACTGCTGTCATTTCAATGAATGTAAAACCTGAATAAGTATTTTTTTCATATTCTTTCATCATTTATGCCATATTTTGTTATTCTAACCAAAAATACATTCTGCATGTATTCGTATTTGAATCAAGCGTATATGTTGATGGAGCAGGGTTCGAATAACCTTGAGTCGTACATCCGCCAGAACCCCATGAATTGGTAGAATATATATTGCCATTATCTGCTTCGCCATCATCCATTTTTTTATCTAGAGTTTTTGCTTCTCTGGCTGTAATAACTCCTCCAGCAAAATTATTTCCATTATCAAAATCTGTAGCAAAATGAATATTATTACCATATTTTTTCTGATAAACATTTGTCGCATAGCCAACATTATAACCAGCAGTCTTTACATCTGATGTAGGAAGATTATAGCCAACTACATATCTTCCTCCTAAACTTACTTCAATTTCAACAGAATTAAAAATTTCAGCTAACTGTAAATGCTGCCAACCTCTGATTTGCTCTGCCCTACCAGCCAACTGATTATTCGCATTACCGTTACAACCACCAAAATCTGTTGAATCTGTATTTGCTCCGCATATCGAATTACCTCCGCTACCATCGAAATAGTCATATGCATTTAGGAAATCACCAGGAAGAGAATCATACTGATCTGTAAAGGTATTTAGTGCTGTTTTGATTGAACCAATATCTTTGACAACAGACTGTATTTCTGCTGACCTGATTAGGGATTTTCCACCAACAATCCCTCCAACAATTAAGCTAATAATTATTAGTACAATAGATAATTCAATAAGAGTGAATCCATATATATTATTTTTATTGTTATTTTTAAGCATTACACACACCATTATAAAATACACCTAATCAGAACCTATAAATATACCATAAAATCAAGTAATTAGCAATCTGATTTATCATCTGTACGTTGTGACAGTTGTTTTTTTAATAGTTAGTTTATTATTATTACTATCGTAGACATCACTTATTTTTGATGATAAACATCACTGAAATATTACAGCCACAGCTGCAATTGATAAGCTCTCCAAACGGTATTCAAAGAGGAAATAGTAAATGCGTCTTTCAAAATATTTATTGCCAGTATTAAAGGAAACTCCTTCTGAGGCAAAAATCATATCACACCAATATATGTTAAGAGCAGGTATGATCAGGCAATTATCTAGTGGTATTTATAACTGGTTGCCGCTTGGTTTGGTGGTATTAAAAAATATAGAGAATATTGTTAGAGAAGAAATGGATAAATCGGGGGCATTAGAACTTTTAATGCCAACTATGCAGCCTGCTAAATTATGGCAAGAATCTGGTCGTGGTGATTATGGGAAAGAAACTCTGAAAGTTAAAGATCGTCATGATAATGAGCTAATATATGGCCCAACTAATGAAGAAGTAATAACTGATTTATTTAGGAACTCTGTAAAAAGCTATAAAGAACTTCCACTGAATCTATATCATATGCAATGGAAATTTAGAGATGAAATTCGTCCTCGCTTTGGTATTATGCGTGGTCGTGAATTTTACATGAAGGATGCTTATAGTTTTGATATTGATGAAGAATCGGCGATTAAGTCATATGATCTTATGTATAAAACCTATTTTGCTATATTTAAAAGATTAGGGCTTAATGTTATTCCGTTTAAAGCTGATACTGGCTCAATAGGTGGTGATATGAGCCATGAATTCCAAGTTATCGCATCAACTGGTGAGAGTGAGATATTTTATGATCCTGAATTTGAAAATCTTATATCTGACGACGAAGTAGATATAGATAAACTTAAATCCTTATATTCTGCGGCAGATGAAATGCATGATGCTAATGAAGCTCCTAATAATGTAAAAACAGCTAGAGGTATAGAAGTTGGTCATATTTTCTATCTGGGTGATAAATATAGTAAAGCTATGAATGTTACAGTTCAGAATAGAGAAGGTAAGACAATTAACCCTAAAATGGGTTGTTATGGAATTGGAGTATCAAGAATAATTGGTGCTGTTATTGAGGCTAACCATGATGATAAAGGAATTATCTGGCCTGATAATATAACTCCATTTAAGGTCGGGGTGGTCAATATAAAAATAGAAGACGAGCAATGCAGCTCAATGTGCGAAGAAATATACTCTACTCTTGAGTCCCGAAATATAAGTGTTTTATATGATGATAGAAAAGAGTCTGCAGGATCTAAATTCGCATCTATGGAGCTTATCGGATTGCCTTGGCAGATAGCTGTTGGTCCTCGTACTGCGAAGAACGGTAATGTCGAGATAAAGAATCGTAAAACTGGTGATAAAGAAGAAATTACAATGCAAGAGGCCATTGATAGAGTTACTAAATATTATTCTTAGATTTTATTTCCTTCCTTTTTTATAAACTATCTTTGAATATCTTAAAGCGTAAAGATAAATAAACGAAGTGATTACAATAGATGTTACCAATAATATTATAGTGAAATAGTCTAGTTTTGATTTTATTTTATTATATTCATATGTAAAATCTTTTGTATTTAAAACATAGGCAATTACTTTCTTTTCTGAACCAATAATTGGTATAGCAAATATCCTGAAATATTTTTCTCCAATTTTCTCAATAGAGAATCCATTTTGGTAAAGGCCAACCATTCTAAGACCTCTCCAGATATCCGGAAGTTTCCTGTTACGGAAATCCTCTGTAGTAATTATTGTTGAAGTAGAATCATCATGACTATTATAATGTCCTATAATATGACTAAAATCACGGGCAAGAAGTACGCTACCAGCAAAAGCCCTTCCATTATATAAAGGAAATGATATTCCTAATGATAGTTTATTATCATTACTATAAAAGGGGCTAAAATGGACTTTCTTAAAAATATTTGATCTTTTTACAAGAACAGAGGCCTTATTATCTAGAACATTAGGAGCTGAAAAGGATAATACATTATTTTTATTAAAGACTTGAACAGAGCTAATAGTTCCAATCGTACTTAGTCTTATATATGTGGGTAGAAGCTTCTCTTTTAGCATTATTTTATCATCATTATAAAATGCTTCCATAGCAGTTTCATTGCGTGCAATATCAAAGATGAGAGGTCGCATATTATCAATGCCTAAACTTATTAGCTCTTCCATTAATATTGTCTTGGATGAATAAATATTATTTATAGAATCATATTTTATATCATCACTAACTTCATTTATCATCCAAGAATATAACGAAAATAATAGAACCATGGATAAAAAAATTATTAATAAAAGATTGAACCTATTGTTTTCCATATAATTTAGAGGGCTATTTTTGTGAAACTAATACAATGGTAATATCATAAGGTTCAATACTCTAATGATCTTAAGGATAAGTGCATACATATATAGAATATTTTATTTTTGGTTGTATCATGGAGACAGTTATGAGATATATTATTTGAAAGTATTTTTCTGGAGGTTCACGAATAATGTATAAATCTTTTCCAATATTCTTGTTAGTAATTATGTTGTTAATATCTGCTGATGCAAATGCGGTTCGTCTCGAAGAAAAATACAGATTTGGATCGAAAAAAGGTGAGAAAGTAGGCACTTCAGAAGATGTCCTTAGAGACAATCTTGTAAAGCAGGTGTCATTACTTACCAAAGTTCTTGACGAACAGAAGAAAGCAAATGAACTTATGAAAAAACAGGTGGAATTACTTGGTGGATCGAAAAATGATACGCAAGATATTCTAATCGCAGTTATTAAAGAGCTTGCTAAATCAACCAAAGAACAAAATCGCTTGCTAAAAGAGCTAGTTAATAAACGATAGAATATTCTCTGTTCTCTTTTTCTGTATTGACCACCCTATTCGGCGGACTGGTTAAGCCTCTATATTTTATTCTTTAGTCTGAGAATACTTGATTAGTTTTCCTATTGTTAAGCCTTGTACCAATATAGAGAAAACTACGATACAATAGGTAACAACAAGTAAATTATCACGTATTTCTCCTGTATCTGAAGGAAGTGAAAGAACAAGGGCTACTGATATTCCTCCGCGTAATCCTCCCCATGTTAGTATTTTATCAGCCATAGGGCTAAATTTATGCTTATTTCTAAGAAGGAAAAGAGGAATACTTACCGATATATATCTGATAAATAATAGGATAGGTATCATGATTATTCCTGCTGTTATGCTATGTGAACTGGCAGGTAAAATTAGTAATTCTATACCAATTAGCATGAATAATACTGCGTTTAAGAATTCATCAACTAATTCCCAGAAAACATCAAGATGCTCTTTGGTTTTTTCTGACATACTAAAGTTTCTTCCGTGATTACCTATTATTAGTCCAGCTATTACCATCGTTATTGGGCCTGAAGTATGTATATAATGGGCAAACTCATATCCGCCCATTACTAAAGCTAAAGTAAGCATTATCTCAACCGTATAGTTATCTATACTACCGAGCATCTTGTTGACTATATATCCTAGTAATGCACCTAGGACGACTCCTCCAATTGCCTCTTTTACAAATAAGATAGATGTTTCTGATGCAGAAAAATTTCCGCTTGAAGCGACTCCTAAAAGGCTGATGAAGATTACTACTGCTATACCATCATTAAATAATGACTCCCCTACTACCTTTGTCTCCAACGATTTTGGCGCTCCAACTTTTTTTAAAATGGCCATTACAGCAACAGGGTCTGTTGGGGAAATTAATGCTCCAAAAAGAAGACAATAAATAAATGGAATATTGAAACCTATTATAGGAAATAAATAATAGCAGGTAATTCCAACGACCGCCGTAGAAGAAATAGTTCCAATTATAGCCATTATGGATACTATTATTCTTTGTCCTTTTAGATCTTGTAAATTTACATGTAATGCTCCTGCAAATAACAAAAAGCTAAGCATTCCATTCATAAGGGTGGCAGAAAAATCTATCTGATTTATCAAAGGCTGCATGGTATTTTTTAAATCTATTATACCAAAACTTGATATTAGTATAAGCAAGAGAGAGAATACCAGAGATACCGCCATTATTCCAATTGCCATAGGAAATTTTAGGACTTTGTAATTTATATAAGCAAATGCAGCCGTTAATGATACTAAGATACTTGCTATTGTTATACTACTCATACATATACTCGATTTTTAATAAATTAATGGTTAATGATAAGGTGTCTGAAGATAAAGGGTTAATAACTTAATTTATCTGATTTTATGCAGAAATATTTTTCTCATGCTCCAGTAACCACTCTTTCTTCCATATCCCGCCTGCATAGCCAACCATTTTACCGCTTTTACCTATGACTCTGTGACATGGTATAATTATTGGTATATGGTTTTTATTATTTGCATTTCCGATTGCTCTAGATGCCTTGGGATTATCAATTTTAGTAGCTATATCAACATAAGATGTAGTTTTACCATAAGGAATTTCTGTTAGTTTCTGCCAGACATTTTTTTGGAAAGATGTGCCTTCAGAATCTAACGAAATATCAAATTCTTTTCTCTCCCCAGCGAAATATTCATCAAGTTGAGAAAATACTTTATTTAAGAAGCTATTATTCTCATTGGAGGAATGATTTAACTCTTTATCAGATTCTATAAAACGAATTTCATTTAATTTATTATTGGATGTTATAACTTCCAGATATCCAATAGGAGATTTATAAAATCCTGTTATCTGTTCAGCTATTTGTATATTGTTATTATTTTGCATAAAACTAGACTTTACATAAATTATAAATATATAAATTATTTATAATAGGTAACTTATATATTGTATATTGATTAATTCTTTTTATGAGCTTAATAAGTTATTACAAAATAAAGAATGGGTTATGAGTAAAGATAGAGAAATACAGAAAAAACGAATATTATATCAAAGTTGGTATAGGGGCTGTAAGGAAACAGATAGAATCGTTGGACATTTTGCCAGAAATCATATCGATGATTTAACAGAACATGAACTCGATATGTTTGATGAACTTCTGAAGGAAGAAGATAAATTAATCTATAACTGTCTTGTAGGGATATCTGAAACGCCAGAAGACCTTAAGAATAACGTTATAATGCAAAGGCTTTTTGAGTTCGATATTGCAGAGGCTAATAAACCCAAATAATTTGATTTTATCTTATCTAAATAAAATATTGAAATATATATAGTGAATAATTCTCAAAAATTATCAAAAGATTATATTAATAGCAAATCTGGAATCATATCTTCAGTTCCCGAAGGTACAGAGTCTTTCATTCTTTCTGATATGCTAAAATCTAGTGATAGCAATATTATTTATGTTGCTATGGATGATGCGAAACTTGCTAGAATAGAGCAAACAATAAAATGTTTTTTTCCTGATATTGAAGTTCTTACGTTCCCAGCGTGGGATTGTATTCCTTATGACAGAGTTTCTCCACATCAGAATATAGTTAGTCAAAGGATTAGAACATTAAAAAAGATACTCGAGAAATCGGAAGAATCTGCTAAATCCAAAAAATCTGCAAAACCATATATATTGCTTACGACAGTTAATTCTGTATGCCAGAAAGTTGTTCCTATCGAAAACTTTATCAATAGTGTTTTTACGGCAAAAACAGGTGATCTTCTAGAACGTGATGATCTAGTAAAATTCTTGATAGAAAATGGGTATAACAATACCGCAGCAGCAACAGAGGATGGAGAATTTTCCTTAAGAGGCAGCATTATAGATATTGTTCCAACAGGAGAAGAAATAGGGTATAGGCTAGATTTCTTTGATATTGAACTTGAATCGATAAGGTTATTTAATCCAATTACACAAATTAGCCATGATAGCGTGGATTCTATAGAAATAGTTCCTGCCAGTGAAGTCATATTAAATGAAAAAACTATTTCAGCGTTTAGAAAAAATTATAGAGAGCTATTTGGAAGTGCATCTAGAGAAGACCCGTTATTTGAAGCTATATCCGAAGGTAGAAAATATGCCGGTATGGAGCATTGGCTACCATTATTTTATGACAATATGGGAGTTATAACAGACTATATTGACAATAGGCGTATAGTATATGAGCATTTGGTAAATGATGCATATAATGAGCGTTATTCTCTTGTAAAAGATAGTTATGAAACCAGATTACTTGAGGCTGACAATGGCTCGAAATATGGCACTACATATTTTCCTATTCAACCAGATAGTTTATATGTAAATAAAGAAGCTTGGAATGATATGATTCAGTCGGCAATTTCTGACTTAAGAATATATCCATTTGAAATGCCAGAGAAAGATGGTGTTGTTAGTGCTGGCTTCAAACAAGGCAGAAATTACTTCGCAGAAGGTACAAAGCTAGAAAATACAGCGTTACAGCTGATGATAGATGATGGCAAACCAAAAATAGAAGCAGGTAAAGGAAAGAGAAAAACAAAGTCTGCAATTGCATGTATGAGTAAAGGTTCTCGCTCTAGAATCGAGAATATGCTCTCGGAATATGATTGTAGAACTGAAATTATCGATGATTGGCAGAATCAGGATAATGTGCTTAATTCAAAAGATGTTATAGGACTCATCGTACTTGATATAGATAAGGGATATGAAGTAGGTGATATCCAAATTATCAGTGAAGAAGATATTCTCGGTGAGAAAATATTCCGTTCTAGTACAAAACGTCAGAAAAAAGCAGAGAATTTCTTAAATGAGGCTTCCCACCTTGTTGAAGGTGAGCTTGTTGTACATAAGCAGCATGGTATTGGTAGATTTGAAGGTCTGGAAACTATAGAAGTATCATCTGTTCTGCATGATTTCATACTTTTAATATATCATGGAGGTGACAAATTATTTGTTCCTGTTGAGAATATTGATATTTTATCTCGTTATGGAGGGAGTGAAGAATCAACTCAGCTCGATAAACTTGGTAATGTAGCATGGCAGCAAAGAACATCTAAAATTAGAAATAAAATCAAAATTGCTGCTGAAGAACTAATTGAAGTTGCTGCCAAAAGAGCTAAAAGAAAAGGAAGGGTATTTTATGCATCAGGTGGGTTATATGAAGAGTTTTGTGCAAGATTTCCATATTCGGAAACTGAAGATCAATTAAATGCAATTAATGACGTTATAGAGGATTTGCAATCAGGTCAGCCAATGGATAGATTGGTATGCGGAGATGTTGGCTTTGGAAAAACAGAAGTGGCTCTAAGGGCTGCGTTTATTGTTGCACATAATCCAGAAAATGATGACTCGGATCATGATGATGGAAAATCTACGCCATATAAAAAAGGACAAGTAGCTGTTATTGCTCCCACTACATTACTATGTCGACAGCATTATAAAGAATTTACAAAAAGATTTGCAGGTATGGGGATTGAAATAAGACAAATATCCCGTCTTGTTTCTCCAAAAGAGATTAAAGAAACCAAAGAATTACTTGCTGAAGGTGAGATCGATATAGTTATTGGAACTCATGCATTGCTTTCTAAAGATGTAAAATTTAAAAACTTGTCGTTGGTAGTAGTTGATGAGGAACAAAGATTTGGCGTAGCACAGAAAGAAAAATTAAAGAAATTACAAACAAACTCACATATATTAACTTTAACCGCGACCCCTATTCCAAGAACTTTACAATTATCTATGTCGGGAATAAGAGAATTAAGTCTTATATCAACTCCTCCAGTTGATAGGCTGGCAGTTAGAACTTATATAATGCCATTTGATGCGATGATAATTAGAGATGCAATTTTACGAGAGCATTATAGAGGAGGTAGATCATATTTTGTTTGCCCCCGTATAAAAGATATCGAAGAAATGCATGAAAAGCTAAAAGAATTAGTTCCAGAGGTTAAGATTGTTATTGCTCATGGACAAATGAAAGGCGAAGAGCTTGATAAAATCATGACAGCCTTTGATGATGGCGTATATGATTTATTATTATGTACTACTATTATTGAATCGGGAATAGATATTTCTGCTGCTAATACTATGATAATCCATAGGGCAGATATGTATGGTCTTGCACAATTATATCAGATAAGGGGCAGGGTAGGACGATCAAAAGTTAGAGCCTATGCTTATTTAACTCTCCCTCCTAAAAAAATACCAACAAAGCAGGCCGTAAAACGTCTAGAGGTTATGCAAAAGCTAGATAATCTTGGTGCAGGCTTCATGCTGGCAAGCCATGATATGGATATTAGAGGCTTTGGGAATCTGCTTGGTGATGAGCAATCGGGTAATATCAAAGAAGTAGGTGTTGAGCTTTATCAATCCATGCTTAGAGAAGCTATAAAATCGTTGAAAGAAGATGTGGATGCAGAAGATGATGGTCTATTATCAGCAAGTAACCAAGACTTCATGCCTAAGATTAATATTAACTCATCCGTTCTTATTCCAGAGGGATATATAGCTGATTTATCACTACGTATGGGTTTATATAGAAGAATTGCCAATATAGAAACAGATATGGAAGTTGAGGCAATTGCAAGTGAGCTTGAAGATAGATTCGGGTCTATTCCTGAAGAAGTAGAGAATCTATTGTCAATTGTGAAAATCAAACGTTTATGCATGTTAGCAGGAATCGAGAAGCTTGATATAGGTAAGAAAGGTGCAGGTATTACATTCTTTAAAAATAGTTTCCATAAGCCAGATGCATTGATACAATATATATCCGCTAATGCAGGTAAAATAAAAATCAAAAAAGACTATAAATTATCTATTATTAGTAAAAAAGAATTTAAAAATAATGATGAATCTATGAAATGGGTTTCTAAGGAATTGAATAAAATACTTGAACTGTAACCTTTTCTTAACGTTTTGCAGCTATAATCATTTAATAATCAATTGTTAACCTGTCTAGGGTTTATCGTTAATATTAACGTTTTCTTAATAAAAATCTGCTATCTTTCCACATCAGAGGAGTAAAAAACTGTATGTTTGAGCATATGCTTAAAGAATCCAAGGCCGATGAAAGGCTATCAATATACGAATTAGCAAGTTCTAGAACTGCTGATGGTAGGGATTTTTACGCGTATTTAGCTATCATACCAAGTAAGTATGATGCATATAAAACAGCAGCATCTTCTGGAGAATCAGTTAAATTTACTGAATATGGTGATGTCATTCTAACAGGTTGGGGAAAGCAACCTACATCAGAAATAGAAAGCGAAATGGAAGATTTATTTCATATGAATCATAATTTCGAATCTGAAATAATGGAATATGCAAAAAACATTCAAGAAAAATCTGCTAACATATCTAATCAGGAGGCAGAATAATGTCTAATGATGGTGATAATACAGAGTTGGATAATAAAAAGGTTGTTAAATTAGCTCTAATACAGAATGAAGGTCCAACTATTGAGCAAGCAGATAATAATCTGGGGGGGCTTGATAGTAAGTCTTTAGGTATTGGTGATACTATTGGAAGATTAAAAGAAATAATTGAACCTCTTGAAGAAAAGGGTGTCCGTGTAAATGGACGACCAAAAATGGGCTTAGGTCTGAAAAGAAATATTGAGGATGGCAGAGAAAATATAGTTCTACTCGTTAATAAATTAGATAATAACCCTAATAAATTAGCTAATGTAAGTGAAAGTGAAAGAAATACTATTGTAGATAATGTAAGAAATTCTGTTGATAAATATGAAGGGGCTGAAGAAATACTTCTTAAGGCTGATAAAGATCAAAAACAAGGTAGAATGGGTATAGGTACAGGTCTTTTAGGTGGTCTTGCTGTAGCTGTTACTACGTCCATAAATTTTGGTGCTACAAAAGGTCTTGCAATAGCTGCGGCACTTAGTGTTCCAGAAGTAGTTCCCGTTGTGTTAGGTGTTACAGCCGCCGCTGCTGGTCTTGTCGGATATTATAAAGAAAAATTCTCAGAGGATAAAACAGAAGTTATTGATGAGAAAGTATCAAATGCAAAAGGTGATTTCTCTCATGTAGAAAGAATATTAACCGAAGCAAAAGAACGCGGGAATAGTAATAATCGCAATAGTTAGTGCCATCTAGCCAAAATTATTTATCCAGTAGTATTTATATAGAAGCATCGTCGTAATTATCGTAATTGTAGGAATATTATTCCTCAATAAAAATTAGAAAATTATACTTCTACCATTTAAATGCTGGAATTATTACATCAGGAGTTACTCCTTCTTTATCGCAAATATTTATTAATTGCTTTAAATCCGGAAATTCACCATATTTAGCACCAAGTTCATCTGCTAAAATTCCTCCAGTGATTAATACTGAAAAAATACCATGATCTTTTGCGCCGTCAATATCTGTGTGTAAGCTATCACCTATTGCCGCAACTGTAGAAGGGTCTAATATCTCCAATAGCTCAAAACATTCCTGATAAGCGTCATTATACGGTTTGCCGAAATATTGTACTCTTCCACCGTTATGTGCGTACCATTCGGCTATTATACCAGCACATAGCATTGTTCTACCATCTTGTTTAACAACTATTCTATCAGGATTAGCGCAAACCATAGGTAAACCAGCCTCTAGGCATAATTTTGCCTCAGGTAATTTTGCTTCTAACTTATCGCCAAAATTATCAAAACCTGTAACAATTACAAAATCAGCATCTTTAGGATCTGTTACTCTGCTATATTTTTCTAGATCTTCTATAATGTCTTCATCTTTTTCTGGTCCAATATAGTAATATTTGTTAGTTCCAAAATTACTTGTAACGCTCATATAATCATGTGTTACTTGTCCAGAGGTAAGTAAGAAGTCGTAAGAGTCTTTAGTGAATCCCATATCAGTAAGAACTTTCTCAGCCTTATGTGACTGACGAGGGGCATTTGAAAGTAAAATGATTTTCTTTCCATTGCTTTTAAGTTTGTTTAGACATTCTATAGCATCAGGGTATGGGCTTGTTCCGTCATGAAGGACTCCCCATAAATCTATTATAAATGCATCAAAATTATCAGAAAAATCAGAAATACCTTCCAGAAAATTAGGATTACTATTTGTTAAGGTTTCTGGTTCTAAAGATTCGTTCATATTTTTTCCCTGTCGCTAAAGTTGATATTGTAAAACTACATCAAACTAATATAAATTGATAAATTAATTAACTAATTTGCCTTCTAATGCTTTGTCTATAAGAGTTATAGTCTCTTTTATGCCATAAAGAGCAATGAATGACCCTATTCTTGGCCCTTGATCCTGACCGAGCAAGATTTCATATAAGGATTTAAACCAAAGACGTAAATTGTCAAAATTATTTTCTTTTCCGACAGCAAAAACAATATTCTGTATTTCTTCTGCAGTAGAATTTTCTTCAATTTTAGACAGTTGATCTCTCAGTGTTCTTATCGCCTTCTCTTCTGCTTCTGTAGCTAAGCGATAAACCTTGTTAGGTTTTACAAAATCCATGTAATAAGCAACGGCATAATCTATTAATTTTCCTAGGAATGGAGAGTTATCTCTATCAACGTCAGGAGCATATTTTGTTATAAACCCCCATAGAACGTCTGAATCTTCAGGGTTACAGGCACTAGCAAGGTTTAACAATAGATTAAATGTTACAGGAACATCGTGATCGGGAGTTTCTGTATTATGAATATGCCAAACAGGGTTTGCCATTTTTATGACATCTACCTGATTACCGATTTTATTCAGATGAGTTATATATTCATCAACTGATTTGGGTATTACATCAAAATGCAGCCTCTTTTGTTTATGTGGAGAAGCATAAAGAAAAGTAGATAATGACTCTGCTGTACCATATTTTAACCATTCTTCCAGGCTTAAACCATTTCCTTTGGATTTGGATATTTTTCCACCCTCTCCATCAAGGAACATTTCATAGACGAAGTTTATAGGAGATTTACCACCAATAAGATTAGATATTCTTTTACTGGAAATTGCTGAAGGAGTAAGATCCTTTCCGTGCATTTCATAGTCAACATCAAATGCTGCCCATCTCATACCCCAGTCAGGCTTCCATTGTAGTTTACAATTGCCATCTGTTACTTTTACTTCTATTTCTTCACCATCTGTCGGGTCTGTATATGTAACAGTTCCTATATCTGCATTTGTTGAATTAATAGCAACTTGTAAAACATGACCAGTTTTTTTGCATATAGGCATGAATGGACTGTATGTTGCTTTCCTTTCAGCTCTAAGCGTTGGCAACATTATTTTTTGTATACCATCATATTCTTGCAGTAATTTTAAAAGAGCATCGTTAAATACTCCAGATTTATAACATTCTGTAGAACTACGGAATTCATATTCAAATCCGTATTGGTCCAGGAATTGACGTAGTCTGTTATTCATGTGAGCGCCGAAACTATCATGTGTTCCAAACGGATCAGGAATACTGGTAAGAGGTTTTCCTAGATTCTCTTCAATCATTTCCTTGTTTGGAAGATTATCAGGAACTTTACGAAGACCATCCATATCGTCTGAGAATGCCACAAGTCTTGTTGGGATATCGCTTATTTTCTCGAATGCCCTACGAACTATTGTCGTTCTGAAAACCTCTGCAAAAGTACCTATATGAGGTAAGCCAGAAGGGCCATAACCTGTTTCAAATAAAACATACCCCTTTTCAGGTGTGGTATTATTTATTCTCTCAAGTATCTTTGCTGCTTCAATAAAAGGCCATGCTTTTGTTTCTAAGGCTTTCTCTAGCTCAATTTTTGACATTATATTAGTTCCAGATTCTAATTATTTTATAGTAGTTCTTTGTACCTTTACGGATAAAATGTCAAGGAATATGCTATCTATGAGTTATTTTTATAATTTTGGGATAATATCTGTATTTATAGTAAAGACACCTGCAAACATTCCTTTGCAGCTTTCTATTAATTTACTAAATTTATTTTCTTCAAATAAGATTACTAACATTATTTCATATCCCATGGTCATACATAAATATAGTAATATTGCAGGGCTGTTGAAAAGGTTGTTTCTTATAAATAAGATTCTGTTTTTGGATGATGTAAATCGTCTATTTGGCGGTTGATTTGTAGTAATGAACTCTTTGCCCAATAAATGATGTGAAGTTTTGTTACCAAGTTGATGGTATAGGATTGCGTTTCCAGCACATATAATTATCCTATTACTCTTTTGTAGGCGTATCGCGAAATCCCAATCGATGAAATCTATGAAATAAGCCTCATTCATTAGGCCGATTTCCTCAAGGACATCTCTTTTGATTAATGATCCTGATGCTAAAGCACAAAACAGACCGTTTTTTGATTCCTCATTTTCCTTTAGAAAATATCTCTTGAATATAAAATTGTTCTTTTTCATTAAACAAGGATAATCTCTACCATTTTTAATATCCTTAATTCTTGGTGTAATCAGACCTATTTTATCTTTATCTATATTATTTTCATATGACTTTAGCATATTAGATGTCATATTCTCTGCAAGGCTACTATCATCATCTAGTAATAATATCCATTTACAGGAATCTCTTTCAAATGATTTCCTTATTCCTATATTTTGTGCTTTGGAAAGACCAAGATTCTCTTTGTTATTAATCAGAATGATATCTGAGTGTTCTTGTATTATTCCTGTAAGAATTGAAAGCGAATCATCATTAGAGTTGTTGTCTACTATAATAATTTGCCCAACTTGATTATATAATGACTCTATATTTTTTATAAAAGCATTCTGAATGTTATAGGTTACTATAACAGCAGTTATATTTTCTAAATCGTTGGGATTTCTCACGATGAAAATTGCCTTTTAAAAGATAATTCCTGACTTTATATCACTGTCTTTCAACAGTTCGTAATTTCTAGCATTAAAAAGTTGGTAGTGCCACCACTCATTCTTATAGTTGTCCCAACCAGCAGCAGTCATAATTCCCAGTAGGAGAAATCTATTTTTCTGTGCTTGTTCAGATATATCAGTATTGGCGTGATGAGAAAGAGGGGTGAAATCATCAAACTCTGTTCCCATATCAAGATCATTACCATTTTTGTCTGCTAAGGTAAGATCAATAGCAACTCCTCTGCAATGTGGGCAACTGCCTGTTTCAGGATTTGATACAAAATCACTATCTGGAGAGAAGTCCCATAAGGCTTGCTGTCCTTCCAGAGGTCTGAATGCATCAAAGATACGGAATTTATAACCTAGAGAATCAGCCAGTTTACAAGCAATATCCATTTTCTCAAAGGCATCTTTATCTAAATAGCAAATAGCTTGATTGTAGAAAGGTTTGCCAGTTACGTTGTCATTTGTGGCATATTTCAGGTCTAATATTACGTCTGATGATAGCGTAGATTCTTTTATTTCAATTAAATTACTCATTAATTCGCCTATTATTTATCATTTAGTTATGTATATAATTAACATAAAATTTTATAAATTCTAATACTGTATTTAGAAAACTATAGCAGAAAAACCACAATATCTAGTATTATAAGCATCGCACAATAGAGAATCCTACTTATTTTTTGTATTTTATGCTATAATAGATAATATAAGGGGAGGTAATATTATGAAATATATTAAAAATACTCTCATCATATGCTCCTTTGTTTTTTTAGTTACTGGATGTAGCAGCGTTGAATATGTTGAGAATAACAGACTAAGATCAGATTCAGATCACTCTTATGGCGAAACTTTAGGAGTACCAAAAAGATTTGGCGGTTTTGTACAGGATGACAAAATTGATCCAGATACTGGCCAAGTTATAAAAGGTCGTGAAGTAATACTTAAAAAGCACCGTTCCAAATATATAGCAGAAACATTATTATTTGATAATACTAGTGAATCTAAAAGTACTTTCAAAAGATCATATCTTTCATTTGGTGCAGATAGAAAGAACAAAAGAGTTGGTTTCCAGCTTACATTTTTATATTAGTGTGATTCTAATATCCATGTTTAGTTAATTAGTCTTTTAAAAAGAAATGCATACGGCATTTGATTTCCATGTTGGATATATTGTAATTAGAGGGTATTGTAGTTCCACCATATCAATCTACAGAAACAATTTTTCCTGAAATGGCCAGTAATCGTATGCATTAGGCATATCTTCAGTAACATGCTCATATTTATTTTCAAATTGTATTATGACAGATTGATAATAAATTACTTTGATGAAGCTATAAAGGCAATTTTCATTAGGCATCTATTGCAAAATAATTCCTGATTCTGGCTAGTACCCTTACAATCTATTTCAGCTTGGTAAAGATTTTCTATAACTGACCATAAAGAATTACTATTTTTTTGTGACCATCTATTAACTTCTTGTTTCATAGCAGGCATTTGTTTAAAAAAAACAGGGGGGTATAATTTTTTGATTGCACTATCTACAGAAACACCCTTCTCCATATTTGCTACAGTTATGTGAATACGAGTTAGATATCTATATAATGACCTAATTATGACAATTGGCATGATACCCTGATTAAATGCTTTCTGAATATTATTCGATAATTTTTTCTGATTACCGCTTGCTACTGCCTGACATATATCTTCTATAGTTGCCTCAGTGGTTTTACCTATGCATAATTTTACGTCTTCAAGCTCTATTTTCTTTTTATCACCTATATAAAGCAATAATTTCTCTATTTCGCTAACGACAATCATGCGGTCACCACGACAATGCTCCGCTATATAAGTTATAACATCATTAGAAAAAGAAACATTTTTACTCCTTAGTAATTCAGAGGCATATCCATATAAAGAACGGTTATCATCAACATAGCAGGGAATAGCGGCTATATTTTTTCCATCTTCAAAGAATTTCCTAATTCCTCCAGCCTTTAAATTTCCTGCCGTTATAAGCAAGAAGCAATGTTCTGATATGGATGGGTCAATATCAGATAGGCAGTCTTTTATGTGGGGTAAAACCTCATTACCGACATTTCTAAGTCTTATTAACCGTTTGCCGCCCATAAAGGAAATTGCTGACATTTCATCATTAACAATTGTAGGGTCTTCTTTTAGGGAGTCTGAATCTAAATCAACTACATTAAACGGGTTGGCTAAGTCCTCTACAACATTTTTTGATATTAATTCAGCTCTTTGGGATACCAATCCAACATCAGGACCATAAATAAGTGCAGCTATAAGGTTTTTGTCTGGAGCTTTTATAAAGCTATCTGCCTTTGCTGCGGGTATTTTCATTTTATATAGTTATTTATTGTTTGTGCTTATGAAATAATTAGCAATTTTGAAATTTATTTCTTTCGCCATTTCATCTGTAACACGGCGGATTGTGTCCTCTTCAGCGGATAATGTAGCAAAGTCTGAATCTACAACGCCATATCCAGAGATGATTTTGCCTTTCCCATTGTATATTTCTTTATCCGTAGACTTATCTTTCAGCGTAAATTCACTAATTAGAACTATATTATATCTATCAATATCACGGATTTTTCTGATTAATTGCGCTTCTTTATTCTGGGTAAGCTTAATAGAAAGAGTATATTTCTTTTCACCATCTGCTCTCATTGGATTGAATAGATCTTCAAGCTTTGCCTTTAATTGCTGCCCCTTTATCCCCTTTCCTATCTTAGAAATCTCAATGGATTTAAGAGATGATGATATGGCAGAATCGTTCCCATCTTGCTTTTTATATACAGGTGTAAACCCGCATGCTTGTATAAAAGCTATAGAAATAATTGATAAAAATAATAATGATCTTTTCTTATTTGGGAATAACAACATTTATAATCCTATTTGGTACTATGATTACTTTTAGAACATTTTTGCCAACAATAGTATTTTTAACGGCATCATTTGTCAAAGCTAATTTCTCTGCTTCTTTTTTATCAATATCTTTAGGTAATTCCAATGTTGTTTTTAATTTTCCGTTTACTTGTACAGCTACTGTGACATTATCGTCTACTAATAATGATGGGATTGCAGTAGGCCACGAAGTATCATATATAGGGGTATCGTTACCACTTATAAGGTTTAACTCTTCACTAAGATGAGGAATCATAGGGTTTAGCAATAATAATGCATTATTAAATGATTCTTTAAATACTGAAAATGAAATATCGGAATTAATTTCAAGTTTTTCAAGTAGATTTGTAAGCTCTCTTATTCTGGCTACGGCTTTATTGAAATGGAATTCTTGAATATCTTTTGTTACTAAATCTATTGTTTTGTGAGTTGTTTTTCTAACATTAAGTAAATCACCATCAATATTTTCTAATAATGATTCATTAAAATTATACTCAGCACTGATATTTTTCTGTGATAATTTCCATAGGCGATCAAGATATTTCTTTGTACCAATTATACCGGCATCTGACCACTCCAAGTCTTTTTCAGGAGGCGAATCAGAAAGCATGAATAATCTTGCAGTGTCTGCACCATATTGTTTTACAATATTTTCAGGATCAACAACATTATGCTTTGATTTGGACATTTTGATTTTAGGGCCTACTTTTACATCCTGACCTTTATATGTATATTTACCACCAGAGGCTTTTTCTATTTCGGTAGGGAAAAGCCAATTGCCATCTGCGTCCTGATAAGTTTCATGACAAACCATACCTTGTGTTAAAAGACGCTTGAATGGTTCTTTTACATTTAAATATCCGCATTTATTCAATGCTCTTGTGAAGAATCTTGCATATAATAAATGTAAGATAGCATGCTCTATTCCGCCAATATATTGATCAACAGGCAGCCATTTATTTACATCATCTTTTTCGAAAGGTTTATCTTCAGAAAGATCTGAGCAGAATCTTGCGAAATACCAACTTGATTCAAAGAATGTATCAAATGTATCGGTTTCTCTAACTGCTTGTATACCACAATCAGGACAGTCAACATGCTTCCATGTAGGGTGAGAATCAAGCGGATTACCCATTTTTGAGCCATCGAGAATAACATCTTCAGGAAGTTTAACCGGTAAATCACTCTCAGGAACTGGAACAGACCCACATTCATCGCAATATATTATAGGAATTGGGCATCCCCAGTATCTTTGTCTGGAAACTCCCCAGTCACGAAGTCGATATGTTACTTTCTCTTCGCCAATAGTAAGCTCATTCAATTTGGATATCGCGTCTAACTTTGCATCATCAACAGATAGGCCATTTAACCATTCTGAATTAATTAAAACCCCATCACCTGTATATGCACTATCTCTAATATCAGTATGTTCTCCGCCATCATCAACAACTTGCGTAATAGGTAAATTATATTTTCTGGCAAAATCATGATCTCGTTGGTCATGAGCAGGACATGCAAAAATTGCCCCCGTTCCGTAGCCCATTAATACGAAATTAGCGATATATAAAGGTAAAGTTTTGCCTTCTATAAACGGATGTTGAATTTCGATTCCCGTATCAAAACCTTTTTTCTCAGCTTTTTCTATTGCTTCTGTGCTTGTACCGAGTTTATTGCACTCATCAATAAATTGCTGCATAGATTCATTATTTTTAGATAGCTCTTCAGCTAAAGGATGTCCTGCTGAAATAGCACAGAAACTTGCTCCAAATAATGTATCTGGTCTCGTTGTAAAGACTTCAAGTGAATCATCACGATCAACCATAGAAAAGCGAATATTTGCACCAACAGATTTTCCTATCCATTTTTCTTGCATAAGAACAACACGGCTTGGCCATTCTTTAAGCTCATCAAGACCATTAAGTAGATCTTCAGCAAAATCCGTTATTTTTAAAAACCATTGATTCAGTTTTTTCTGTTCAACAGGAGCTCCAGAACGCCAACCACAGCCGTCAATAACTTGTTCATTAGCAAGGACGGTTTGATCAACAGGGTCCCAATTTACTGTAGCCTCTTTTCTATATGCGATTCCATTCTTCAGAAAGTCGAGAAACATTTTCTGCTCATGCTTATAATAATCTGCATCGCAAGTAGCTATTTCACGCTTCCAATCGTAAGACATACCAAGAAGTTGTATCTGGTTACGCATTACTTCAATATTATTATGAGTCCATTTCGCAGGATTAAGAGGATTATTCTTATTTTCCTCTCTCTGATTATACGAAATTGTTGCATTTTCCGCAGGGAGTCCAAAAGCATCCCATCCCATTGGATGTAACACATTATATCCCTGTAATGCTTTGAAACGAGCGATTACATCACCTATAGAATAATTTCTTAAATGACCAACGTGAATTCTACCAGATGGATAAGGGAACATTTCCAGAACGTAATAATTCTCTGAATCACTATTATCCCCAGTTTTAAATAGCTCATTATTATCCCATATCTTCTGCCATTTGTTTTCTATTTCTTCTGGACAATAAGAATTATTCTGTGGTGAATTCATAATTAGTAATTTTCCTTAGATTCTTTATTATTTAGTTTCTTTCAGCGTGTTCTATACGAAGCTCACGTGCTTTAGTAAGAATTTTATCTTCAAGCTCTCTTGCTGTATCTGCACTTACAGGACTATTTGCCCATTCGCCTTTTTTATCTCTAGTTTGTTTAAAAATAGTGATTTTTAATGCATCAACGCGCAAAACAGTACCAAGCACAAGGACATTAAGTTTTATACGCTCACCTTTTGATGATGGATCTTCGTACCACTCTGTTAAAATTACGCCACCATGAGGATCAATTGTTGAGAATGGAAGAAAATCTAATGTTTCAAGACTAGCTCTCCATAAGAATGTATTTACTCCAACGCCAGACCCAGCTCCTGACCCTTGCTTGTCCGAAGTTCCAGAGCTAAATAATTTTAGGCCACCTTCTCCAGTTAATTTTCCACGCTTCATGCGTCTTTCTGTTTCTTTATCTACAGGGTAACCATTTTTTCTTGCTTCAGGTTTTAAAGCAGAACAGCTTGTAGAATTTACCAATACAAAAACAACCAAGATAGATAATTTAAGAAACTTTCTCATAATGAACCCTAATTTATAAAAAATGAAATACTCTGATATTTGAATAAACCTTTAATATTATTTAAACAATAAAAATTTATATATATTATCAATAGCTATATAACTACGAGATTATCTATATGTGTTAAATTGAGGAGAAAAGTCAACAGGGTCCTGCGCCCACTGTATTTTACCCTTCTTAAATTGTCCTAAATCATCAATAGGATGAAATCTTCCTACTATATCTGTATTGAATCCTACACCGCCTTCTTTTAGGTCTTTTCCTAGGCTGGATAGTACAATTTCATAGTTAACATCAACTTTCTCAAATATTATGGGATTACCCCAACCATCATTAGTAGCATTATTCCCAGATTTTAACCTAGGTAGATCATTCAATGAATTAGGAAGATAATTATTTTTGTCGATATAGATTTCTATTCTTTCTTTGAGGCTATTAATGGTATTTATTGTTATTTTATGCGGTGGAATATTATCTATTATTTTTGTTAGAAGGAATAATATGAAAATAAAGAACGTAAAAATAAAGAAATTTGTACCTCTCATATAGTGTGATATCCCCAAGCATTAATATTTTTATTAATCATATAGTATAATATAGATTATTATGAATATATATTCACAGAATCTATCATGTTTTTATATAGGTTTCTATATATTACTTGCTAGATGGTTGCTTTTTGTCAGAGTTATTCAACTTTTCAATAAAGCTTTCCATTTCTTCAGATGGTACAATTTTAACTTCCCTTTGAGGAAATGGAATTGATATATCATTTTCTTTGAATTTATCCCATATCGTAAGAAGTATCGCACTTCTAACATTTACAACTCCTTGTTCAGGATCTCTTATCCATATTCTTAACTCAAGATCAATTGAGTTATCAGCAAATGCTACTAGGCGACTAACTGGAGCAGGGTCTTTTAGGACTCTTGGCTCATCTAATGCAGCTTGTTCAAGTATTTCCATAGCTACTCGGACATCGGAAGTATATGAAATACCAATTGGAAATTTTAATCTTACATTTTTACTGCTATACGACCAATTTGTAACGTTTCCAGTAATTAAATTCTCATTCGGTATCAGATGCTCAACACCATCTCTTGTTAACACAGAAACATATCTTGCGCCTAATGCATTTACTTCGCCATAAGTGTCATTAACTTGAATAACATCACCTGGTTTTACAGATCTATCTAGTAATAATATTACTCCACAAACAAGATTGGACACAACTTTTTGTAAGCCGAAACCAAGACCAAGACCAATAGCACCACCAAATACATTTAGTGTAGTGAGGTCAAGACCAAGGCTTTGAACCCCTATAAGAAGTGCAATTGCAATAAGAATTATTTTAGAGAATTTGGTTAATAAAACCCTTACAGACGGGGTGACATTTGGAATGGCCCTTATTCTGGAATCTATCATTTTAGATAATAAACCAGCTACCCATAACAAAACAATTAGTGAGATAACGCCTTTGATAACGCTAAGTACTGATATTCTATTCTCACCAAGATTTAAGGCAGGGCCATCAAGAACTTCAATAGTGTCGTTAAGTAGATTTAATATACTTAAGGCGGCTATAGTCCATGCTATAAAGGCGAAGATTTTTGAAATGGCAGGATATTTCACTAGCCCAGATATAAATCTTATTATTATCCAAGCCGTTAGTAATTTGGCTATTACCTCTAATATATAATTGGGAAGTTGAAGTACATCACTTACTAAATATAAACACCATTGCAAAATCAGTGCGATTATAGGGAAGACAAGAGATATAATAGCTTCTTCATTATGTTTGTCTAGTTTGGCTTTATCCCACCGCAAATATACGTAATCATGAAAAATTTTCTTAGGCTTTCTTGAAACTAATCTTGCAAGAATTATTGCTGATACTGACAAGGATAGCTGTAATAAGCTCGAAAGAGTAAACAGATTTGTAAACATCCATGTTTGTATTTCTTGTATTAGTAACTCAAACGAAAAATAATCGTACATTACACCCATCGGCTTGAAATATAATTAGAACTGAACTATAACATTATACTAGCAAATATTATATATCAAATTTTATCAAAGAATATTCTTATTTTTGTCGTCTAATAAATATTAGTGAAGGTTTTAGTTTTTAAGTGCCAACAGAAAATATGAAAAATAGCGAAGAGAGCACTCTTATATCTTTGGCACAGCAAGGTGATGAAATTGCGTTTAATACGCTTATTGAGAATAATTATATGATGATTTATAAAATTGCATATAAATGGTGCGGAGTGAAAGAGGATGCTGAAGATATCGCTCAGGATACTTGTATAAAACTTGCACGAAATATAAAGAATTTCCGCTATGAATCGTTATTTAGTACTTGGATATATAAAGTAACAATTAACACTGCTAAAGATCATTTCAAGAAAAGAAAAAACCAGAAATATGATGGATATGATGATCTGGATAAATTTGGATTTGTAACCGAAGCTGCTCAGGAAGATAATCTAATGGCTGGAGAATTATATAAATTAATAGCTGAACTGCCAGAAAAACAAAAAGATGCTTTTCTATTGGTTATGTGCGAAGGATTCAATCATAAAGAAGCAGGCGAAATGTTGAATTGTGCTGAAGCCACTATCTCATGGCGGATATTCAATGCTAAAAAAATTATTAAGAAAAAAATATTAACACGTAAGAATAATGAGGAGGGCATTTAGTATGAAAGATAAAAAATTACAAGAAATCCTCCAGAAATTAGATGTTCCTGCACCAGAAAACTATGCTAAGGAAGAAGCTGTTAATGCAGCAATGCAGGCGTTTAAAGAAGAAAAAGCTGCCATTTCTGAAAAGGAATCTTCAGAAAGAAATAATAATAATGAAAATAATATCAAAGGAAATGAAAAAGCAGCTCGTCAAACCTCCAGAACAAACATAATTAATTTATTTTGGAGAAATATGATGAAGAAGTCACATTTAATAGGAGGGTCTGCTACTGCATTAGTATTGGTTCTTATGGTGAGTGTAGTAACGCAATATGATAATAAGCCATTCGGTGAGGTGGATAAAAATATGGCAGATGCAGATAAGCCCAGTGTTTCTATAGCGCCGCCACCTCCACCTCCACCGCCGCCGCCTCCTCCTCCTCCGAGATCAGAATCAACAACTACAGCTCAAATAGCTGCCACCGGGAATTATAGAGGGAATGTTGATGGAAATCTTAATTTTAAATCCAAGTATAATAATGCACCAACAGAAGAGATGGAGCTTTCTAAAGATGATTTTTCTGCCCCTAAAAGAATTGCAGGTGGAGTTATAGAAGGTCGTTTAAAGAATATACAAGAACCTAATATATCTGTAGATTCCATTGAGAGTTTTGCAGATGAGCATATTGCTTATAATTCTCCAAGAGTAGCAGAAAAGAAAAAGCAAATAGTTTCCAAGGATAGAAAAGTAAAAATATATAGTCCAAGTTTTGAAGCTGGAAAGGGTGTTGAAGGTGATTCCGGAACTGCATCTGCTTTTGTAGGCATAAAAAAGTCTGGAGAATTCCAATATGTTTCTCCTGATCCTAGAGATGTTATGCTTGCACCTGTACAGTCAAAAGAAGAGGTGTTAAGTGAAAGTGAAGAGGATATGCCCGCTTCTATAGGGGCGAATAAATTGAACAGAAGCATAATGCCTTATCCGACTCCTCCTCATAAGCATCCTACAATTTGCTGTGCGCCTCCGCCACCGCCACCGCCACCACCTCCTCCAATATATAGAGAGCAAAATAGAGATAATTTTGAATTATTTGTTGAGAATGAGATTAAACAAGTAAAGAGTGAGCCAGTTTCTACATTCTCTATTGATGTTGATACAGCCTCTTATGCATTTGCCAGAAAAGCTCTTAATAATGGTCATTTACCCAATAAGAATTCTGTAAGAATTGAAGAATTAATCAATTATTTTGATTATGATTATGAAATTCCAACTAATAGAAGTGAGCCATTTAAGCCTTACCTTTCAGTTTTTCCAACTCCTTGGAATGAGAATAGTAAATTACTCCATGTTGGTATTCAGGGCTATGATGTTGATAAATCTGAACGACCAAAAGCTAATCTGGTATTCTTAATTGATGTATCTGGTTCGATGAACGCGGCTGACAAGTTGCCGCTTCTTAAAAACTCTATGAGAATGATGGTTGATGGTCTTAATCCAGATGATACTGTTTCTATAGCTGTTTATGCTGGGGCTGCTGGAACTGTGCTTGAGCCGACATATGCAAGAGATAAGCATAAAATATTCTCAGCTATCGATCGTTTGAATGCAGGTGGTTCTACAGCAGGTGGTGCAGGTATTAACCTTGCTTACTCGCTTGCACAGCAAAATTTCGATAAGAAAGCTGTAAATAGAATTATCCTGGCTACTGATGGAGATTTCAATGTTGGTCTTAGAAATACTGAAGATCTGAAAAGACTTGTAGAAAGAAAGCGTAAATCAGGAGTATTCCTTTCTGTTCTTGGTTTTGGTAAGGGCAATTATAATGATAAATTAATGCAGACTCTTGCTCAAAATGGTAATGGAAATGCATCTTATATTGATAACTTAAATGAAGCGCGTAAAGTTCTTGTTGATGAAGCTGGATCTACTTTTGTTACGATAGCTAAAGATGTAAAAATTCAGATAGAGTTTAATCCTAAAGTCGTTGCTGAATATAGACTTATTGGATATGAAACACGTAAATTAAAGCGTGAAGACTTCAATAATGATAAAATTGATGCTGGTGAAATTGGTGCAGGTCATGAAGTAACAGCTCTTTATGAAATAATTACTACCGACTCTAAATCAAAATCAGTTGATGATTTACGTTATGGTGATAAAGAGAAAGTAATAAAAGATGTTGCTACTACTGAAAATGAAATGATTAAGTTCAGTAGCAAGTCACAAGAATATGGTTTCTTTAAATTACGTTATAAATTACCTGATGAAAATAAAAGTCGTTTGATTTCAACTCCAATAACTAAAAAGTTTGAAGTTAATACTATCAATAATGCATCTAAAGAAGATAGATTTGCTTCTTCTGTTGCAGCATTTGCTCAGCTATTAAGAGGTAGTAAATATATTCATGATTACGGTTATAAAGATGCTGCTGACCTTGCATCAACTGCTAGGGGAGATGACAAATTGGGATATCGTAACGAGTTTGTTAGGTTGGTAAGGCTTGCAGAATCTATGGATTCTATAGAGAGGCCTTCTCCTATCATGCCAATGAGAAACAACGTAGATCCAATACGCTATAGATATTAAAAACTCTATAGATCTTAAAATTAAATAATTAATAATAAGAAATTATTAAAATAGCCTAGAGAGGTTCTGTGTGTTTCCAGAAAATCTCTAGGCTTTATCTATTTCAGAAGTGGTTTTAGCAGCTCTTATAATTGATATTATTATATAAATACTACACTAAATATTATATGAGAATTATGTGCAGTATTCAAAAGTATATAATACTCAGGCACATACAAGCTTATTCCAACAGCAAATTCTATTGATTAAGTAAGGACATAGTTAGAATAAGAAAAATTACTTCTTTTTCTTTCTTTTGATTTCTATCATTGAAGTGAAGTAGCCTTTTGGAGGTTCTGCAGCTTCTTTGCTCTTTACAGCCGTAACAGTGTTTGTTTGCTTATAGTTATTAATGCTATAATCAATATAATATCCACCGCCATCAGCAACTTTTACCTCAAGTACATATTTCTGAACCGGAGATTTCTGTCCATCAACTTTACCATAAATTATGATATAAGTTTTGTTGGTACATGGAATGGATATATCTGGATATTCCTCATGAAGACGCATCAACTCGCTTCTTGCTTGCTCAATATCACCAAAAACTTTCTTTTTCTTAATAGAACGAAGTATTGGATGACCCCAATTTGGATGTTTTTGTTTTAAGCGTTTTCTCTGAGGATGGTATTTTAGCTCAGATTCCAATTTTGTTGATTTAATTGTAAATCTATCATCATCAGTTTTTTCGATTCCCATAATGGCATAATTGCCAATATAGCCTTTTTCAATTTCATCTTCTTCAAGGGAATAGCCATTGATCCATAATATAACTGTTGTTTCAGCCTTCTCTTCAGGCTGATTTTTTGACGTGATGAAATATTCCTTAATCGACTGAATACGATCTTTAGCTTGATTTTCATCCTTAAATCGGAATAAGCCATTTGTTGCAGCTTCAACAGTAGGATTATTCACCGTAGCATAATGAGGTTTTACAGTATTCACGTTTTTATACCCGAGAAATTTAAAAAACAGAACAAATACTAGCAGTTAACAATTAACAAATCAAACACTTATCTTCTTCGGCAAATATATGATGATGTCATGTGAGGCATAAATACAATGAGTATAAGCTTGTGTTAGATGGATATTTATATTTTTTTTGACCGCTATGTCAGTTTTTTTTGTAAAAAGTTACTTTTTCTCTGGTAAATAAATAAAAAATGCTTAAAAAGGTGCAGATATTGTTGAATGTATATGTTGCATTTAACTTATTCACATCATAGTATGTGTCCGTTTCGTGGACTTTCACGAAACTATTTTGATTTGTGCGGGCGTGGCGGAATTGGTAGACGCGCTAGATTTAGGTTCTAGTACCGAGAGGTGTGTGGGTTCAAGTCCCTCCGTCCGTACCATAATCATTGTTAAATACAAAAAGTAGAGAGAGCAATGCAAGTAGAACAAATCGTTTCTGAAGATCTAAAACGCGAATATAATATAACTATTCCATCTGATAATATTAAAAAAAGCATAGATGACAAATTAAAATCTATAGCTAAAACTTTAAAAAAGGATGGCTTTAGACCAGGTAAAGTTCCTTTGGAAGTGGTTAAGAAAGACTATGGTCATAAAGTTCTTGGTGAAGTTTTAGAAAAAGAATTACAAAAAACTTCAAGCGAAGCTCTAAAAAATGAAGGTCTAAGACCAGCAATGAGACCAAAAATGGAAATCATTGATTTTGAAGAAGGTAAAGATCTTGTTTACAAAATAGAATTTGAAATTTTACCTGAAGTTCCAGAAGTGGATTTCTCTAAAATTGAAATTGAAAGAAGAATTGTTGATATCACAGATAAAGATGTTGATAACTCAATAGAAAAAATAGCAGAAAGCGCTAAAAACTTTGTACCTGTTAAAAAGGCAAGAGCTGCTAAAAATGGTGATGCTGTAAATATAGACTTTAAAGGTTTCGTTGATGACGTTCCTTTTGATGGTGGTGAAGCACAAGGTCATCAGCTAGAACTTGGAAGCAATAGCTTTATCCCAGGATTTGAAGAGCAGTTAGTTGGCGCTAAAAAAGATGCTGATATTGTAGTGGATGTTAAATTCCCTAAAGAATATCACTCTGAAGAACTTGCTGGTAAAGATGCTAAATTTGAAGTGAAAATCAATGAAGTACTTGAAGCTGGAAAAAATGAAATAAATGATGAATTTGCAAAAATTCTAGGTGTTGAGAGTGTTGCAGCTTTAAAAGAAGCAGTTAAATCTCAATTAGAGCTAGAAACAAATAACTCATCAAGAACATTAGTTAAAAAAGAAATTTTTGACCTTCTTAGTGATCAATATGAATTTAATGTTCCAACTGAAATGGTAACTATAGAGTTTGATTCTATCTGGAAACAGGTTCAGGAAGCTAAAAAACAAGAGCCTGATTCAGAAGAGTTCAATAAATCTGATGAAGAGCTTGAAAAAGAATATAAAGAAATGGCGAATAGAAGAGTAAGATTAGGAATAATGTTAGCTGATATTGGCTCTAATAATGATATTGCAGTTACTCAGGATGAGATAAATCAAGCTGTTGTTAGTGAAGCAAGAAAATACCCTGGTCAAGAGCAACAAATCTTTGAGTATTATTCGCAACACCCTGAACAACTTGAAGCATTAAAAGGACCTATTTTAGAAGAAAAGGTTGTTGATTTCCTGATGGCTAATGTAAAAGTAAATGATAAAAAGGTTTCTATAGAGGATCTAGAAGCAGAATAAACTTTATATCCTCTTGGTTGTGTGTATTATTTTTCTAATATAAGGGGTGTTGTGTATGTTGCATGATAATTTATCTAAAGAATATGTGGAGACAACTTCGCAAGGTCTTATTCCTATGGTTATCGAGAATACCGGTAGGGGAGAGAGATCTTATGATATTTACTCGCGCCTTTTAAAAGAAAGAATTATATTTCTTAATGGGCCAGTGAATGATCATGTATCATCTTTAATTACTGCGCAATTGCTTTTCCTCGAATCAGAAAATCCTGATAAGGAAATATTCATGTATATTAACTCTCCTGGTGGAGTAGTTACTTCTGGATTAGCAATTTATGATACTATGCAATATATCAAGCCTGAAGTTTCAACCTTATGTTTTGGGCAAGCATGCTCGATGGGGTCTTTATTGCTTACTGCTGGGGCTACAGGTAATAGATATGCTCTGCCAAACGCAAGAATTATGATTCATCAGCCATCAGGCGGATTCCAAGGTCAGGCAACAGATATAGAAATTCATACTAAAGAAATTCTGGATCTTAAGAAACGTCTTAACGGCATATATGTTAAGCATACAGGTCAGAAATTAGCCTTTGTTGAGAAAAACATGGAAAGAGATAATTTTATGACATCTGAAGATGCTAAAAAATTCGGACTAATTGATAAAATTGTTGAAAAACGTGATGCAGTAGGGGCTGATAAATAGATGTCTGATTCAGAAAATACAGAAAGTAATACTTTATATTGTTCTTTTTGCGGAAAGAGTCAGCATGAAGTTCGTAAACTTATAGCAGGTCCAACTGTTTTCATATGTAATGAATGTGTTGAGCTTTGTCTTGATATAATCCGAGAGGAAAGCAAATCATTATTAGCGGTAGATGGTGATGGTGGAATTCCTAAACCTCAAAGCATTTACGATGTGCTAGAGGATTATGTAATTGGTCAAGCTGATGCCAAGAAAGTGTTGGCAGTAGCCGTTCATAATCACTATAAACGTGTAGATCACATGGAAAAAAGAGGTGATCCAGAGCTTGCAAAATCTAATATTATGCTTATTGGACCAACTGGTTGTGGTAAAACATTACTAGCACAGACTTTAGCTAGAATAATAGATGTTCCATTTACAATGGCAGATGCTACTACTCTTACAGAAGCTGGATATGTTGGTGAAGATGTTGAAAATATCATTCTAAGACTTCTACAAGCCGCAGATTATAACGTAGAAAGAGCGCAAAGAGGTATAGTATATATTGATGAGGTAGATAAAATATCTCGTAAATCAGATAACCCTTCAATAACAAGAGATGTATCTGGTGAAGGTGTTCAACAGGCTTTGCTAAAAATTATGGAAGGCACAGTTGCTTCAGTACCGCCTCAAGGGGGTAGAAAGCATCCACAACAAGAATTCTTGCAGGTTGATACTTCAGGAATATTATTTATTTGTGGAGGTGCTTTTGCTGGTTTAGAGCAGGTAATAACAAATAGACAGCATGGTAGTGCAATTGGTTTTGGTGCTACGGTTAAAAGTAAAGAAAATATCAAAACAGGTGCTTTGCTAAAAGAAATGGAGCCAGAAGACCTTGTTAAATATGGTCTTATTCCTGAATTTGTTGGTCGTGTTCCGATAATTGCAACTCTTGAAGATTTAGATGAAGATGCGCTAATTGAAATTCTTACCGAGCCTAAAAACTCTCTTACAAAACAATATCATAAATTGTTTGAAATGGAGAATGTAGAACTTAAATTTTCTGATGGTGCTTTAAAAGCAATTGCACTAAGGGCGATAGAAAGAAAAACTGGTGCTAGAGGACTTCGTGCAATATTAGAAGATATCTTATTGGACCTTATGTATGAGATACCAAGTATGGACGATCTTAATAGTGTTACAATAACAGAAAAAGTTGTTAATGATAAGGGTAAGCCATTAATGTCTTTCTCTAAAGCTAATACAAAAAAGAAGCAATCATCCAGCTCGACAAAATAACTTACCAGTTTTATTGTTCTGATTAGAATTTAAGGCTAAGATGAAGGTCTGATCATAATGGTTGGCTTGTGGGTCATTTAATTATAAATAAATAATTTTATTGTCATTAGGTTTTTAAATTAACGACCAATTATTTGGTTTGATTTGTACAGTTATATACTGAAAATACAATATGTTAGTTAGACCACATATATACTTGGAAACCATTTATTTTATTGAGTATTTCAACATTAATTTTTTATATATACTTGATAGATGAGCCTAAGTGACCTATATCATATATATAGTATATTATAGACAGTAATATATACAATAGTAGATATATAAGAGGAACTATAATGGGTACAAAGAAAGATAATCCGAAAAATAAAGATAAGGAAGATATCACTATTGATACCAAAAATGGTGAAGAGGAAGCTAGTTATCCAGTTCTACCACTTAGGGATATAGTGATTTTCCCCGGTATGGTTGTACCTTTATTTGTCGGTAGAAAAAAATCTATAAATGCCCTAGAAGAAGTAGTTAAAAATGAAGGGAAAATGGCTCTTTTTACCCAAAAAGATGCTGGTAATGATGACCCCGCAAGTGAAGATATATATAGAATAGGTGTTACTGCAAATATTTTACAGCTGCTAAGGCTTCCAGATGGTACTGTTAAAGTTCTTGTCGAAGGTTTGGAACGTGCTGAGGTAAACTTCTTCTTAAAGAACAGTGATTATCTTGAAGCGAATGTAAGCGTACTTGAAGAAAAAATTGGTAATGAAAAAGAAATAGTAGCACTTAGTCGTTCAGTTATTAAGAATTTCGGGAATTATATAAAATTAAATAGAAAAATTCCTCCTGAAATAATGAATACTCTATCGCAAGTAGATGACCCTATAAAATTAATTGATAATATATGCTCGCATTTAGCAATTAAGATTCAGGAAAGACAGGAATTATTGGAATCCAGAACTGCATCTGATCGTATGGAGAAAGTTTTCTCTTTCATTGAGAGGGAAGTTGGAGTTATCAATACAGAAACTCGTATACGCTCTAGAGTCAGAAATCAAATGGAAAAAACTCAGAAAGAGTATTATCTTAATGAGCAAATGAAAGCTATTCAGAAAGAGCTTTCTAGTGAAGATGAAAAAGACGAACTCACTATCCTTGCAGAGAAAATAGAGAGTCTTAAATTAACTAAAGAAGCTAAAGATAAATCCAAGAGTGAACTAAAAAAACTTTCTGCGATGAGTCCAATGTCGGCTGAGGCTGCTGTAGTAAGAAATTATCTGGATTGGATAATAGATATTCCATGGAAAAAATATTCAAAAACTAAACTAAATATAGATGCCGCTCAGAAAATTCTTGATGAAGACCACTCTGGATTAGAAAAAGTAAAAGAAAGAATAATAGAGCATCTTGCGGTTCAACAAAGAACGAAATCTTTGAAAGGTCCAATCTTGTGTTTAGTAGGCCCTCCCGGTGTTGGTAAAACATCGCTTGCGGAATCAATTGCCAGAGCTACAGGAAGAAAATTCTCTAGAATTTCTTTAGGTGGTGTTCGAGATGAGTCTGAAATTAGAGGTCATAGAAGAACATATATAGGCTCTATGCCCGGTAAAATCATTCAGTCTATGAAGAAAGTTAAGGTTTCAAACCCAATCATTCTTCTTGATGAAATAGATAAAATGGGACAAGATTTTAGAGGAGATCCAGCATCAGCATTGCTAGAAGTTCTTGATCCTGAGCAAAATGATAAATTTGGTGACCATTATCTTGAGGTGGATTACGATCTTTCTGATGTGATGTTTATTACGACGGCTAACACAAGAAATATGCCTCGCCCACTACTTGATAGAATGGAGATTATTCATATATCTGGTTATACAGAAGATGAAAAAGTTAATATCGCCAAACAACATCTTTTTGCGAAACAACTAAAGAAACATGGTCTTGTTGATGAAGAATTATCTATATCAGACTCTGCTCTACGAGGTGTTATACAGCATTATACAAGAGAGTCCGGTGTTAGAAATCTTGAGAGAGAAATTGCTAAGATTGCCAGAAAAACTGTTACGGAAATAGTAAAAAGCAAAGGTAAAAAGAAAGCACTCAAAATTACTAATACCAATCTTAAAAAATATCTTGGCACTCAGAAATATGATCATAATAAAATAGATACAGATGATCACATTGGAGTAACTACAGGGCTTGCATATACTGAAGTTGGAGGCGACTTATTGCCTATTGAAGCTGTTCTTATACCTGGAGGTAAGGGAAGAGCAATATTGACAGGTAAACTTGGTGACGTAATGCAGGAATCTGCTCAGGCAGCTTGGAGCTATATTCGTTCCAGATCATATGATTTCGGTATCAAGAAAGACAAATTCCTGACGAATGATATACATATCCATGTCCCAGAAGGTGCAACTCCTAAAGATGGCCCTTCAGCCGGTGCTGCAATGTGTACTACTATCGTATCTCTTCTAACTGGAGTGCCAGTTAAAAAGAGTGTAGCAATGACTGGAGAAATATCTCTTCGTGGAATGGTTATGCCTATTGGTGGACTTAAAGAGAAATTACTTGCTGCGTTACGCGGAGAAATAAAAACAGTTCTTATTCCTGAGAAAAATGTAAAAGATCTTGAAGAGCTTCCTAAAATTATTAAAGAGGGGTTGGAAATCATTCCTGTATCTTCAATTGATGAAGTTCTTAAATATGCTCTTACCGAAAGCCTGACTTCTATAAGCTGGGAAGATGATATTGAGAATATCCCTGTTGATGTCCCTGTGGCTGATAAGACTGGAGTTGTACAACACTAATTGTATGAATAACTATTTAGTAGTGGTTACAGATTAGTAATAGTATAATCAGCGACTTTATATCTACATATAGTTAACTATATGGTTAACTTCATTGCGGTTTCTATAGTATAGCTATTACAGAGTACGTTTATAAAAATTAGGCTGATTACTTGGCTATTGATTAATTAAATCTTTGAGGGTCATTTTGCCGAATTTTTTGTTGGACTCCTCTCTGGATTTATTAAAAAAGTTATCCACAATTTTGTTATAGTTCTTTTTGCTGGCAGTAAGAGGTTGGCTATTATGGTCTCTAATATTATGCAGAATATCCTGTACATATATATCTTCCAATTGTCTTGCAGGGTAATAGCTATTTTCTTTATCCGTAGTTTTTACGATATATTTGCAATCTGTTAATATATCCAGAATTTCCTTTAATGTTTCTGATGGTATTCCCAGTTCTTTGGTAAGCTTGTCAAAGTTATATTTTTCCTTCTGGGTTTTATAAGTATCGGCAATAAGATACATTATTGTTAAAGTCATACGCTCTTTTAGCTCATTACCAATCGTGACATTCTTTTTGTTATTATTCATTTGGCTAGAATTCTGATGATAATATGAAATACTTGCTCCAATTAATAAAACTAACCAAGCTAGATATATCCATACCATAAAAACGATAATTGAAGCAAAGGCAGAGTAAATAGCTGTTTGCTGAGATGATGATGCTACGAATACAGAGAAAATAACTCCCATGGTTTTCCAGATTACTGCAGTAGTTAATCCACCAATAAAGGCAGATTTAATATTAACTTTTCGATTGGGCATATAGAAATATATAAAGCCAAATGCAGCAGCCATTATAAGGTATGGTATAGCAGTGCCAAAAATACCGACTATGGCCTCTAGGAAAGAGATTCCAGTTATATATTCATCAAAAATATCTGCCTGAATAGAGGTGGTTATACCTACTGAAAGAAATATCATTAAAGGCCCTAGCATTAGAACGCTTAAATAGTCACTAAATCTTTGAGATAAAGTTCTTTCTTTGTCAACTTTCCACACGAAATTAAAGGAAATTTCTACTTTATGCATCATAGATATAACGCTATATATAAGCAGGGAAATACCTATTGCACCTAATATGCTTATCTGGATATTATCAACGAACTCCAGAATTCTGTCGGTAATTTCAAATTTTTTATTACCTAATGGCTCAAGAGCCTCGAGAATCATTGGTTTGATTTTATTTTGTTCTCCAAACCCTTTTATTACTGAAAATGAAATCGCAAGCAAAGGTACAAATGAAATTACTGTAGAATAAACAAGGCTCATAGCTCTGAGGCTTAGTTGACCATCAGCAAGGTCTCTTACAATACTAAGGAATATTCTAGCCGTAATAAATACAGCTCTCTTCCATTTAGGAAAAGATTCTATATCAACATTCCAGATATGTTTCTGTAATTTCTTGTTAATTATTTCCATAAAATAGCAAATAACATGGTTTTCACCAATAAGCTATAATATTTCAATATTGCTAGCTATACTGATTGCTTCTGTTCGTCTTGTTGGCTAGAGTTAGCAACTTGTTGCTGCTTTTGCGAATATAACCCGGCGAAATCAACAGGATCAAGCATAAGAGGAGGGAAGCCACCATCACGAGTAACATCAGCAAGAATTCTTCTGATGAAAGGAAATAATAAAGTTGGACAGTAAATAAGAAGAGCAGGCTCTAACTGATTTTCAGGCATGTTTTTTATTGTAAATAATCCAGCATAAGTTACTTCAGCAATAAATAATGTTCCACCATCATCTTTGCCTTCTTCCTTTTTGTTTTCAGCATTTGATGTAATTTTAAGTGACACCTCAAATAGATCTTCTCCAAGCTTCTTTGCTCCAACATCAACACTTATGTTAATTTCAGGATTTGGTCTTTCGCCAACTAGACTCATTGGAGCTTTTGGACTTTCAAATGATAGGTCTTTTACATATTGAGCATTAACTGCTATCATGCGGTGATATTGAATATCATTTTCTTGTGCAGTGTCATTTGTTTCAGTCATTTTTGCTTTAATCCCAATATAAAAGTTAATTAAAATAATGTTGCTATCACTTAGCATATGAGATGAAATTCTTCAAGTATATATTTACTCTAAGTGATATATAGAATTCTCAGATAGAATAGAAACTCTATTAAATAAATGCAAATGGGACATATATAACATAGTATCCTCACTAATCATTAATTGTTTAACTAATTAAGATTAGTTTTGTTGTACTATTAATATTTCGGTGATAACGTTCAAAAAAAAATTTGGAAAGATTAATGTTAATATTATCTAGAAAATACAATGAATCAATTCTAATTGGTGACGATGTAAAAGTTACTATACTTGATATAAGTGGTAACCAAGTTAAAATAGGCATCGATGCACCAAGAGAAACAACTATATTGCGTGAAGAAATATCAGGATAGTCCCTTTTCCTAAGTGCATTTAATTACTTAATTCTGAGTATAATCATCTAAAATTTACTGTATAGTTAATGCAAGTAAACTAGTTCTGTACGACATTTTCTGTTCAGTTTCTGGGTTATTACTTTCTATAATTACTCATCTTTTAGTAGTTTTTCTCTCTGAAGTTTCTTGAAGTCATCTCCAGCTAAATAACTTGATCTTGTAAGTGGTTTAGCCGATACCATTAAGAAACCTTTTGCCTTAGCTTTTCTTTCATATTCATTAAATTGATCTGGTGTTACATATCTTTTTAGCGGAGCATGTTTTGGTGTTGGTTGTAGATATTGACCAATCGTTAAAAATTCAACATTTGCAGCACGCATATCATCCATTACCTGATATACTTCCTCATCAGTTTCGCCAAGACCAACCATTAGACCTGACTTGGTAAATATATCTTTATCATAGGCCTTAACGTCAGATAAAAGTTTTAATGAATGGAAATATCTGCTGCTTGGACGAATTGATGGATATAGTCTAGGAACTGTTTCCATATTGTGATTGAAAACATCAGGTTTTGAATCAACAACTATTTTCCATGAATCACCTTTTCTAAAAAAGTCAGGTGTTAGAACTTCAACTGTTGTTTTAGGTGAAACCTCTTTCATTTTATTTATACATGCAGCGAAATGTTCGGCACCTCCATCAGGTAAGTCATCTCTATCTACGGATGTAATTACCATATGTTCTAAGCCTAAACCTTTTGCCCCTGAGGCAATCTTTTCTGGCTCATGGGGGTCTAGTAGATCTGGTCTACCAGTAGCAACATTACAGAATGCACACGCTCTTGTGCAAACTGATCCAAGAATCATAACCGTTACATGTTTCTTTCTCCAGCATTCTCCAAGATTAGGACATGCGGCTTCTTCACATACGGTAATAAGGCCATTCTTTCTAACAAGTTTTGCTGTTTTCTCAAATTCTTCACCCATTGGAGCTTTAGCTCTAATCCAATCTGGTTTAGGTGGAGCTGAGGTGGAAATATTTTTTTGTTTTTCGGGATGTCGAAGTTCTTTTATTGTATGTGCCATTAAAACCAAATTCTCATTAGTTATTATATATTAGTTGTTTCTTGAGTAAAAAATAATTGTAAACCATATCCAGCGTACAAAAAAATATTATCTCTCAAAGCCTAGTACAATAATTTAAGCAGAAAGACTATAACTAAAATATAAAAATCTTGGAAAATAGCAATATAGCCTCTATACATACTCGTGAAATCCAATTAATTACATAATTTTTAGATAATGACACCTGAAATACTCCTTACATTAATGCTAATAAGCCTCTTTATTGTATTATTGTCTGGTTTTCCTGTAGCTTTTGTTTTGTCGGGCATTGCTCTTATATTTGCAATGATTGGTGATGCTTTTGGAGTATTTAATATACATGACCTATATGCATTACCTAATCGAATATATGGAATAATGACTAATAGCCTTCTTCTGGCCGTACCACTTTTTATATTTATGGGAGTCTTGCTTGAGAAGGCAAAAATTGCAGAAGAATTACTTGAAACAATGGCAGAGTTATTTGGCGGTCTTCGTTCTGGCTTGGGCATATCCGTAATTGCGGTAGGAGCATTACTAGGAGCGTCAACAGGTATAGTTGGTGCAACTGTCGTAACTATGGGGCTAATCTCTCTCCCCGTTATGCTAAAGGCTAAATATTCACATACTATATCTACTGGTATAATATGTGCTTCTGGTACTTTAGGGCAAATTATACCTCCATCAATTGTATTGATACTTCTTGGTGATCAAATATCGGCAGCTTATCAAACATCACAAATGGAGATTGGTAATTTATCACCTGAACCAGTTTCTATAGCAGATCTATTCGCTGGTGCTATAATACCAGGTTTGGTTCTTGTGTTGATGTATGTTGTATGGTTGGTGATATATAGTATCATTAGACCAGAATCTGTACAAAAGGCAGAGATAGCACATAAAGATGATCATTTATTTATTAGGGCGTTAAAAGTTTTAATCCCTCCATTATTACTGATATTTGCTGTGCTTGGTTCAATATTAGGTGGCCTAGCAACTGCAACTGAATCTGCCGCTGCTGGAGCTATTGGAGCTATTGTTATTACATATGCACATAAGAGATTATCAATTAAGAATTTACGTGCTGTGTGTCAGGAAACTGCGCAAGTCACCTCAATGGTATTTACAATCTTAATAGGTGCTACATTCTTTACTCTGGTATTTAGAGGGTTTGGAGGAGATGATATAATACATAATTTATTGGAGAGTCTGCCCGGTGGACTATTTGGAGCTATATTATTAACCATGTTGGTCATGTTTATACTTGGCTTCTTTCTAGACTTTATTGAAATAATCTTTGTTGTTGTACCAATTGTTGCGCCTATCCTCCTTATAATGGGAGCAAATCCTATATGGCTTGCAATCATGATTGCTGTCAATCTGCAAACATCATTTCTTACGCCGCCTTTTGGATTTTCTCTATTCTATTTAAGAGGTGTTGCACCCAAAGAAGTTAAGACTACCAGCATTTATAAGGGGGCCATACCATTCGTTTTTATACAGCTTATAATGCTTATCATATTAAGTTTAGCTCCTTCAATGACAACATGGTTACCAAAAGAGTTGTATGGAACAAATCATGTAAAATATGAAGCTCCTATTGATAGTGAAGATAGTTTTATTTCCAGCGATGATGTGGATTTCTAAATTTTAATTCTGGATATTTCTGCTATTTTAAGTATAATATTTTTTCTGTAATGATATTGTTACGTGAGTAACCTATTATAATATAACAACTATTAAATAATTATTATTACAGATCTCTCGTAGATAAATTTGGTAAATATGTTATGGCTTTGTGGACTAGGGAAAAAACTCAGGATGAATTGGACATATTAAATAAGCATACTCGCTGGATGAGGTGGGGTGTTTATCTATTAATATTATATATAATATTTAGTGATTTATTGATAAATACAATAAATGCTCCTGATGTTGTTGTTGACTATACAAAGAACCCAAATGAAGAGTTATTAATGGATGGCGCTGGGTCAAATAAGACAGATGCAGTTGATGGAATAGATATAGAAGAAGAAACTGTTAAGAGTATTTCTCCATATCATTCTACAATTTTAGAAGGGAAGGGGGTTCCTGCAATTTGTGGGGATTCTGCTAATATTTCATATAAAATAATATTATATGATGGAACTATATTTATAGAAAATGAAGCTGTACTTGAAATTGGAAAAGGAAAGAACAATTTATTCGAGCAATCAGTTGATGGAATGAAACTTGGAGGGATCAGACAAGTAGTATTACCATCAGAATATTCAGAAAGATTTGAAATAAAGGATAATGTTGATCAAAATATAGCTATGGTTATAGAGCTGAATAAACTTGATAAGGCTAAAGCATCTGTAAATAATGGTAATTGCAAAATTAAAAGTTTCTGGAAGAATAATATTTTCTAATTAGCTAAAAACTGAAGTAACAACCCAATAGTCAGGATATATATCTTTTATTACATTGGCCGCATTTTTGGCATCATCAATATTATTAAATATTCCAAAACATGTTGAGCCACTTCCCGACATTCTCGCTAGCATACAATTATCCAGATTTGATATTTCATTTATTAGATTTCCTACTTCTGGAAAAAGATCTATAGCATTATTTTCAAGATCATTATTCTTATTCTGAAGCCATAAGATAAGCTCTTTTTCTGTTTTCGGTATATCACTAATCTCGATATTTGTTGAATAATTTTCTATACCCATTTTGAATATATCAGCAGTAGTTATGTGAATCATTGGATTTACAAGCAATATAGATAATTTATTATCCAATGCTAAAGAATGTATTTCTTCTCCTATACCGCTTATGAAGGATAATTTTCCGTGAACACATGGAGGAATATCTGCTCCGATTGGAAGTAGTAAACTTGCTAACTCACTATCAGCTATATCCAGATTCCATAATTTCCTTAATAGTTTTGCAGTTGAAGCAGCATCAGATGATCCACCTCCCATTCCTGCTCCTACAGGTATATTTTTTTCAAGATGTATTTTTATGGGTTTTTCAATATTGTATTGTTCTCTAATTATATCTGCTGTTTTAAAAACAAGATTATCCAAGCTATCTTCTATCTGATTAGAGAATTCTCCTGTAATTAGTAACTCATCTTTTTGAGATTCACATATTTTAATTTTATCTCCGAACTCTGAAAAAGCAAAAATACTATTTATAAGGTGATAATTATCTGGCCTTTTACCAGTGACATGTAGGAATAGATTAATTTTTGCAGGCGCAATAGATGATATAATATTTTCTGAATCTACGGACATATTTTTATCTATGCTATATTATTGCAGTATGAGTAAAGTTTTAGATCTATTATTTATAGTTTTCTATAAGAGAAACTTTCTTTTTAAAAATACTATGAATTTTTTCCTGTATTCTTTTTTTATCCTTAGGCTCAGGATTAAGATCTAATGCTCTTTCCCATTGATATATAGCTTCTGTTTTTCTGTTCATTGCCCAGTAAACATCACCAAGATGATCATTCGTAACAGAATCATGTGGAAGCATCAAATTAGCCTTTTCTATGAAGCTCATAGCGCCTTTATTGTCGCCATTTTTGTACAAAGCCCATCCATAACTATCAATAATATGAGCATCACGCGGACGTTGCTTTAATGCTATTTTCAGCATTCTTTTTGCTTCTTTAAGATTTTCACCTTTTACTAACCAGCTATATGCTAAATAGTTAAGAACAGATGGTTCTCTTGGTGAAAGCTCTAATGATTTAATAAAGTCATTTTCTGCACTTTCCCAATCTCCAGTGCGTTCATAACATATTCCTCTTGCATAATATACTGACCAAGAAGGCTTAGATTTATCTGCATCAATCTTTTCTATTACTTTACTATATGCATTTGCTGCATTTTTATATTGTTTGTCAGAAATTAGGATATCTCCAAGTCTAAGATACGCTTCTTGGAAATAGTCTTCATTTTTTACTACTTCTCTAAGAATTTTCTCAGATTCTTCTACTTTCTCCATTTTTGCAAGTGCAAGTGCGCTATTCATAAGGGAGTTATTGTAATAGTTGGATGTGTTTTTTATTAAACTATATAGTTCTAGAGCCTCTTTATGCATCTTTTTGCTTTCAAGTAGTCTCGTAAGCAGTAAAATTATATAATCAGGCTCAGGAGCTAAATATGTTGAAAGACGTAAATATATAACTGAGTCTTCTATCCTTCCTACAACTGAAACAAATGCACCTTGCTCAAGAAGAATACCTGATACCGTGCTTTCAAGTGTATTATAGTGAGCATTATTAGACTTAACCATTGCTTCAGTTAAACGAATAGATGGCTCTGAAGAGTTATAATCTGCAATAATTTCTGCAACTTTATTTTCCATTCCTTGTACACTAAAAAATGAAGCGGCTGTAATCATATTATTAAAGGTCTTTCCTTCCTTTATAACTATATCAAATAGCTCTATGGCTTTATCCTTTTTGCCCATCATTGAATATATTCTGGCTTTCTGGAAAGTTACATATTGTTCAAGACGTTTATCGTCTAATTCGTCATAAACGGTAAGTGCTTCCTGAAATTTATTTTGACCAGCTAAAGATATAGCTTTTAGGCTAGGTAATAAAATAAGAACTACTTCATTATTTTTATATTTACCTATTTTTTCTATTCCTTCTACTGCATATTTGTATGAGGAAATATAGTCTTTAGATTTCAATGCTAAAATTGATTTAAGAGCAATTGTCATTTCATCAAGTTCTACTTCATCGTAATGCTTATTGATAAATTTCACTGCATCCGCCATATTACCCATGGAAATCATAAGTAGATAGGTTGATTTAACTAGCTCTTTATTTTGTGGATCTTTCTTTAATGCGCTAAGATAATATTTGTATGCATCACTCATTTGGTTGTTTCTATGGGCATAACGTGCAGAAAGATAGTCACCAACCATTGAAGGTTTGTTAGCGGTTATTTCAAGGGAGCGTTTCTTAATTAGGTCGAAATTATTATAAATTTGCAGACCTAAAACTATAACAGCCGTGATAGCTGCAACTCCAAATATCTTTAAAAATTTTCTAAACATACCTATACTATAGCAAATAAATTGTATTTTTAAAACAATATCTATTAAAACTCCATATGTTTTTACAAATAAATTGTGTTTTTTCATATAAATTACGGGGCTTTTCTCAGATTATTCACTAAAAATCTCGCGGGATGGAGAGATCTTAGGGTCTCCTTAGAAACAGGAGAAACCTCTTCATTTAACATTGCTGCAATTATTTCTCCAGCAATAGGGGCGGTAATAAGCCCTCTAGAGCCATGTGCAAGTGTGAAATAAAGATTGCTATGATATTTTGGTAAGGGGTATTTTTTCCAATGTTTTCCGTGGGTTAGATCATGGTAATTACTTTTATAGAAATCAAAATCCGGAGCTTTACCTATAATGGGCATACGATCTTGTGTGATTGCTCTATAACCAACTCGACCCTCTAATTTATTCAAGTCCAGATCCGATTCTAAATTAATATCGTAATAATTCTTAAGTAAGTCGATATTTTTTTTGTGATCATTAATTTCTAAATTATTATTTATAATATTTTTGTCAAATGTTGAACCTACTATATATCCGCCCGATTTATCAGGAACAATATAGCCTCCATAACATAATGCCGAGTTAAGTTTTCCTTTTATATATTTCTCGGGGAGATAAGTTAATTGCCCCCTAGCCAAGTCTATCTCCAGATCTTCACAATAATTAATGGATAGGCTATTATGTGCATTGGCAATGATAATATTTTTTGCATTTAGTATATTACATGATGAGTTTTCTTCTTGCCTTAAAGAAATTTCCCATTGGTCATTATTGTTATTTTTATTTAAAGATGTGATTTCAGAATTTAGTAAGATATCTATATTCTTATGGTCGGCTAATCTTTTACAGAAATCTCTTACATAGCATATGCTGCCATTTTTATAATAAGCTGCTCCATGTTTAATATCTATTCCACAGATATTACTTGCCTCTTTCGAGCTAATTATTTCTATATCATCTGAGTTAAATAAAGAGTTTACGGACTCGGAAATTCTATCAAAGTCTTTCTCGCTCTTTGCAAATTGTAACATACCGCAAATATCGCCAACTTTGTTACTGGTATCTCCGTTACCATTATTTCTGTTACTACTGCTCTCTTCTAAGAAGCTCTTTAATAAGTCTGAACTATATCTATATCCCTCAAATGTAAAACGACTAAACACACTCCATTTTTTTGATAAAGCAGGGAATAATACGCCGACATTATTACCAGAACCATCTAGAGCTATATCTGAATTTTTCTCTATAATGGTAACTTTCCACCCACGTTTTGCCAGACTATAAGCTGCCGAACACCCCGCTATTCCTCCTCCGATAATTGTAGCTGTTTTTTCGATATTATTTTTGGTGGGGATGTTTGTACTATTATATTTAAACCATGGTTCTTCGGCTAAAGAATATAATTTGTCATCATTAGATATGTTTTCATCATTATTCGTAATATTCTTATTTTCGTTACTAGCATCAGCTATTCCTCCGAAATAACCAACTAACATTTCCCTTTTGCGTTTATAGCCTTTTCTCTTATCAACTTTGAAGCCGGCCTCTTCTAGTCCTCTTCTAACTGCAGATGATGCTGTGAATGTAGAGAAAACAGTTCCTATAGATGATATGTTATATAGGGATTTGAAAACTTCATCATTCCACATATCAGGGTTCTTTTTAGGTGAAAAACCATCAAGATATATAGCATCTATTTGAGGAGCATCGATGTTATTACAAGCCCATAAGATATCTCCCCAAAATAAAGTAAGAGATACTATTCCATTGGCTAGAAACACCTTATGAACTCCATCGAAAGTGGCTGGATAAATATCAAGTAGTTCATTTAGCTCATTTTGTAGTTCAGGGAAAACAGATAAAGATTTTTTAATTTCATCTTTGGATAATGGGTTAATATCTATAGAAATATATTGTAGAGAGCATTTGGGACTTGGAGCTTCTTTCCATTTTTTATAGGTTGCTAGAAAATTTAACCCTGTTCCAAAACCAGTTTCTACGATGGTGAAAATATCCTTATCTTGCCATCTCTCTGTAATTCTACACCCTTCTATAAAAACATATTCTGATTCTTTTAATCCATCCTCTGTAGAAAAATAAATATCATCATATTTTACTGATATAGGCACATTATCTTCATTCCAGCTGATTTTGCTGTTAGCTTTATCACATTCTGATTTAATATTAGAGTTGTTCATTCTAGATTTGCTGTTTATCTTTGTAATATTATGATGGTACTATATTTATTAACTATTGTAGTTGTTATATATATAATAAAAATGGAAATATGGAATATATAAAAAATAATCAAAAAGGATTTACCCTTATCGAAATGTCTGTTGTACTAGTTATTGTAGGGCTGGTGGTCGGAGGGCTTGTAATTGGTAGGGATATGATATTGAATGCAAATGCAAGAGCAGTGATATCGCAAATTCAGAGCTATAATACAGCATATAATATTTTTAAGAATAAATATGGTAATTCTCCAGGGGATCTTGGTGCAAATCGAGCTACTTCATTTGGATTTTCTGTAGGCACAGGTAACCCTAGCTTCCTTGGTAATGGGAGGCTTGATGATGGAGCTGTGCAAACTATTGGTAATGCAGGTATTGATGGTGAATTGGCTGATTTTTGGGTTCATCTTTCAGAAGCAAATTTAATCAATGGGGTTTATGTTGATGGTGGTGCATCTCCAGTTAGTGGCATTAACTATCCAGCAACAAAAATGAAGAAAGGAGGAATAATTGCAGTAAGTACAAATTCTGTAAATTATTGGCTAATTGGAATTGGAAACGGAACAACAAATACATCTTTTGATACAGCTCTGGGTACTGGTATTACTCCTACTGAGTCTTTCAATGTTGATAATAAAATAGACGATGGGAAAGTAAATACTGGGGTCATGTTTGAAATTACTGCATTTGATAGTATAGATGGAGCGTCAGGAAATAATCTGATTGGGGTATCTACAGCAGTTTCTGCTCCTGCTACAAATGCTACATGTTGGAATAGTACACCTCCATCACAAAATGTTGCCGTTGAATATCAATTGAAGAATGAACTAACTAATTGCCATCCAATTGTTAGAATAAATGGTTAGTGAGAAGACTCTATAAATAGTGAACTATATTTTTGCTCGACAGATTTAATATAGAGGTTATTTATAAAATGGCAAAAGATTTACTGTTTAATATCAGTAAGATAAGAAGTAGTGCATGGATTTCTCATTCAAGCCTGAGAATCGCTTTTGTTTGATTCTGTTTTTAAAGTATCATATTGAGACTGAAGATTAGCTATTTTCTCTTCTAGCAGATCATTATTTTTAACTATTAATTTTAGCTTATCCTCAGCGTTATTCTGGACTTTGATTGCCTCTATAAGTTTGTTATTTATTTCTTTTTTCTCTTTAATTAAATTCTCTTCATATATATGATTTTCTTCTATTTCATGCTCACGAGTAATACATAAATCATTTAATTTCTTCTTCTCTGTAGAGAGCCTATTAACGTTATCTGTAATATTTCTAAATTCATTATTTAGATATTCTATGAGTTTAGCAGTCTCATCTTTTTCTTTTTCTACCTTTTTATATTTCTCTTCTAAAAAGATTTTCTCTTCTATAGATTTTCGTGCCTTATTTTCTATTTCTTCCTTTTCTTTCTTTACACAAGCAAGTTGATTTTCTATTTCGTAACTAGTTTTTTTAAGCTCGGACTCAATGGATTTATATTTTTCATTTTCCTTTTCCAGCTCATTACATCTTATGCTGAGCTTTAATATTACATCTTCTTTCTTTTGTTGTTCTTCGTCAATAGGATCTGTTTCCGGGCATGGAGGAATTTCAACAGGTTTGATTGTTATATCATTATGATTTGCTAATTTATTGGATCTAACAGGGGTGATAAATCTTTGCGTAGATGCAGTGTTATATTCTGTAGACAAGTTATCATCATTATTGCCACTATCTTCATCTTCAACAAGAGAGCTGATATCGTTTAGGTAATTTGCCAGATTCTTTCTGCCTGCTGGCCCTGATATTCGACATCTATTATTGTTCTCATCAACTATCTCTACGGTACGGCTATTATCTATTAAAATATTAACTTTTCCAATGCGAAATTTATTCTCTCCGACGTTTTCTATATCGCCTTTTATATCTTTCACAAATAATGTTACTATTGTGTCTCTTGAGGATGAAAATTTATGATTTCCCATTTTTATACCCAGATATTAATGTTCAAAGGTTCTATTTGATCCTATTTTGATAAAGCCTGAGCTGTTTTTATCAATATGGATATTTGTATTTTTCTTAATTATAATATTTGTTGTTTCATAAGATGATTTATCTATATTTAAAGGTATAGATTGCCCTTCATGTTTAAATATTATTTCTTTCTCAACGAAATATAAATTAACAGCGTCTAACCCACTATCTACAATTTCAATGAAGTTATTTCCTTCACCTTCTTCAATAGTATTATATCTGTAAACATAGCCTATTCTTGCTCCGCTATCCAAGACTATTTCTGTCTTGTTCGCATCACTATTGGTATTATTTTCACTTTCCTTGAATGTCTCGTTCTCTCCAAGTGACATTACATCTCTTTGAACTATTTCAGCTTCTCTACCAGATTGAATGCTTATACTTTTTGATTGCTGCTGATGAATCTGTGGAGTGATTTTTATTCGTTGGTTTGTGGGGGCTTCTTCGTCATAATCTTTTAAACTATTGCTATCTATATATTCTATAGCTGCATTATTTCTTACTTTGGTATCTTTAATAGCATCTTTATTTTGCTTTATAATTTGTGTTTTTTCTTCTGCATCGCGTCGTCTATTGGAATTGAACCTTCTGTCATATTTTGTTCTTCTGCTCCATTCATTCTTTCTTCTTTCCCTGAAAACAAACTTTTTCTTCTTTCTTCTTTCTTCTTCTCCATTTCTTCTATCGTTTTGTTCTCTTCTGTCGTTTTGTTCTCTTCTTTCTACAATTATTTTTTTATCATCTTGATGACTTACAATTTTACTTGAAACTGGAGAAACAATATTTGCTCCAGTTGAATTTACATTCCATACATCTCCAGTATTTAGAGGGTCTATGCCGTTATCAATAACTATTCTTCCATCTTCTATATTAACGCTATCAGTACCCAATATAGTAGGGTTATAATCGGAGCCTCTACCCCGTTTATTTTTTTTATTACCGCCAAATAGAAAACTAAAAATACCTATCATTGCCCCCATTAATATTACTAGCTATACAGTGAATGAAAAATCATCCACGCTTATATCATCAGAAGAAATACCTGTTAGAGTAATGGTTAAGAACACAGGATTATCTAGTGTTATAAGAGCATTACCATTATTATCTGATGAAATATCTATACCTCCTGTGTAGTCCAGCAATTGTATAGAATCAATATCTTTTATAAAATCTTCAATAACATCAGCTTCATGCATAGCATTTGTGACATTATAACGAAATATATCAGAATCTCCGCCACCGATTAAGGTATCATCTCCTCCACCACCAAGTAGAGTATCTGGTCCATTATCTCCATATATGAGATCATTTCCATTATCTCCATTTAAAAGATCAGCTTTTTTACCCCCATGGATTATATCAGCTCCTTCTCCGCCGTTGATAGTATCCAGATCAAAATTCCCATTTATTATATCATCACCATCGCCACCATCTAGGGAATCTGTACCGTTATCTCCGTTTATGATATCGTCACTATCTCCACCATTAATAGTATCATTTCCTTTACCACCATTTAGTACATCAATCCCACCATCGCCAATAATGCTGTCATTATCTCCATTTCCATTTATTGTATCAGCTCCAGGTCCGCCAGATATTATGTCGTCACCTAGATTTCCTGAAATAAGATCAGTTCCGCTTTCGCCATTTATGCTATCGACATCTTTACCGCCTAAAATTGTGTCATTTCCAGAATTGCCGTTTATTGTATCGGCACCGGCATTGCCATGTATATAATCAGGGTCGTTATTTCCATTTATTACATCATTTCCTTCGCCGCCGAGAATGCTATCATTTCCATCCCCACCGTTAAGAATATCGTCACCTAAGTCGCCTTGAAGAGTGTCATTACCTGCGCTGGCATCAATACTGTCATTGTCTTTGCCACCAAAGAGAATACTGCTACCTATTCCTGATATTATTGTATCTGCACCTGCATTGCCGTTGACGGTATCTCTTCCATCACCGCTTGTGATTGAATCATCACCAGAATTTCCTATAATATCATCTTCAATTATAGTACCAATTAATGTGTCATTATTTGGCGTTCCTAGTATTCTAACCATATTTCCTAAATCTTATAAGTTCACACGATCGGCATCATACACGAGTTTACACAAAAATACTAAAAATATTTACAAATATTATACTAAAACAAAAATCTCTAATCTCTAGTCTCGTGCAAAACTGCCTAGCCACTTATTTGTGTCATCCCACGTTTCAGAAATATAATCAAACCATGGATTATTCCAGTCATCAATCGCTAATGTAAGAACTTCATGGAACATAAAGATTGTTAGAATAACGACTGCAAATAATGCAATAGTCTGAGAGAAGTTACTAATATTTGATGGCATTTTATCAAGATATTTATATCTTAGGAAAAAGTCCCATGAGAAACGCCCTGCTCCACGTAGTATAATGGCAACAAGAAGTAATGCCCAAACACCATGCTCGCTACTATCCATATAGGTAAACTGAATTACTAATGTCATAAATAGCATGACAATTGCTGCAAATCTTGTCCCTAAACCTATAATAAGAAGAATAGGCATGATGATTTCATTTGTAGTTCCTAAATATGCAGCTATTTCTGGAGATAAACCTGGTACTGGATGCTCATCTTCGAAAAGCATTAATGTTGTATCCCAGTCTTGAGACTTTAGAACACCAGACTTCCAGAAAATGATTGCCATCCACCAACGAATAGCTAAGTCTACACATGGCGTAAAGAAATCTGCTGCCGAAATAAATTTCTTTAACATATTCTTAGAAAATTTTATAAGTTTACTAGTTTTCATTTTTTTACGAGCCATAATTATTCTTCCATACCGACAGTGAAACCACTAAAATTCTGTAAAGAAAGATGCTTTTGAAGAATTTGTGATAGGTCGAACTGTTCATTGATTTCTGTAGCTGATTCAAATGCTTGAAAAAGACTGTCTCCATCTATGAGATTATTAATAAAATTACTCTCCGCTTCAGTAATTTCTATAATATTTGTTTTTAGGAATGGTCTTGCTAGCATTAAATATGTGCCATCTGACTCATCCAAATTAATCTCATCTACATCATCAGCATCATCCTGATTCATCTCCCATATTTTATTTATTGGAAATCGGGATTGCATAAATTTAACGGAAGGATGAATATGTAAATAAAGATTATAATATTTTTCTGGTGTAACAGCTGACATAGCATCTTGATCAATTGTAGGAGCATCATTTGCTATAGATGTTTCATGAAATAACCATTCTAGTTTTGCAATATCTTCTAAATATATGAGGTCTTTAGCAGGCTCGAAATTAGCAATAAATTCAGAAAACTCTTTGCCATAATCGTCCATATTGCCAGTTTCTGGCCAGTTCTGTACAATATATTTTCTACACATATACTCAAAAAATTCTTCTCCGACTAATTTTTCTACTACTGGATATGTGAGTTGTAAGACAGTGTGTAAATTACCAATAGCACTTTCTCTATAAATTTCCATTGAGCCATATGCACTGATTTTATCTGTATTAATATCGCCCTTCATTAGTATGTTTTCCTGAGAGAAATCTGGAGATAGACAATCTTGAATGAAATTTCTTTGCATTTCCTTTAACTTATCCATTTATGCAGCCTTTTGGTTGATTTTATTCATAATCTCATCTGCTTTTCTTTTTTCTTCCATTAATACTGATAATTCAGGAACGTTGGTATCCCATTCAATAAGTGTAGGGACAGCACCGTATTTCTCTATTGCTTTTATGTATAAATCCCATACCGAGTCATATACAGGCATTCCATGCGTATCTATAAATACTTCTTGGTCTTCAACTGTTTGAACTTCGTATCCAGCTAGGTGAATTTCTTTTACATATTTTGCAGGAATATTATCTATGTAATCTTCAGCATTAAAATCATGGTTATGAGAACTTACGAATATATTATTCACATCAAATAATATATTGCACCCTGTTTTCTTACATAATTCAGTTAGAAAATCCCATTCTAAATAATCTGCTTCTTTGAAAGAGAGATAACTTGATGGGTTTTCTATCAAAATTTCTCGATTTAGTGTTTCCTGAGTAATATTAATATTTTCTGCCATTATCTTTAAGGCTTCTTCAGTATATGGAACGGGAAGCAAGTCTGGTATGTAGTGCACTTTATCAGATGCACTCCAAGAAAGATGGTCTGAAACTAATTTAGGCTCGAAGAAATCAATCGTAGCTTTGATTTTTTGTAAATGCTCTTTACGAACAGGGCAGGCAGTAGAAGATGATCCAAGAGAAAGTCCAACACTATGAGCGCTTAATGGATAATCTTCTCGAATTTTTGCTAGATATTTTGACGCAGTACTACCTAAATTAAAGAAATTCTCAGTATGAATCTCTAGCCAGGGCACGTCAGGTTTGTCATTCATAAAATTATCGAAATGTTTATGCCTTAGACCAAGACCAACAGCGTTAATTTCTTGATTTGAATATAAAGGATTAGTCTCTTTTATTTCCGTGTTATCCATATTAATTATCTTCATCTTCTTGTTTTTTCTCAGGTGCTTCTGATAATGCACCAACAATATTCTTGCATGTTCCTTTTGGTAATAACATCCACTCGTAAGGGCTTGCATCTAGTTTTGAATAGCTGGCACATGAATGAGATCCATCTGCAGCAGCACAATCATTTTTCCCCGCTTTTACAATACCAAAACACTTTTCTTGCTCAATTTCGGCACGAGTTGTTTCTGGAGTTAAGATCAATGTAGCTGCTATAGCTCCAGCATATATAGAGAATTTATCTTTTTTATTCATTTCAGTACCCATAATTGATTTTAATACAGATTTGTACTTCTAAAATATAATGTTATTTAAGTTGATTCTCAATACAATATTTTCGCTATTGAATAGTAAAGTGAATATTATAGATTAAAAATTAAGGGGCTTAGTTAATTTGGTTATAACTAAATCATAGGAGAATAATATTTGATCCATAACAAACACTTTACTGATGACTTAGTTCGATCAAATATTTAATAAGGTTACAAAAATAATGAGATAATTACTCAGCTGGCTTCTTTTTCTTACCACGTTTATCAAGATAGCTGTTTTTCTGGGCTTTTTCCGAAATAAGAGTATTAATTTTTAATTTTTCTTCAGGGGTGGCTTTTTCATAGGATCTGCAAAGATATCTTATATAGTCGTCATCAGAGCGATCTTTTCTTTCAAAATTTATCATAATTAATCAATAGTTCAAATGTCTTACTTAATTGTTCGCCACTATAATTCAAAAACAATCATACGTCGAGTGTTTTTTTACCTCACTATAAGTTGGACAGGAATAATTTTGTTAATCAGAAAAGGGCGTATTAACGTATAACCCTTACTCTATTTGCAATAGATGATAATAATAAATATATTAACAATAAGTATATTATTATAAATAATACCCTTAATAGTAGAAAAAAGAGATAATTGCCTATCACATTGTTCGTGTTAAGCAGACTTTCGCCTACGCTAATTTCTTTTTCATCATCAAACATAAAAGGCATTAGATTATTAAATGACATATAAATTGCCGATTTTAATCTTTTTTCCTTATATGATTCAGTAGAGATTATTTCTGTTTTGGTAACTTTATTTATCCAGCCGCTTGCCTTTTCTGTGATATCTTTATTCTCTGTTTTTGAGAAAATAGAATAATAAGACCCAAATGAGATAAGAAAGGTAATGAAAATAAATAATAATGGTCGGAAAATACTATTGCCATATCCGCTTAGAAATCCGTATATTAGAATTACCATTCTTTCTGAGAAAGAAGTTTTCTGATAGTTTAATTTTGCCATCAGCTCACGTTTTCTATAAAAATTATTCAGTTCATTATTTTTATTTTCTATATATATTTTTCGTAATGTACGGATAGAAGAGATGTCGTCACTTGTTATGACATCTTTGTTTGATGTCTTCCAGTTATTTCCTCTAATATTGATATTGCTATTAAATTGGCAATTATTAAAATCGGGTATTTTACGGAGAATACAGTCAGTAAGGGATATTTCTTTTGTAAAAACTGCGTTTTTGAAGGATAGTTTGTACAAGAAATCAACATTCTTAAACTTTATATTTGATGCAAAAACAAAGCCGGAGAAGTCCAAAGAATTATTTTCTTCAAAGAGAATATTACTGAAAATAATAGTTTCATATGCAGTTGGTAGAGATTTTAAATAAATATCTTTGAGAACAGTAGTATTCTCAAGATCAGTAGGGGTATCATCATTAGTTTCGGAGTAATTATTTTTAATCCATGTGTTATAATTATTAATTACCTCCTCTTCTTCTTTTAGACTAAGAGATTGTAAATTATCTAATCTGTATTTCTTTATTTCCTCATCGCTTAGAAATTGTTTCGTCCATCTATTCCAAAAATCCTTACCCTTTATCGCAATCCAGTACCAAATGTTTGATTCCGGATTTTGAATATTATTTTTAATCATGATTATAATCTTTTAAATAGAGAAATTTTGTATATTGTTCTTCAATGCATAAAATATTATACTATGTTATGAACATATTTATTACAAAAATATCATTAAGTAGAATTAAACTATTCTTAGTTATCAATTCAGTAATATTTTTATCGTCATGTACGATAATTGACAATAATTTCTGCAAACAGAGTGGGTATATCTCGGGTACATACGAATATTATGCTTGTGAAGAAAGATATAACGAAGACCCAGCCTCATACAAATATTGCAGCGATATATATAATTTTAGAAAGGAAAGCCCTGCACAAGAGCAATGTATTCGTGAGAAAATACCAGGAAATAGAAAAACTTTTGATAATGATAAAGACAAATGTTTGTCGGAATCTAAGCGCATGTTTTCTGTAAAAATATTATATCCGTTACTATTTGCAGAATATAACGAAAAGAATATATCGGATGAACTAGTGAAAACACAAATATTTGATAACGAGGAAGCTGCAAATTTAATTATGTTGAATGAACGTAAATTATATGTGGATAGTTGTCTCAAAGAAAAAGGGTGGCAGAAATCATTGCAATTCTTTAAATATGATTTTGATGGATTGAATTGGAAATATCTAAATTAGGAATGTAAAATGGCTGATTACGATTTATTTGTTATAGGCGCTGGTTCTGGCGGTGTATCTGCCAGTAGAAGAGCTGCTCACTTCGGTGCTAAAGTAGGTATTTGTGAAGGTAGCCTTGTCGGTGGTACATGTGTAATAAGAGGTTGTGTGCCAAAAAAGATAATGGTCTATGCTTCCGAGTTTGCAGAACAATTTAGCTCAGCAAAGAATTTCGGCTGGTCAGTTGATGGAGATATTTCTTTCGATTGGAAAACTTTAATTAAAAATAAAGATAAAGAAATAAATCGTTTGAACGGCATATATAAAAATATGCTGAAAAACTCTAATGTAGATCTAATCGATGGGTATGCATCATTTGTTGATGAAAATACTGTAGAAATTAATGGTAAAAAAATAACTGCAGATAAATTCCTTATTTCTACTGGAGGCAAGCCATTTGTTCCAGATATAAAAGGGAAAGAATTTGCAATAACATCAGATGATATTTTTTATCTTGATGAATTGCCGAAGAAAATTGTGATAGTTGGTGGTGGTTATATCGCAATTGAATTTGCATGTATATTACATGGCCTTGGTTCTGATGTATCATTAATTTATAGAGGTGAGAAAATACTGCGTAATTTCGATGAAGATATACAATCGCATTTAATGGAGGAATTGACTAAGAAATCTTTAAATATAGTTACTAATACTGATGTAATTGGATTAGAAAAGAATTCAGATTCAACAATTAGCGTATCTTTGAAAAATAAAGATGGAGAGGAAAGTCAAACGGAAGTGGATGCCGTATTATATTCTACAGGAAGAATCCCAAATATATCAACGCTCAATCTTGAAGGAGCAAAGGTTGATGTTACCAATAAAGGGTCGATTGCAATAGATGAGAATTTTAAAACATCTAATCCAAATATTTTTGCTCTTGGTGATGTTGCAAATAAAAATAACCTAACCCCTGTAGCTATCAATGAGGGAAGAGCCTTTTCGGAAAGTCAGTTTGGTAATTCTCCAAGGGTGATAGATTATACAAATATCGCATCTGCAGTATTTTCTCAGCCAGAAGTGGCTAGTTGTGGACTTACGGAATCGCAGGCTAAAGATAAATATAGTGGTATCGACATTTATCTAAGTAAATTTCGACCTCTTAAAAATACTATCATAGGAAATGATGAAAAAACGATGATGAAAATCATAGTTGATACAGAAACAGATTTAGTTTTGGGTGCTCATATGGTTGGGGTTCATGCAGCTGAAATTATGCAAGGAGTTGCTATTGCAATGAAATGTGGAGCAACTAAGGCACAATTTGACTCTACAATTGGTATACATCCTAGTGCTGCTGAAGAATTTGTTACAATGAGAGAGAAATATGTTACAATGTAGTTTGTTGTAATTTTATATGTGTGACGTGTAACAGATGGGAATATTTAATAAAAAGCTTTCCGATGAAGAGAAAGAGAAAGAGGAAATCTTTAGTGATGTTACTTCATTAAAAGGGCATCATAAAACCAATAAAAAAAATATTAAGAAATACCAAAAAAATATGGAGAGGAAGTATTATAGAATATTACTTCTAATACTTATTATTTCATTTCCTTTAGTACTGGGATATGATGTTAATAATGCTCTTGAGACTGATGTTTGGAATCCTACAACTATTGAATCTATTTATATGCATTTTGGCAAAGAAATGCCGACAACAGGTGTAGGCTTTATTGACTGGTTCTTGGCATTGCCACTATTCCTTACAATCTTATTATCATTCTTTTTATTGTTATTTATTTTATAGTAGAACTATTTATTGCCGTTGTTACTATTAATCTCTTCCAGCATTTCTTCCAGTTCAAGCCATCTGGTTTCTGATTTATCCAGTGATGATTGTAGCTCTTCTAACTTTGTAGTGTTCTCATAAAATTCTTCTTTGTTATTTGTATAATAATCAGGGTCAGCTAGCAGATTTTGTATTTCTTTTACTTCTTTCTCCAGATTTGATATTTTTTCTGGGAGATTTTCCCACTCCCTTTGGAACTTATAGGAAAGCTTGGTTGGTTTATTGGCTGCTTTTCCCTTTTTATTATCTTTATCAGTGTCAATATTATTGATGTTACTATCACCACGATCACTTGATGGCGATTTCTTGCTATTACTAGACTTGGAGTTATTTTTCTGTTTGATATAATCGGAATATCCCCCAACATAGCCTTCTACAACTCCATTTCCTTCAAACACTATTGTTTTTGAAACAATCCTATCTATAAAATCACGATCATGACTTACAAGGAATAATGTTCCCGCATAATTATCCAGAACTTCTTGAAGCATATCTAATGTATCCATGTCGAGATCATTTGTAGGTTCATCAAGAACCATAAAGCTACTTTTCTCAGCTAGGATTTTTGCCAGCATTAAACGGTTTTTCTGCCCTCCTGAAAGTGTGCCAACTTTGTCTTTGGCAATTTTAGGGTCGAATAAAAAATCTTTAAGATAACCAACTACGTGACGATATCTATTTTCATCACCGCCAATCTGAACCATATCTCCACCGTTAGGGCATAATGTTTCCCATAATGATTTACTCGGATTGATATCGCTACGGTTTTGATCAAAATACGAAATATCAACATTCTTTCCAATTTTGATTGTACCAGCATCAGGTGCAAGTTCTGACATAAGTAATTTTAGGAAAGTGCTTTTACCAGAGCCATTTTTACCTAAAATACCAATACGATCTCCGCGAAGAATACGAAGATTGAAATCTTTCAGAATAACTTGCTCTACATCTTTATGGGTAAAGCTTTTTGATACGTCCTTAAATTCAACGATTATTTTAGAGGCAAGTACGGGTGAAATCGGATCTAACTTAATAGTGTTTATGGTTTGATTAAATGAAGCTTTATCAGCTTGTAGCTTTTCTCTCATTGCGTATAGGTCATGTAAGCGTCTTATATTTCTTTTTCTTCTTGCTCGCACACCCTTGGATTCCCACTGTGTTTCAAGCATTTCTTTCTTTTTACGATTAACAAGTTCTCTCTGTTCTTGCTCCATCATCTCTAGTGACCATTCTTCAAAATATTCATAGCCTTTTGGACAGACACGAATACTCCCTCTATCCAGCCAAAAGACTTTTTGTGAAATATTCTTAAGAAATTCCCTATCATGACTTATGCAAATAATTGCACCGCGGAAAGACCTCAAGAAATTCTCAAGCCATTCTATAGCTATGATATCCATATGGTTTGTTGGCTCATCAAGAAGTAATATATCTGGTGTAGCTATCAATGATTTGGCAAGTGAAGCTCTTCTTATTTGTCCACCAGATAACTCTCCCATAATTTTATTTTTATCGAGCTGCAATGGATTAAGCATAATATCTACAAGATAATTCTGATCTTCTGTTTGTTCATCCTGATCTAAGCCAGACAATACATAATCATGAACAGATAGATTTTTATCGAAAATGGGGTCTTGCTCTAGATATCCAATGGATATTCCAGGTTTGTGCCATCTCTTTCCGCCGTCAAGTTCTATATCTTCAGATATAATCTTAATAAGAGTGGATTTACCTGCTCCGTTTTTTCCAACTAAACAGATTTTATCATTGGCATTTATATTAAAGCTAAGATCTTCAAAAAGAGGAGCGCCACCAAAGGTAACATATGCCTCAGAGATACTTAGTAATAGTTCTTGTCCCATATGCTAAAAGTAATAATTTTTGTTAAAAAAGCTGAAATATAAGATATATTCGTGAATAGGTTTATAGTGTTTGGTATATTCCTGCAATAGAAGAACTTATAAATTAATTGGCGTTATTGATTTTGCTGAAAACTTTTTCTGAAGCATCTTCATTGCTGCAATATGATTCTTTCATAAAGCTAAGATTATAGCCATTTTCTGCCATGTAATCATATAGTTGGTCATGAGTCATAACCAATGCATCAAGTTCTGCTATGGCTTCTCTATGAGATATTGTACCGTTTTCTACTTTATCAAGAATGGTCTTGTCATGTTTAGATAGCATTACCTTGCCCTCCTTTCTCAGAGTCTTTTTCTTGGGAGTCCCTAATCATATCAGCAAAGCTACCCTTTAGTCTGCTTGGATAAGCCTGTTCGAAAGGTTGAATTTGTACATCATTATTGCCTGATATTCTTCTATTCATTGCAGGAACTATTTCTTCAATTATATCTTTCGGGCCTGCTTCAATCCCTTCAGATTTTAGTACTCCAGATTTTTCAAGCTCTACTAGAAAATTCGAGAAATTCATAACAATTGCAGTATGCTTTCTTTGTCCGTTATTACCCATTTCTATACTCTCTCTATGAGTTAGGGCATCATCACTAATTATAATATAGTTCTTTTCATCACGTTCAATGATCTCATGAATTCTTTTTTCTCCAACATCTTTGGACTTTCGTTTTTGCTGCTTAAACTCTTTCAATAATTCTAATTCTTCAGGTGATTTGTCTGTTTCATCATTTGCAGCTCTTGATTCTTTGAGTGCTTTAACTTTTACCATTAGTTCAGATGATTTTCGTTTGCTCTGTAGAACTTCTTTATCTTCAGGGTGAGGTATTATCTCAATCAATGAATCATTTTGATTAAAGGCATCATCTAAAAATCGTAAAACAGGCTTAGAATTCTTATGCTGATTAGTTACAAGGTCAACAGGTGCTCCATTTGCATCAGCCCCTGTAGCTTCAGTAACAATAATTTGAGGTAATTCAAGTTTATCTACGGCTTTACCCAAAATATGTTGTTTAAGGACATCTAGATAAGTTCTTGCTTTCTCAATCTTCTTAGCATTTTCTTCTAGAGCATTGTCATCATTTTTAGCTCTTATAGGTAGTTCAGCACGCATATAGCTTATACTGGAATTATCAATGATTAATGAATATCCTGTATTTGGTTCTTCTGGCTCTTTGGCTTTTGGTTCTGTATTGGCCGTATTCAAAATTATGTCCCTTTACCTATTACGTAGACTATATTTATAGTATATTACCGTTAAGAAATAGTTAATAAAACTAATAAAGTATATTGCGATTATTATTGCGAATATTTCTAATGCATTTTATTTATAAATCATTATAGTGTCCCTCAAATATTAATAGTAGATGTTGTATTTATGAAAGTAGGAATTGCAGGTTTAGGCACAGTCGGTGCTGGTGTCTTTAAAATTTTACAGAATAACTCAGAGATAATTCAGAATAGGTCAAATGATGAATTAGTTGTAGTTGCTGTTTCTTCAAGGGACAAGACTAAAGATAGAGGAATAGATACCAGCAATGTAAAATGGTATGACAATTGCCTTGATATGGTTAATGATGATGATATCGACATCATTATTGAACTTATTGGTGGCAGTAACGGAGTTGCCTATGATTTATGCAAATCTGCACTGGAAAATAACAAACATTTAGTAACAGCTAACAAAGCTTTGATTGCAACACATGGTCATGAGCTTGCTCTTATTGCCGAGAGAAATAATGTAGCACTTAAGTTTGAGGCATCTGTAGCGGGTGGAGTTCCAATAGTGAAATCTGTTATGGAAGGATTGGCTGCTAATAATATCAATAAAATATCTGGTATATTAAACGGTACATGTAACTATATACTTACAGCAATGTATTGTGAAAGAAGGCAATTTGATGATGTATTGGAAGAAGCACAATTAAAAGGCTATGCGGAAACTCCCCCAGATCTTGATATAGAAGGTACGGATACTGCTCATAAATTGGCTATACTTACATCTTTAGCTTATGGCACTAAAGTTAATCTTGATGCCGTATTTGTTGATGGAATAAAGAATATATCTCTTGATGATATAGATTATGCACATGAGATGGAATATAGTATCAAACTTCTCGGTATTGCAAACAAAACAGAAAATGGTATTGAGCAAAGAGTTCATCCTTGTCTTATCCCTCATAGTTGCCAAGTTAGTAGTGCTAACTGGGTGTTAAATGCTATTCAGGTGGAATGTGATTATCTTGGCAATGCATATTTTTCTGGAGCAGGAGCAGGAGAGGGGGCAACTGCATCTTCTGTTGTTGCGGATCTTATGGATATAAATGTTAATAGATTGAGTAACCCATTTGGTTATAAAGCCTCAAATATGACAGAAGGAAACTTCTTACCAATAGATCAGCATGAAGGAGAATATTATATAAGAAGTAAAGTTAAAAATGTAGCTGGAGTATTATCATCTATTACTTCTATTTTGAGTGAGAATGATATAAGTGCAGAAAAAGTAATGCAGAAACCAGACTCATCAAATAAGAATATCTCTAATATTGCTTTCACAACTAACAAAATATTTGAGTATAAAATTATAGAGGTTCTTGAGAAGATTGAGAAAATGGATTATGTTCTTGAGAAGCCGCACATGATTAGAATAGAAGAAATATAAATTATAGCTATTGTGCTTGTAAATAGAAAATACTATATAAATATATATACGATATTTAAAATCAAACTGACATTAAAAGAAAAACATATATAGGTTAAATATTATGTCTAACGAACAATATAAACTTGGAAGAAATTTAGCACTTGAAACTGCTAGGGTAACTGAAGCTGCAGCATTATCTTGCTCAAAGTGGATGGGGCTTGGAGATGAAAAAGCTGCTGATCAGGCTGCAGTAGATGCAATGAGAACTGCTCTTAATACATTATCCATTCAAGGAACTATTGTAATTGGTGAAGGAGAAAGAGATAAAGCTCCAATGCTGTATATAGGTGAGAAAGTTGGAGATGGTAATGGTCCAGAAGTAGATGTTGCTCTAGATCCATTGGAAGGAACAACAATATGTGCAACGGGTTCTCCAAATGCATTGGCAGTTGTAGCAATTGCAGAGAAGGGAGGGTTTCTTAATGCTCCAGATGTTTATATGAACAAAATTGCAATTGGTGGAGGACATCCTAAAAATTTAATTAATATAGATGATAGTCCAGAAAAAAATTTAAAGAATTTAGCCAAATCTAAAAAATGTGATTTATCTGATTTACTGGTAGTTATATTGGATAGACCGAGACATGAAGAATTAATTGCCAGAGTGAGAGAAACTAAAGCCAGAATTCAATTAATTGGTGATGGTGATGTTGCTGGTATTATAGCTGCTACTCGTCCTGAAACAGGCGTTGATATCTATATGGGTATTGGTGGCGCTCCAGAAGGTGTTCTAGCTGCGGCTGCGTTGCAATGTTGTGATGGTCAAATGCAAGGCCGCTTGATATTTGATAAGTCAGGAGAAGGAGATCAGCATATCGAGGAATCTCAGAAAGAGAACGCTAAGAGAATGGGTATAAGTGATCTTAATAAAATCTATGTTTTAGATGAATTAGCTCATGGTGATGTTATGTTCTCTGCTACTGGTGTTACATCTGGATGGATGCTTCAGGGTGTTAATAGATTTGCAGGCGGTGCAACAACACAGACAATCGTTATGAGATCTAGAACCGGTACTATTCGATTCGTAAATACTGAGCATAATTTCAGAAGAAAGAAAGAAGCGTAATTAATAATTACTAATCTTTTAATTATATTATTCTCAACATATATTTTCTAGCGGCTTCTGCTAGGGTCTTTTGCAGGTGCTGAACGCATTTTTAGAATATCATCTAATTTATTCTCGAAATCTTCTTTTATTTCAGAAGCTGATCTATTTACTGAGGTATCTTTATCTTCTGATACAACATTAATAGAATCTGCAATTTCAGAAATAGCCTCAGAAACCGCAGCATAATGTTTTTTGAGAGGTGTTTTCTCATCAGAAAATGATTTATATGCCTCTGATAAAGATTCAACCCGAGTTTTTAAAGTTTTACTATCTGTCTGATCATCTATATTGTAATTAACATCAATCAAGGCTTGTTTTCTAAGGTCTCGTTTATCTCCGTCAGTAATCATCATTGCGTCTACAATGCCTTCTTCCACCGGTATAATTTTAAAATTATCTACAGATGCTTTTGGTTTGTCTAATTTCTCTGCATGGCTAGTCTTTGTAGGGGCTTCTTCTTTAGTTATTGCAGCCTCATCATATAGTTCAACAAGTGCTCTTTCGCGTTTTTCACTACTAATTTCAACAATATCCTTCACTTTCCTAATATTATTCGCGATTTCAGTGAATAATGCAGGGTCTGCAAAGTCATTATTTTTAGATTGAGATTTCTGAGCTGCTAAATCATATAATTCTGCAGTCTTTTCAAGTAATTCTGCGGTTTCCTCATTTTCTTTTGCATGAGAACCCGTCTTTGCCTTTCGATATTTATAGTTCATTTCAAATTCTATAGAATCGATATTATCTCTCGCACCTTTTTCTATTTCATCTTCAGATGACTTCAATTTTATAATTTGGAAAAGTCCTGAATTATCGCCTACAGGAACTTGTCTATTGAGTTCATTTTTCTTTTCTCTGAATAATATCTTGTCTTCCATAATACTATTTTTTTCCTCTATAACATTAATGGTTGTATTCTTATTAGGTTCTTTCTTAGAAAATAGAGTACTCAGAAAGTCAGCTTCAACATGCATAACAGCTGCTGTTTCTCTGCCACCATTTTGTGCATCTTGACTGATATGTTTCGCTATTTCATCTACACTAATATCTGTTTCACTATTTGAATAAATATTATGCCTTAAACTTACATGAGCTATATCATCATCATCAATATAATATGCCATTACAATGGGAGAGTCTACATCGTCCTTGCCCATTTCCTTCCATAGATTTCTAGATACATTACTTATTTCAGTTCCTGCATCTACTATAGGAATTTTTATTTCTGGATCGCCTTTCTTAATAGAAGCTGAGATATGCTGAGTTTTTGAAATAAGGTCAGTTACTTCTTTCTCATCTTTTTGAATAAGGTCATCATTATTCTTTATTGATAGTTCTTTGCCTAATCTATCTAATTTACTGAATGCCTCAATAGTTTTCCAGAAATCATCTCTTGGTACATTATCAAGTATTGTTGTTATATGCTCTGTTTCTGGATCATGTAGATGTTCTGCCGTTCCTAGGTCAATTCTTTTTACATCTTCAAGAAACCATGGGTCATCTCTTGTAGGAATATGTTCTCTTACTAGTGTATCCCACGTTAAAGTTGCTCCTGATTCGTTAGGATTATAAATAACCGTTAGATTATCGGAGAATATATTAGAGCTGTTCTCAATGGCAGACGGGTGATGATCTGCTATAGTTACTGACTTTGAATGTTCTAACAAGTGAAGTATGTTTTCTTCACTTGGAGTATAGTCTACAACATAGATATCTTTATTCTCATTTGCTGTTCCAACTGCTTCATCAATTGCATCTTGCGGATTGTTACCATGACCTACTGGAATATAGTCAGCATCATTGCCGAATCTCTGGAACAAACCCCACGCGGAAGCTGAGCCATCAAGGCAATTTCTATGGAACAATATTACAGGTTCATCATGTTTGCCTGATATATTATCTCCACTATCTTTAGATGTATGATCTTCCATTTATTACGTATATTTTGTCAATAGAATTGGTTCTATAATATTTATATATTATAAAATAATTATCTGATAATAGTTTATATTGGTTAAATAAAGGTTAAAATAAACAAGTATAGCAAATCACGTATCATTGCTGTCATTCTTACCAGTAAAAAACTCTACTGAATCTGTTTTCATTAGATAATAAAAAATTGAAGCAAATAATACATAGAATCGTTTATCTATCAGGGATTCCTTGTTAAAATAATATATAAGAATAAGTGCTACTAAAATAACTATCGTATCGATTAGAAAAAGAAATAAAGAATGAGTTTTCTTTTCTTCGTTTACAATTAAAATTGCACGTTTGCGGTTAAATAATAATGATATAGAATAGAGTAATATTCCAATTAATAATGAGTGTGAAATATCATCAAGAACTAACCATATTAAACCTGTAAAGATAGGTATCTGCATAAACTGCCATACAGAAAGTGATGTAGCAACATAGGAAACTGGGTTGTTCTCAATGTTAGCGATATCTATGTATCCTTTAGTTAAATTGATCGTATGGGCAACATTAGAATGGAAAAGCGCTGATATTATAAAGATTACTATAAGAGAGAATAAGGCTATATCCAATATTGGAAAAGAATAATAAAATAGTAAAACTGCAGTCGATATCAAAATTATCAAAGTATTTAATATCGAATAGAACTGTATCTTACCTATATTCTTTTCAAAGGCAGAATCTGTAACGGGCTTTACAAATAGAAAGCCCACTACAAAATTAAAAATAGTCAGATATATAGATGTTTCTAGATCAAATATTACATATACGGTAAATAAGTATAATAAACCCATTATAACAGTGCCTTTATACATTTCCTTTATAAAGAACTGTCTTCTTTTTTTTAGATCATCATCCATCATTAAGTATATCGTTAGAGATGCAAATACCCACAACCTTAAAAGATTTATAAGTTATTATAGTAATTAACCAATTGGTTAATCTAATATTATAACCCTAGAAGAAGTCTTCTTGGATCTTCTATTTTTTCCTTAACTTTTACTAGGAATGTTACAGCCTCTCTACCATCAATAATACGGTGATCATATGAAAGAGCCAGATACATAATAGGACGAGCCTGTATAGAGCCATCAGGCATAACAACTGGTCTCTTAACTATATTATGTAAACCTAATATAGCACTCTGAGGTGGGTTTATTATTGGAGTTGAAAGCATAGAACCATATACACCACCATTTGTGATTGTGAATGTTCCACCTGTCATATCGCCCATTGTAAGCTCACCATTACGAGCTTTCTTAGCAAGGCTGACAAGTTCATTTTCGATACCAGCAAAAGATAATTGATCACAATTTCTTAGTACAGGAACAACTAAACCTTTTTGTGTTCCTACAGCCATTCCGATATCATAGTAATTTTTATAAACTAGATCATCACCTTTGATTTCTGCATTTACAGCTGGTAAATCTTTAAGAGCAGCAACAGAAGCTTTAGTAAAGAATGACATAAAGCCTAATTTTGAATTATGCGTATCTGCAAATAAATCCTTATATTCAGAACGAAGAGCCATAACGTTAGTCATGTCTACTTCATTGAATGTTGTTAACATTGCAGCAGTATTTTGAGACTCTTTAAGACGTTTTGCTATTGCTTTACGTAGTTTTGTCATTTTAACTATCTTTTCTCTAGGGCCAGCTACAGGAGCTTCAGAACCACCCTCTAGTGATGTAATAACATCTCCTTTTGTAACCCTTCCATCTTTACCGCTACCAGATATAGTAGATGTATCAACATTATTTTCAGCTGCCATTTTGCGTACAGCAGGCCCGTTTGCATCGCTTGCTACTGGAGCAGGAGTGCTAGCAACAGGAGCTGCAGCTGTTGGAGCTGGGCTAGCAGATTCTGTGCTTGCTGAATCAGATCCGCCTGCATTTCCTTCTGCGCCATCTTCGATGATGCCGATTAAATCTCCTTCTTCTACAGTATCACCTTCATTAGATTTTATTTCTTTAAGAGCGCCTGATGATAAAGCGTTAACTTCTAACGCAACTTTATCAGTTTCAAGCTCGACAAGTGTTTCGTCTTTCTCAACTCTATCACCTATTTTTTTATACCATTTAGCAACTGTAGCTTCAGCAACTGATTCACCTAATGATGGAACTATAATATCACTCATAATTTTACTCTTCTTTTAGTTGGTTGGTTTTTTATATTTTTTCCCTAAAATAAAGGGGTATTTCTTAGTGTAAATGCCTGAAGATGTTGTAACAACAACAGTTGCAGGAGCTTTGTCGAATGTATAAGTATAATTTAATACTCCATTAAATGTAGAACCGCCCCATGATTTTCGGCTTAGTTTAGTACCTTGCATATCATAGGCTTCGACAATTGGTTTTTCTTCTTTTATGTTTTGAATTTCTACTCCTACAGATTTACCTGAAAGCTCTTTTATTTTAATCTTTAAACCATTCTTTGTAGTTTTTAAATAATCAATTTCATCTATAGCATTAAAAATTGTGTTTTCAACATTAAGAGGTAATTTGATCTCAATATAACCTGAAATTCCAGCAATTTTATCTTCTGTTGCACCTTTCATCAAAGTAACACTTCCAATTCCATAAAGTAGCTTACTTTCATCAAAAGGGGTTGCTTTATCATCTGTTAATGTATTCTTTGAAAGTGAAACATCTCCAACTTTCTTATCACCAAAACTAAATTTCTTAGAATATTCCTTATCGAAAAGGTTTTTATTGTTGGTACTAAGTACGTAGTTTATGTGCAGTTTTACTGCATCAAAGAAATTAATATTAGGTAGTTCGGTAATTTTTACCTCTACCCAAACTTGAGGATTATCGCTATTTTTAAAGAATGACCCTTGTGCCGTAGCTACAGGACCTAGATTAGCAACCTTGGAATATTGCCTAAAACCAGTACCTTTAGCAAATTTTACTGATGAAGAAGATAGAATTCGATTATAATCTTTTTCATTATAACTTTCTGTTTTAATATTTGGAGCTATATAAGGTCCTTTATATGAATCTTCTTTCGTTGCAGGTTTTGTTGTAGTTGTTTTATTAACAGTAGCAGATGAGGATATATTAGAAGATATATTCATACTCTGATTACTCAAAGAAAACAGCCCTCCCGCCATTGAAGAGAATATTGCAGCAAATATTAAGAACCATGCGGCAGCTATAGCACAAATGTTTATAATTAATAATATAATGTACCATTTCCAGAAACTGGATTTACCAATGATAGAAACATGAGTTTTAACAATTAGATCATGCAAACCTTGTTTACGCCCTGTAATTCCAATCATGATATAGCCAATGAACAAAGTCAGATAGTTCAAAGTGGCCGCAAGAAAACGTCCAAATCCTAATCCAGTTGAAATTCTCTGATTGTTACTATCCGTAACGATTAACCCTGATATTCTTTTGCCAATAGTACCCTGCTTGTCGGAACTTTCCTGTAATGCAAAATAAAATGCTGAAATTAAGATGTAAATAACTGAAGCAATATTATTGTTGCTCTCATCTACTGATTCAAGTCCGGATAGGGTTAGAATTATTATTAATACTAGACCTATCGGTGTTAAAATCATCATATCAATATTCCATGCGCCAAATCTGCGCCAGAAGCCTGCATATTCAGCATATGAAGTTGAAGAGGATCTTGGGTCAATATTCCCATTATTTTCATTGGTAAAGTTTGGACTATTATCGATATCTATGCCTGATGATGGGTTGTTTTCAGATATGTCATTACTTGACTCTATTTCCCTAGAATCATCAGAAGAAAGGTCGTTTAACTTATTAGCACCTTTCTTATCAGCATTTTTATCGGTCTTTTTAAACATCACTTACCTAGAGTTTAGTTAAATTATCCTAAAGCTTTATTAATGAGATCTTCTTGTTCCTTTTTATGAATACGCATATATCCACAAGCTGTTGCTGCAGCTTCCTTACGTCCAATGTAAACAGGGCGTTTAGCTTGAATGTCAGCATCTATCATTACTTTTTCAATACGGCGATCTACAAATGACCATGCCCCCATATTTTCTGGCTCTTCCTGACACCAAATTACTTCAGCATTTGGGTATTCTTTTATTTCATTGATAAGGGCTTCTTCAGGGAAAGGATAATATTGCTCCAATCTTATTATGGCAATGTCATCAATTTCTTTGCTTTCTCTGGCTTCAATAAGCTCGTAATATATTTTGCCACTGCAAATAATGAGCTTTCTAACTTTGTCATTATTAATATCTTTTGAAGTTTCACCAATAACTCTTTTAAACGATGTATCAGCATCAAAATCAGCAAAGGAAGACTGAGCTTTTTTATGTCTAAGTAGAGATTTAGGAGAGAATAAAATTAATGGCTTACGGAATTCTCTATGCATTTGTCTACGAAGAATATGGAAGTAATTTGCAGGAGTAGTACAATTAGCTACAATAAGATTATCTTCCGCACATTGCTGCAAATAACGTTCAATTCTTGCAGAACTATGCTCTGGACCTTGCCCTTCATATCCATGAGGAAGTAAAACGACTAATCCACTCATTCTCAGCCATTTTACTTCAGCAGAAGTAATAAACTGATCAAATATAGTTTGTGCGCCATTTGCAAAATCACCAAATTGCCCTTCCCAAATAGTAAGAGTGTTTGGCTCTGCCTGACTATATCCATACTCATATCCCAATATCGCAAATTCAGATAAATTTGAATTACAAGCCTCGTACTGAGCTTTAGTATCTAAATGGTTAAGAGGGAAATATAATTCTTCACTTTTTTGATCCCACACGCCTGAGTGTCTATGAGAGAATGTTCCTCTTATAACATCTTGTCCTGTGAAACGTATAGAATGGTCATCTTGAAGTAATGAACCAAAAGCAAGTGCTTCCGCTGTTCCCCAGTCGATTTTTTCACCTGACTCAATAACTTTAAGACGGTTATTTATAACTCTTTCAACACCTCTATGTAATGTTAAATGACTAGGAATTGTGTTTAGTCGAACCCCAAGATCTCTTAGTTTATCTTTATCAACACCAGTTTTGATTTTTGCTTTTTCACCAGGGTTAACTGTTTTAATATGCCCCCATTTACCTTCAAGCATATCTGCTTTTTCTGGTTTATAATCATTTGAAACTGTATATGCTTCATCTAATCTTTCGTAGAAATCTTGTTTAAGAGTATCAAACACAGTTTTTGATATTATGCCTTCAGATATTAGTCTTTCAGCGTATATTTCTCTCGGTGTTGATTTGTTATCAATCACCTGATACATTTTAGGCTGTGTCCAACGTGGCTCATCACCTTCATTATGGCCATGTTTACGGTAACACCATATGTCTATTACTACATCCTTCTTAAACTTATGACGATATTCAGCTGCAACACGAGAAGCATGTACAACGGCTTCAGGGTCATCACCATTAACATGGAAAATTGGAGCTTGAACCATCATTGCTACATCAGTTGGATATGGTGATGTGTGTTGTTTGGTAGGACTTGTTGTAAAACCAATTTGGTTATTAACAACTATATGAAATGTTCCACCTATTTTATAAGCATCAAGATCATTTAATGATAGACATTCAGCAACTACACCCTGTCCACAAAATGCAGCGTCACCATGAAGTAATAATGCCATAGCTTTTTCACGAGAAGAATCATTCAGTTGATCCTGTTTCGCTCTAACTTTCCCCATAACAACTGGGTTTACAGCTTCTAAATGTGACGGGTTAGCAGTTAAAGAAAGATGGACTTCATTATTACCAAATTTCTTATCTGTAGATAGACCAAGGTGATATTTTACATCGCCAGAACTATTGATCCAGTCTGGAGTAGCTAAATTACCTTTAAATTCAGAGAGCATTGCAGCATAAGGCTTGCCCATAAATGCTGTTAGTACATTTAATCTACCTCTATGTGGCATACCAAGAACTACTTCTTTAACTCCCAGATTAGCAGCCACCTCTACAGCAGCTTCCATAGAAGGCATTAATGCTTCACCACCTTCAGCAGAAAAACGTTTAGCACCAGGGAATTTTTTATGTAAAAATTCTTCAAATCCAACTACTTCAATAAGTTTTGTTAGAATTGCGAGTTTTTCTTCTTTAGAAAGATTTGGCTTAGAGCATGATGATTCAAGCTTTTCTTCTAACCATTCTTTCTTTTCAAGAGATTGAATATGTATAAACTCTGTACCTATATTAGACGAATAGGTTTCTTGAAGTGTTTGTAAGATTTCTCTTAATGTAGCTTTATCTTTTCCAAGCCAGCCATCAAGAATGATATTTCTGTCATAATCTTCAGCTCTGAATCCGTATCGAGCTGGATCAAGCTCAGGGTGAGACTTTTTGACTTCTAATCCAAGTGGATCAAGAGTGGCAGTTAAATGACCTCTAACTCTGTATGCACGAATAAGCATATGAGCATGAATTGAATCTAAAGCAGATTGGTCTAGACCTTGAGTGCTATCTTCTTTGCGACGGCCATTAGACTTATTTTTTCTGTTGTTTTTAGTTGTTTCCGAAGCTCCAACAATTGCAGTTTTGGTTTTTGCCCATGGAGCGCCGCCAAAATCTTCATTTATATTTTTGCTGCTATCTCCAATAGAGTCAAAATATTGCTGCCAACTAACGTCAACACTACTTGGACTGTTAAGATATTGCTCGTATATTTCTGCAATATAGGCAGCATTAGCTCCAAAAATATGAGTGCTTTCTCTAAGATTTTGTTCAGACATAATTTATCCAATAATTATTTGTGTTTCTTTTACACCGTCTTCTGGTGGTCCATATCGTAATACGGCTTTAATGTTATTTAAAAAAGTAGCTTTTTCTAAAAATGGCTTAACTACAGAGAATAAACTATCTGCATCTTTACCATACATATATAAAGTACCATTTTTTCCATCAGAAGATATTTCATTACCATCATATTCGCCAATGGAATTCTCTGAAATTGCGTTATCTAACTGAGCTTCCAATTCAAATAATGACTCTAAATTGCTACCATTATCATGCCCGAAAGAGACTATAACAGCATGTTCAGGGTTTTCATTAGCCTCATTGTCAGCCATAGCAATTATTTCTTCTGCAGTCGCAGAGAACTTATATGATTCCTCACTTTCCTTTTTGGAAGTATTATTAAATATTTTCCTAAAAGTGTTAAGCATATTTCTAAGCCGCTTTTAATCTAGCCGTCATTGTTCTTCCAAGAGCAGATGGAGATTCAGATACCCAAATATCAGCAGATTTCATTGCTTCAATTTTGTCTTCTGCACTACCTTTACCACCAGCAACAATCGCGCCAGCATGACCCATACGTTTTCCTGGAGGAGCTGTACGGCCTGCTATAAATCCAACTGTAGGCTTTTTGATTTTTGATTGCTTTAAGAATTCAGCAGCTTCTTCTTCTGCAGATCCACCAATTTCACCAATCATAACTATAGCTTCAGTTTCATCATCTCCTAAGAATAAGTCTAGACAGTCAATGAAGTTTGTTCCATTTACAGGATCTCCACCAATACCGATACAAGTAGATTGTCCTAGACCTTCTGCAGTTGTTTGATGAACAGCTTCATATGTAAGAGTTCCCGAACGGCTAACAATACCAATCTTACCTTTTTGATGAATATGTCCAGGCATAATACCAATTTTACACTCATCAGGAGTTATTACTCCAGGGCAGTTTGGCCCTACAAGTCTTGAGTTTGTACCAGATAAAGCTCTTTTTACTTTTACCATATCTAGAACAGGAATACCTTCTGTGATACAGATAATTAATTCGATTTTTGCTGCAATCGCTTCCAGAATTGCATCAGCTGCAAATGGAGGGGGAACATAAATAACTGTAGCATTTGCTTCAGCAACATCACGTGCTTCTTGTACCGTATTAAATACTGGTAGTCCCAAATGGTTTTGACCACCTTTGCCTGGTGTAACACCACCAACCATATTGGTACCATAAGCTATAGCTTGTTCTGAGTGGAATGTACCTTGTGCGCCAGTGAAACCCTGACAAATAAGTTTAGTTTGTTTTCCAACTAAAACCGACATAATAAATACTCCTATCGTATGTTTTATTTAATTCTTATATTGTTTAAATCACTTTGATTAAATCTTAGACCATCCATCGTTTTCTTATATTTAGTATCCAGTTGTCTATTTAGCTCATCAATAGAGCAACCAAATTCATCAAATTTTCTATCTAATCCAGCAAATTCATAATGCCTTCTAGTTCTAAAACTTTCTTTAATCAATTTTACTACAGTTATATTTCCAGCTTTTAATCCGCCGATTAAATCTTCAGCTCTTTTTATATATATTTCTACAGCTTTATTTATTATATCTTCACATCCCATTGAATCACTTGCTACAAATTTCTGCTGTGCAGAGTAATCTATAGCATTTGCTTTGATCGGAAAACATAAAGCAATAATATTAGCTGATAGTAACATTAGCATTACTGTCAACGAAGTATTCGGTATAATAAACTCTTTCTTTATATATAAATATCTGGAAATAACCATTTGTCCTACTCAACTAGAGTACTAGCACCTGCAGCTAAAGCTTTTTTAATTAAATCATCTGTACAGCCATCAGTAACATATTTAGTTACTTTAGCTCCAAGAGTTTCTTTATTTTTTAATGTAGTATCCATTATGCTTTTTCCAGCTTTTACTTGTAGATAAACATCTAAAATTTCTGCTCCACCTTCTTTTGCTAGAGTTATAGCCTGACTATCGCAATCTAGACCCTTTACAGCAGATTGTACGTCACCTATAGATTTCAATGAAAATGCTTTTGCATCAACTGAAGTTAATCCAACTAATACTATTAATGATAATGATAAAAATAATCTCATGATATTACCCTTTTATTTGTTATAATTTTGTTAAGCAGCTTTTCTATTTGAAACAGCAGCAACTATTTTTTCTGCAGCATCTTCAAGATCATCAGCAGGAATTACCGCTAAATCAGATTCTGCAATAATTTGTTTACCTTTTTCTACATTTGTTCCTTCTAAACGAACAACAAGAGGAATTTGTAGGTCTATATCTTTTGCTGCAGCAATAACTCCATCAGCAATTACGTCACAGCGCATGATACCACCGAAGATATTAATTAGAATTCCCTCTACATTACTATCGGAAAGAATAATTTTTAATGCTTCAGTAACTCTTTCTTTTGTTGCTCCACCACCTACATCAAGGAAGTTAGCTGGCTCAGCACCTTTTAACTTGATGATGTCCATTGTTGACATAGCAAGACCAGCACCATTAACCATACAGCCAATTGTACCATCCATTTTAACGTATGATAACTCATGCTCAGCAGCTCTTCTTTCAAGAGGCTCTTCTTCATCAACGTCTCTAAGTTCTTCGATATCTTTGTGACGGAATAAAGCGTTGTCATCAAAGTTGAATTTTGCATCAAGAGCAACAATTTCGCCTTCATCGCCAACAAGAGCAAGAGGGTTGATTTCAATTTGACTAGCATCAGTTGCAACAAATGCTTCGTAAACACCCGCAAGAACTTTGTTTAGTTTTTTGATTTGAGCTGGCTCTAAACCAATTCCAAAACCAATAGAACGAATATGATGACCTTGAAGACCAGCCGCAGGGTCAACAGAAACTGTTATGATTTTCTCAGGAGTTTCTTCTGCTACTGCTTCAATATCCATTCCACCTTCTGAAGAGCCGATAATTGCAATAGTGTCTGTAGCACGATCTACAACCAGACTTAGATAATACTCTTTTTTAATGTCTGAACCATCTTCGATATAAAGTGACTTAACTACACTTCCATCAGGAGCGTTTTGATGAGTTACAAGAGTCTTTCCTTGCATGTCGCTGAAATTGCTAACAACGTCTTCAACAGATTTTACTACTCTAACTCCACCAGCTGCTTCTGGAGATTCAGTAAATTTACCTTTTCCTCTACCACCTGCATGGATTTGTGATTTTACTACCCAAACTGGTCCACCTAGTTCCTTAGCAGCCGCTTCAGCTTCATCTGCTGAAAATGCGATCTTACCTTTTGGAACAGGAACGCCATATTTTGAAAGGATTGTTTTTGCTTGATATTCATGGATGTTCATAAAATACTCACTAAGAATTTTTATTATTCAGTTAAATGGAGATTACACCGTCTTGGTGTATATAAAAATCTCTCTCAAATCCTTATAGCACACAATATTAAGAGGGCAAGCATAAAAATATCAATTCTTCAAAAGTTGATATAATAGTTGCATATTTAAGCCAGAAAGCGCGATATAATGCCTGAATGCTGGTATTCTTGTCTGATATTAATACATATCACTTTTGTAATAAAAGAAACAAAGTTCATGTTGACAAAGACTTTTAAAATAGGTAAACTGAACATAGTTCACTAACTTGACGTAAATGTAGAATATATTATCAATATGAAAATAACTCAAAAAAGTTTTTATGAAGCATGTGAGAATGTAATAGATAACTCCAAGGCCAATGATATTTGGAAAAAACTTGAGAATGACACTCAAAATAGTAGCTCATTTACTTTCGTAAATGTTATGTATTACTTCGGTGCGATGATAATAATTGCATCAATGACTTGGCTGATGAATCTGGGCTGGAAGGAATTTAGTAGCGAAGGTACAGCGCTCATTTCATTTTCCTACGCAATGGGCTTTATATATCTTGGCAGAAAATTATGGTTTAGGGATAATATGAAAATTCCGGGAGGATTATTATTCACAGCAGCCGTATGTATGACTCCATTATTTACATTCTCTATTCAGCATTCATTAGGGTTATGGGTAGGGGGAGAGCCGGGTAGTTATAAGAATTTCTACAGATATATCAAGAGTGGCTGGATCGTCATGGAAATTTCTACAGTCTTTGCTGGCTTAGTTATGCTCAGATATATAAGATTTCCATTTATAACCATGCCGATATGTTTTGTACTTTGGTATGCATCGATGGATATAGTGCCACTAATTCTGGGCTTTGATGGCTATTCTCATTATGGTAGTGAGTGGTGGGACCTAAGAAAATATATATCAATTGTATTTGGTGCTGTGATGATACTCATAACCTTACTTATTGATAGACGTACAAAGGAGGACTTCGCATTTTGGGGATATCTATTTGGCGTAATTACATTCTGGTTCGGTCTTACATTGCTTGATAGTAATAATGAATTGGGTAAATTCATCTATGCCATGATCAATTTATCTATGATATTTATATCGGTTTATCTAAATAGAAGAATATTTATTATATTCGGATGTATCGGAGTATTCGGTTATTTTGGACATATAGTACGTCACGTCTTTGGCTATTCATTTATGGCGCCTATTTCTCTAACTATAATAGGTTTACTCGTGATATATTTAGGAGTTATATACCAAAAAAATCAGAAAAAAATAGATAGAAAAATACTTAGTATATTGCCGAATTGGATAGAAGAACTAAGGCCAGTTCATAGAATAGACAATGTCAGGTCAGGAAATTAACATATAGAAATTAAATTAGTACTGGAGATTTTATCTATATAGCATTATATTGCGCGTGAATTGAATATTTTAGATAAATAAGATTAGTATATATATGTTTAATGAGCTTTTTGGTACAAATACAAATTTTGATCCTGATTCAAATACAAATGCTATTGAAGACTCCATTTCAATAAGGAAAACTATAGATTTTCCATTATTGCGTGCTGCATGGGACGAATATATTGAAATTAAAAAGCAAGATCCAGATTTCCTATATGGCGATACTAAAGATATGCCTATATGGAGTGCGTTAGAGAAACTAGAGGAATATAGAGGTGATTTCTTTGCTTTCACTGGTGAAGAGCAATATATGCTACGTGCATTGAAGAAAGGGTTTTTTATATATGCTGATGTTATTCACACTCTAATTGATCATCATGATGATCTAGAAGCTGCTGCAGATGTATTTAATAAGCATCCAGAAATTCATGAATATCTACCTAAAGAATATGATAATGCTGAACATGTTATTGAAGTTCTCCTTGAGGTAGCAAAAGACTATCAATGGCAGCTTGAGCATTTCTCGGATAAGCATATAGAAGACATTAATGCGGCTCTGGAAGAAAGCTCTCATCTTGCTGCTCCAAGAAGGTCAAAGATGGCTGCGGAATCAGAAACTGATACTGATACTGGCAGTAAAGAATAATTCACAATAACTTCTAAAATTTATTATCATTTGTGATTAGCTAATAGTTTAGTTAGTTATATAATAGATATTTCCAATTCTCCTATAGCATTAAGTTATCGCCACTTCAGTAAAGTAGCAGCATTTAAGTTATGTGGATGACTGCAAGCAGAAAATACAAATAAGACCATCTAGACTTATTAAGCTCATATTTAGTATTAATCGCTATGTGATTACTTCTAGCAATGAGGGCACAGTATAGATTACAAATTTTTATTTGGTAATTGATAGAAATATTTATGCCTTAAAAATATTCAGTAAAACATTAATTAGGATAAATGATGGTTATGAAGGGTATATCTTATGGATATACCGTATATCCCTCATCAAGTTTAATATTCCAGTGATTCATTACGCATTTTAATTTACTTAGCTGTTGCCACCGTAGAACAGCCTAAATTATCACCTCTAAATTTCATACATAACTTAGACGCTTCATTTATGGATTTAAGAGGCCCTACCTTGAATGATACATTATTCATACCTGGCTTAGCTGAGTAAATAGGGCGATATTGTAAGCCCTTTATAATATACTCACTAGTAACATTTCTATAATGCTGATAAGCAGTTCTGCTATCAACAAAATTACCAATCTTTAACCAGTATGCACTAGAATTACCACTCTTGACACCACTTGGCTTGCCTGTGAAGCTAACCTTATACTCTCCATTTGTGCTAACAAAGCTCGGATTTGCTTTCTTGTTCTTGGCATCATTAGCTTGCTTGGTTATATTGCCACTATTAGCAAGATTATTAGCATTTAATTTATTGTTTGTAGTTGCCGTCTTACTAGAGTTCTCTATTGAAGCAATAATTTTAGCTATTTTTTCGATATTTCTTCTATTTTTATCAGCAGAATTTTTTATTGGGTAACTTCCATCAATAGGACGAATTTTTGTAATTTTGATACTTGCATCATCAATTGACTTGGAGTCCTTCTCTGCTGATTCCTTCCAAGGAAGTTTAGAAACTTCATTTCCACCAGCAGACATGTTAGTTCTAGCTATAGATTTACTCTTTTTCGATGGCTTAGAAAGCTCTTTTTCTAAATTAGCAAGGAAAGCAGTTCTTTTCTTGGTAGTTTTTCCAGAATCAGCTGTATGATCTTTGTTACTCTTAATTACAGTAGCAGTTTTCTTCGCTTTATTTTCGTTAATAATATCGTAAGCTCTTTTTCTAGCTTCACTAATTACATTCTTTCTTTTGTCTGCTTGGCTAATAGCTTTATCAGCTGAAGCTATTTCTATAATTTCATCATTGAATAGTTTTCTGCTTGATATTTTTCTTGTATTATTCTTTTGTGCTGACTTTGATATTTTATCTCTAGCAGCTCTCAAACGCTTTAAGGCAGCTATTCTATTAAACTTAGCGGTTGATTTATTCTCAACCTGATTCATTTTTTCTTGTATTTCTTCAATTTCAGCAGGTTCGTTGCTGTCAATTGAATCGTTTGCTTCTGTCGGCTCAGTATTTTTAACAGGAACTTCATTAGCTACTTCTGGAATTATATCATTAGATTCCATTGAATTTTCATTAGGAGCTATTTTTGTTGCATCTACTGGTGCTTCACCAATAGCCTCATTCTCAAAAACATTATCCTCTGTATTTATCTCGGTAAGTGCATCAAGCTCTTCATCAGATATTTCTTTCTCAGTAACATCTGAAATTATTTCTTCTTTAGCTTGCTTAAGGCGTTCTATAGCACCTTCTCTAGATTGATCAATTTCGTCATTGCTCATATCGTTTGTTTGCATATCTGGAGCAACTACATCAATTGACTCTTTAACTGTTTCCTCTGTTACTGGAGTATTGGTCTTTTCTATAGGGGCAGCATCAGATTGTGCTTCTTTGCTGGACTCCCACCAGTTTTTACTTATAACTTTATCATCTGAAATTTTTGGTACAAAAATTTCTTTAAGTTCTTTTTTCTCTGTAACTTTTTTAATGTTTTTCCTATTTCCCATAGGAACTCTTCTTTTTCTTTTTGTATTCTCAGTTAGCTGAATATTCTTACTTGCACTACCAGCCTTGGAATTTGATGCTAATATATTCGTTTCCAGCATTTTTTGTTGTCTGCTAGCCTCAAGAGCCATTATATCTTTTTCGATCTGAGAAATTCTATCAAGATCCTTGATTGTTAAATCTTCAGAATTTTCTTTATCAGCCTCTGGTATAGCGATGCTATCAAGAGTATTCGATGAATTGTTAGAATCAGTGGTGTCAGCATCTTGAGTATTTTTACTTATATCTATATTTTTCTCAGGAGAATCTAGTTGTTCGATCTCTGCTCCTGATGGCTTCTCGTTTGCAGGAGACTCTTTTGCACCATCATTATTTGAGTCACTTGAATCTGACTTCAAGAATGTTTGAATCTTATTTATAAGACTTACTTGTTTAGCTTCAAGGATACTTGCATACTGTTTTAATTTTTCGATTTCATCATTTTTTCGAGCAACCATTTCATTGGCTTTCTCAATTTTTTCATTAATAGATTCTTTCATTTTAGCAAGAGATGATTTTGCTTCTTTCTGTCTTTCTTCAAACTCTACAACTTTTTTAGAAAATTCTGCATTAAGGACTTGTCGAACTTCTTGCTCTATTCTTTGTCTTAGTTCAGCATTTTCATTAGAAATTCTTGAACGCTCTTCCTGTCTGGCAGCTTCAATTTTTTCTTCTAGTTCACTACCAGATTCTGTTGAATTATCAGCAATTTCAGTGCCAGAATTATTTTCTGACATATTATCTGCTGAATCCTCAAGTGCCTCAGTAGGTTCATTTGGCTTAACTGCTTCAGCTATTTTTATTTCTTCCTGAGGCTGAGTACCACTAATTTTTTGTATTCTTGCATCTTCTTCGCTGATAAGACGTCTTGCTTCTTTGATTCTGTTTTCTCTTGCGATTCTTTCAAGTTCTTTTTCCGCCTCTATTCGAGCAATATTCTCTAAGCGAATTTTTTTCTCTTTAGCTGCTTTCCTGCTAAGCATAGCTTGCTCAGCAATTTCTCTGCGTAAACGAATCTTACTCAGCTCTTCTTTAGCTTTCTCAATTTTTAATTGGGCTTCAACATTTTTTATGTCTGCCATAATTTTTGCAGCTTTGATCTCTGCTGCTGCTTCCTTAAATGCATCTTCTGCATCTTGTAGGGCAGCTATTTGGGATTGCTCACTATTATCTATTTCATCAATAAACTCATTATATGTTTTAGGGTCATTTTTGCCCTCTTCTCCACTGTCTACAACATTTAAAGATTTTTTATTCGTATGTGAAGTTATTATAGTTGCTAAGGCTAAGCTTTTTTCATCAGCTATTTCATATGCTGTCTGACCTTTAGAATTTTTAGACATTGGGTCTGAACCAGCTTCAAGAAGTAAATTCACCATATCTTCACTTCTGACTTTAACAGCTAAATGCAGTGCATTTTCACCGAAAAAACTTGCGACATCTATATCTGCGCCGTTTGTAATTAGAAGCTTAGCTACATCAGCTCTTTTGCGAGCAACTGCAGCCATTAAAGGTGTCCAGCCTTCTCCATCCTTAATATTTATATTAGCTTTTTTGTCTAAGAGTAATTGTATAAAATCAATATTGCCATTACCAGCTGCACGGTGAATCGCCGAAGCTCCACTAAGATTTTGTAGGTTTACATCTGCACCATTCTCAATGAGAATTTTTCCTATCTCAGAATACCCGGCAGCAGCTGCTTTAATTAGAGCGGTATTTTGGTATTTGCCACGCTTGTTTACACTAGCACCATTTCTTATGATTTTATAAACATTCGCAGCTTGATTTCTTTCAACAGCAACAATAAGCTCGTCATTGAAAGAGTCTGCATAACCATCATCAATTCCAGAGACCCACAACGCTCCTAAAGAAAGAAGAATTGTCCCTGTATATAAAACTTTTTTCATTATATTCCCACTACGAAAGCACACTACACACCTCTTTATACTACCATGATAAGATAGTTACAAGATTTTTTCTCTCAAAACAAAAGCTCAATATCAGGTTGTGACTTATCTGCATCTTTATAGGTAATTGTTTTTGTTCTATATTTAGCAAGTCGTCAATTGGAGAAGTGATTTGTAGAAAGTTAAGGAAATATATGCGAAGTGCAATAAATGCTATTTTATGCCTATTAATAATCTATTTTTTTAAAAAACATTTGAGATATAAGTTGAGAAAGTTATAGTGTCTTTTTCTTTAATTAGTCAGGGTAGAAAAATATAAACTCATCTATCTGACGCATGAGATCTTTCTGAAATTTTGAGAATATTAGATAATGATAAAGCGTATAAAAGAACATATTTTTACAATTCCACAAAAGATAGAGTTACTTCTATTATATGGAGTATTAATGTTCGTTCTTGGTATTTCTTCAAACTATTATATCAGTAATAAAGATGATTCATCTGATATTTCTAGATCTGACGATAAATATTATAAAGTAACAAGTGGAAATGAACTAATTTCAAAAGAGTCAATAGCAGAGCCATCAGTAAGCACTTTGAGAAAAGAGGGTGTTAAGGTGGAGCCAGATAATTCTAGTAATGAAATAGCTGAGTCCAAAAAATTCAAGCTCCCTACATTGAAAGAATTACAGATAGTTAATCAAACGGTTAAGTTAGATCCCGAGTTGATGAGATATGAAGGTTTCGTATGTACGGAAGATAACGTTTCAGGAAAAGGCAATAAAAATGATAACGTGAAATCGTCTAAAATGTCGTCTGCGCAGAAGGATATAAATGAATCAAGTCTCAAAAAGCTTGAACAAGTTATTACAGTTAAAGAAGGTGAAAATTTTACAAAATTAATGCGTAAGGCAGGCTTGGATAGAAAAGAAATATATAGATTGGGTGTAAAAATTGACGATATATTCCCACTTAAAAATCTTAGGCCAGGACAGAAGATAAAAATTATATTTAATGAGTTGGGAGATTCCTTGCTATTTAAGGAGCTTACTATAGATTTTCCTCTTTTTATTGTGTCAGCTAATAAGAAAGCTTCAAATGGAAAGTTTTATGCAACACTTATCAAAAAAGAGCTAAATACAAAATTGATATATAAATCTGGTGTTATACAGGAAAGCTTATATGTCTTTGCTAAGAATAATAAAGTTCCAATGGCAATTATTCCTTCTTTAATGGATGTTTTTAGCTACGATATAGATTTTCAAAGAGATATAGCTAAAGGTACGCCAGTAGAAATTCTGTTTGAAAAGCTGACAGACAGTAATGGAAAGTTTGTTTCATATGGGAAAATTTTATATGCTTCAATTAAGATTAATAAAGATGCGTTGAAAATTTACCACTTTAAATATTCTAATGGTTTGGAGTATTTTAAACCAGACGGAAGTTCGGTAAGAAGGACATTACTCAAAACTCCTATAGATGGTGCTGTAATCTCATCTCATTTTGGAAACAGGAAGCATCCCATACTTGGATATACTAAAAAACATAAGGGTATCGATTTTGCTGCTAGGAAGGGAACGCCTCTATTTGCAGCGGGTGATGGCGTGATAACCAGAATTGGAAGAAATGGTGGTTATGGTAATTATATTAGAATAAAGCATAACAATCAGTATGATACTGCATATGCGCATCTAAGCAAATTTGCACGAAACCTTAAAAGGGGTAGGAGGGTGAAGCAAGGACAAATTATTGCATATGTAGGATCTACAGGCTCTTCTACTGGGCCTCATCTTCATTTTGAGATATTGAAAAATAACGTTCAGGTTAACCCATTGAAGGTTAAGAGTCATAAAGAGAAGAAAATAAAGGGAGAAACTTTTATTAAGTTTAAGAGAAGAATGGGTGAAATTAATAAAATATTAACTAATATATCGCAAGGAAGTTGAGTTAAAACTAGACATTTTGTAAAAAGTCATGTAGAAACTGATAAATTGCACATAATTGTGGACATATAAAAATGATTATATACAATATATTGTGTTAGTACTTGTTAACTCTTTTTTTAAGATATATGGCAAAAGCAAAAGCAGAGAAAAATAAAAAAGAAGAAAGTAAGAAGTTTTCTCTGTCGGAAACTAAAAACTGGTATAATGATAGATATCAGTCTGTTTTAGTACAAAGAAATGTTCTGTTCTTTATAACCATACTTGCATTGGGAGGACTTATTCTTTCCGCATTTGCCGTGGCAGCTCTTAATAATAGAAAAACTTTCGAGCCTTTCGTTATTGAGATTGAAGAAAAAACAGGTGCTGTATCCCAAATTAATGCCTCCTCGCTGGAAGAATATAAAGCTGATGAAGTGCTCATGAGGTATTTTGTAATAAAATATATAAGAGCTCATGAAAATTATTCTGCGTCTGATTTCGGTAGATATGTACAGCTTATACGTTTAATGTCAAATGCACCTGTGTATAGATCATTTATCAAGGAAGTAGGCACAGGCAACGAAGATAGTCCATATCATCTAGGTACAAATGCTATCCGTACTATAGATATAAAATCAATTTCGAATATTGATAAAAGGGCTAACATGATTCAGGTTAGAATAAGAAAAAGGCAGATAAAAACACAAAATTCAGCTATAGAGTGGGAAAAACATTATATTATTACGCTCACTTATCAATATATAAATGTTGACTTTACTCAAAATCAAAGGCTTACGAACCCTCTCGGCTTTACAGTTACTAACTATAGTATTGATAGAGATAGTGGCGAAGGAGATGACGATAAATATGCAAAATAATTACATGGTACATAATAATGAATATTTTTCTTTAATGAATTATATTGAGAATAGAAAAGAGATTGTTAAAAATAAACTTAATAATTTTAAACAAATACCGAGTTAGAAATTATAAATTAGATCATGATAGTGATGAAAAGGATGATAATTAAGATGCTAAATAATTATAAAATTTTAAGAAACTGTACAAGAAAAACGTTATTGTTGCTTGGATTTATTATAGTAACAATAATGCCAGCTGGTGGAGCATTTGCAGTTGAACCCTTGGTGTTGGATAGTAGAATTCGAACGTTAGTTTATAATGAAAATGAAGTATATCGACTAATTACTGATCATGGCTATCAGTCTAACATAGTTTTTTCTAAGGATGAAAGGGTTCGTACATTATCTATTGGTGATTCTACACCTTTTAAAGTTACTCCTAATGGGAATAGAATATTTGTTAAAACTCTACAAAGAGGTCATTTGACAAATATGACGATTGTAACAAATAAAAGAGTCTATCAGTTTGAGCTTTCTTCAATAGTTAGAAATCCTAGAGATATTATATATGTCATGAGGTTTTTCTATCCTCAGGAAGATTTAGAGTCAATAAATGATGAAGAAATTGAAAATATTTCTGATATAGTTGTTGAAGAATTTGATGATGGTACTCCAAGTAATGAGCCAGTAAGTACAACTGCAGACGAGGTGCCAACAACGGCTACTGAGACTGGAGATGCCGGTGCTGAACCTGAAGGAGATGTAAGAGAAGAAGATGGCACATCCAATTCTGAAGATGAAAATTATTCGTATAGCATTTCGGGACCTGACGGAGATTTTGATTTTTCTCCTACCGAGATATATGATGATGGTGCTTCGGTTTTCCTAAAATTTGCTCCTGAAACAGCAAATATAGTAAATTTATTTGAAGTTGCGGCTAATGGAAATGAAGAACCATTACCTATTAGGTTTGAAAATGGCTATATAGTAATAGATAAAGTTCTAGGGAAAATTGCAGTAAGATTAGGTTCGGATGTTGTTTGTGTGTATAATGATTCTGTAGTAGCAAACTAGGAATAAGTTATGATAAATGAAGATGATAAAAATTTAGATGAATTTCAGGATGATAATTTTTACGATGATGATGATTATGTAAATTCTGAAATACCAGCTGTCGCAGATAAAGGTAAGAAAGGAAGCCCTTTAGTGGTTGTTGGTATTCTTGCAGTAGCAATAATCATTATTGTGATGATTATGTCTGGTGATGATGAAGCTACAAAAGTAGAAGAGGATGAAGAAAGTGGAACTAAGAAAAAAGCTGCACCAGTGAACATAGAGAAGGGAAATATACCTAATATTTCTGATATTTCTTCAACTCCAGGATCTCAAGCTGGTCATACCCAAGCTCCTCCTCCTCCTCCTCCTCCTCCTCCTCCTCCTCGTGATGAGAATACGGGAATACTAGGTGATAGTCAGCTTGGTGGTTCAGGCAGATCTGGTGGACCAGGTGGTAGAAATAATGTCATGGATGAAAGGATAAAATCCAATATCATGTTGACAGGAGCTGGTAAAGGTGGCGCTGTTGGTAGCACATCTGCTAGTGGCATTGCAAATGTAGGTGAAACTAATGCATTACAGACTGAGGCAACAATAGCTGGAAATCCAAAGTTGATGATTTTCCAAGGTAAAGTTATAGATGCCGTTCTAGAAACTGCAATAAATACTGATTTGCCTGGTGGATTAAGAGCAGTTGTAAGTAGAGATGTCTATGCTCATCAAGGTCGTAAAGTGTTGATACCTAAAGGATCTCGTTTGCTTGGAGTATATAACAATGTTGTATCTAGAGGTCAGTACAGGGTTTATATAACTTGGACAAGAGTTATATTACCAAATGGTGTTGACGTAAACATCGAGTCTCCTGCTATTGATCAGCTTGGTAGATCTGGTGTAGAAGGCCATTTAAATAATAAATTATTTGATTTATATACAAATGCCATTTTACAAAGTGCTATCACTATATCAATAGCTGCTATAGCTGGAGATGGAGAGGTTGAAACAACAACATCTACAACAACAGGAGATGATACTGGAAATTCAGGTTCTGTAGTAGATCTTGCAACATTGGAAGCAGTTAGAGATTTCTCAGATACAATTAAGACTACAATTGATCAATTCTCAAACGTTGCCCCTACAATTACAATTGACCAAGGTGTTAAGGTTAAGGTATTTGTAGCTAGAGATATAATTTTCGACAAAAGCTTAGTAAGTAATACAAGAGTTATTCAGTAAGGTCTTTTCTATATGAGTGTAGCTGCACTAGAAACCTATCTCGGTCCGCTAAAGGAAATACTTAGTCGTGACGGTGTTAATGAGGTATCTATAAACAGGCCCTTTGAGGCATGGGTAGAAATTAGGGGTGATTCCTTTAAGGAAGTCTTGCCTGAAATGGATCTAGAGCATCTCTTATCTTTAGCACGTCTTATTGCTCAATCAACAGATCAGGAAATATCTGAAGAACGACCGCTGCTTTCTGCTACTCTTCCAGCGGGTTATCGTATTCAGGTTGTTATACCACCAGGATGTGAGCAGGGAACTGTTTGTATGTCAATTCGTAAAGCTAATGCTCTTAGCCTTAACTTAGATCAGTACGAAGCACTTGGCGCATTCCAAAGTACAACTACAAAAGCTATTGTTAATCACAATAATGCTAGACTAAAAAAATTAATTGATGATGGTAAAATTAAGGATTTCCTTAGAGAATCAGTATTAGCTAAAAAAAATCTGGTTATAAGTGGCGGTACATCATCAGGTAAAACGACATTTGCTAACGCTATTTTTAGGTCAATCCCTGAAGGTGAAAGACTTATAACAGTAGAGGATGCCAGAGAGATTGATTTAACGCAGCCCAATAGGGTTCATTTAATGGTTTCTAAAGGTGACCAAGGTCGATCTAAAGTAACAACTCAGGATCTAATTGAGGCCTGTTTACGTTTAGCACCTTCAAGAATTATAGTTGGTGAGTTACGTGGTGCAGAAGCATTCAGTTTTCTTCGTGCTGTAAATACTGGTCACCCAGGGTCGATAGCGACGCTCCATGCTGATACACCGGCTCTTGCTTTTGAGCAGTTAGTACTAATGGTAATGCAAGCTGGTGTTGGAATGACAAGACAAGAAATATCACGTTATATTCAGAATGTAATTGAAATAGTAGTACAGCTTAAAAAAGGTGCTAAAGGCCGTAGATACGTATCTGAGATCTATTTCAACCCAATTTAAATCAATAGAATCAATTTCTAAATCAGTCTAGCCAAATAATTATATTTGCTACATAGATAAATTGCTTATTGCAATAAGTGAAAATAGAAATAGTTTATTTTTTTTCATCAAATGAAAGTATATCAGAACTATATGTTGGTCGTAGGGTTTTTAGTCGCTGCTCATTAATATGGTCAAATACTAATTTAATTTCCCTTTCAATATCGTCATGACTTTGTTTGTTTACATACCATCCATCAATTTGTGTAGAACTATGAATTCTAAACGTATCAATGCCCTTAAATGATAAAACTTTTCTGCCTTTGGTTGTAATAAAAATAAGCATATTATCTTTGATGCTTACATGCATTACATTTGACCTTCTAGTATTTATCATGGAAATACCTTTGATATGACTACCTTCAATTAATAAGGGTTTGTCAGGGTCAGTCTGAGTAAGAATTGAAATAGTTGCTGCGGGAATTAGGACTTCAGTTATATTTTTATTAGGAGTAAATATAATGGAGTTTCCTTCAAGCCTCATTCCGCCGTTGCGGACATTGAACGCGTTATTATGTAGTTCAAAGCCACTAACATATTCTTCTTCTGGGCTAGGAATAGTAGGAGGAGGTCTTTCAACAATTACATGATTACTAGAACCTTCTTTAATTAGAATCTTCTGGTCAGATTTTTTCTTATCCTCTATCCCAAATTGTTTCAGTAATTGTTGACGAATAAGCTCTCTTCGTGGATCGCCCTTAGGTATAGCTTTTATTATTTTTTTAATAAATACTTCACGTTTTTCGTCTTCATCTAAATTATCAAGGGACTTATCTGGACTTTTTTCATCTGATATATTTGAAAAATATGATAATCTTGTATCCGATATTTTAATTAGATCATCACTTACTATTGATGGTATCTCTGATAATATATCATTCATTCCTGACATATTATTATCTATAGTAGCAGCAGCAAAATTCAGAATATTCTGAATGATACTTGCATTGTCAATTGCTGCATGTAGAGATACCAGACTCTTTTTCATTATATCTAATGAATCTTTTGTAATTTTCAGGGAGTTGTCATCTATATTTGCTGAAATCTCATCTAACTTTGTCTGCTTTTCCTCTTCTGAAAGGTGATCGGATAGGGCAATATTTGTATATTCTCTGCAATAAAAAAAGATGTTAGCATTTATTGTTAAGTTATTTCTGTATTCAGCAATATCATCTGATAGGATATGAGTTTCATTAAGCAATTTTCTATGTGTAGAATTATAATCCATTAACGAGGATTTAATGGATTTTTTATCATTTGATAAAAGATTTTTTCTATAGTTAGTAGCAATTTCCTTCAACCCATCTCCGATATAATCGAATAAAGTTTCCTTGCATGAGTTTCTGGAAGTAGAAAAAAATGAAAGTAGGTTAAAATTATCTGAAGTTAATTTAGATGCTATAGATAATAATTCTTCGGTAGGAGCTGTTCCCTCTAATACTTCTTTATATTTCTCTCTATATTGATGTTCAGAGAAAAAAGTATGAGATAGGTTGCCAAGCATTTCATATAGATCAATTTTACTGTGTAAATTCTGTAATTGAGATAATCTGTCTTCGGCAATTAAGCTTGAAATATCATTTATATTCTTTCCTTCGATATCCAGATTCTGTGCATTTGAAACTGCTTCCATAAAGTATATTTCATTTGTTGCATGCTTTCCATCTTGGATAGTTATTTGACTAGTCTCTATCATATTTAGAATATTTCTGAAAGACGACTCGTGACTTAGTGCATTTTCTGACTTTAGAGATTCTTCAAGAAGCTGTTTGCAATTAGCATTTTCTAAATTGGAAATTCTATCGCTTAGGCTTTGCTTGCTATCTTTATTATGAGTATCGATAGACTCAGATAGAAAAGGTGAAAACAGGAGAAGAGAGTTATCTGTATTATCAACAATAGAACCACCCACAATAGATCCTTCGATGGCAGCCACAGCGCAGACCCCAGTAATGAATGATTTTATATCTTGTTCTTCTCTCAAGCGACTATTTATACAATGGTTTTAAAAATTATTTCTCTTGTTCTACATAAGATATTCTTAGTTACTAATCAACTGTAGAAAACTCTCAATCTTAATTGATAAGAAAATAATTCGCTATTTGCCAGTACTTTTTGGAATGGGAGAGCTTTGAGTATTCTTTTTATCAGTTTTTGTAATAGAGAATAGATAATCTGCAACATCTGCCTTACCTTTTCTAATTGCAACATCAAGAGGAGTTTCCAGCATTTTGTTTCTTAAATCCGGATCAGCACCTTTTTTGACTAGTATTTTTACTGCATCAAGATTGCCTTGATGTGCTGCCATATGAAGTGGGGTAACTTCATTTGTTGCTTTTGCATTAATGTCTACTTTCTGAGCGATTAATTCCTCAATCTGCGTTACGTCATTATAAAAGGCTGCCCTATGTAGGTCAGACATTTCGATTTTTGATGAAGATGCAGAAGCTATATTTGAGTATGAAATAGACAGTATAACTACAAGAATAGATATGAATTTAAACATTTTTTTTCCATTTATTTTGATATGAAATAATATATCACTAAAATATCTATTTTCAAATTATTATTTGTTTAAGAAATTTTCCAAGGTTTTTAGCAAGAGTTTGTTTTCTTCCTCAGTACCAATAGTGAATCGCATACATTTAGGCAGTTTATAAGCCGTCATTTCACGGCCAATTATGTTTTTACTTAGTAAGAATTTATTTGCGTTCTGGGCGTTAAATTCTTCTTCTTCAGGAAACTCAACTAATATGAAATTAGCAGCAGATGGATATGATTTTATACCAATTTTACCTAGTGATTCAGCCATAATCCCTAGCCATTTTTTGTTATGTTCTATAGATTCTTGTAGGAAGTCTACATCTGATAATGCCGCTATTCCTGCATTCTGAGCGATATTAGATACGTTAAAAGGCCCTCTCACTCTGTTTAGTACATCAGCTATGCTATCAGGGCAATATGCCCAGCCTAACCTAATTCCACCTAAGCCATATATTTTTGAAAAGGTTCTTGTCATAATGACGTTATTGCTGGACTGAACTAATTTTATACCGCAATCATAATCGTCTTTATTTACATATTCTGCATATGCTGAATCAATTACCAGAATAATATTCTCGGGTATTTTTTTATGTAAATATGTCATCTCTTCATTAGAGATATAACTGCCTGTAGGATTGTTTGGATTGGCTATGAATATTATCTTTGTTCTATCTGTAATGGAATCAATTATATTATTGATATCTGTTCGTAGATTCGTTTCTTTTGCAAAAACAGCCTTTGCTCCAACTTTCATTGCAGATATTGGATACATTAGAAAACCATATTCACTGCATAAAACCTCATCTCCTTCGCCAGCGTAAGCATCGCAAATAAGAGATATTAATTCGTCACTACCTGCACCACATACTATGTTATCCATATTTATGTTATGTGTTTCTGCTAATTTGCTTCTAAGTATAGTACAGCCACCATCTGGGTATCTGAACTGGTTTGCAGCAGCTTCTACTATTGCCAATTTAGTTTTATCACTTGTTCCAAAAGGACTCTCATTAGAAGATAATTTAACAGGTTTTCTGCCATCTGATATAGTTGACTTACCAGGCTTATATGGAACAATGTCCATTATCGTTGACTTGCTTACAGTTGGTATAGATTTTTTTTCAGTCATTTTATCAATTAATCAAACATTATAGGAATAGCATATGATCCAAGGTAATGAGTTGATATTGGAATAATATCATTAATGCATTCTTCATTTGCAATTTTTAGAAACTCAATCATTTGTTCACTTTCTTCATTAAAGAAGCCCTTAACTTTTATAAGGTAGTGATGGTAATTAGGGTTATCTAGAATTCTGCATGTAGATTGATATTCATAAGGTATATCTAGTTTTTCCATTACATTTTGCAATGATGCTAATGAAGTTCTTTCTTCAGCCTGTATTATCCAGATTGATTCATCATGACCAGTTGGTTCTGGTTCTACATGCCCAAGAGTAAATAAAGGTGATTTTTGTGATTCTGCTAATTGTATAAACGGTAATTTAGCAAATATTTTTGGCTTAACTTCTTCGTCGCATATTCGTGACCACCAAGGTCTTGCAGAGTTCTCGTCAGCAATTGGAATTACTCCAACAGTTGCTTCTTTGGAATATAGATCTCTTAATACTTCCATTATAGTTGGCTTTTGATTCATTTTTGTGAATGTACCAAAATATTCTCTTGCTAGCCAATAACATTCCTCATTTCCAGATAAAAATAAGGTAGATACACATGTGTTTTCTTCAATATTTATCGCACTTGAAATGATTATTCTCCACATTTGAGCAACGGATGCTCTTGCTATCCTGTCGTCGAAATTATCAGAGATACGGCGTAGCATTATGGCTTCTCTACCTGGTCGAATAAAGCTACTACCATTTTTGGTATGAGATGTTTTAAGCTTACCAACCTCTTGCACCACTTCTATTCTCTTTTCTAGTAGGTCAAGGATGTTATTATCGATTGTATCGATTTTATCTCTATATTTTAATAGCTGTTCTTCAAGTTCACTCATTATAACAATTTTCTTTGAATATAATTAATAATAACATATACATATCATTAAGATATCCGTATTTAAACAAAAAAGAGTATTCTTGTGAATGATTTTGATATAGAAATCATACCTGTATTGCAGAGTAATTATATTTATATACTGCATGATACGTCATCTAATAACTCAGTTGTTATAGATCCATCAATCGATAAACCCGTTTTGGATGTAATAAATCAGAAAAACAGAAAGATTTCCGCTATCTTCTGTACACATCGTCATTGGGACCATATTGGTGGTGTGATGTCGATAAAAAAGAAAACCAGTTGTGCTGTATATGGTGGTACAATTGATATTGATTCTATCCCTGGAATTGATAAAACACTTGATGATGGTGATGAAATCTCTTTGCTTGGTCATAAAGCCGAGATATTATTTCTACCCGGGCATACATCAGGTATAACGGCTTGCTATTTTAAAGACCTAAAAAAGTTATTTATAGCAGATTTAATATTTCCTATGGGATGCGGAATGGTTTTTGATGGCAAAATAGAAGATTTATTTAATTCTATAGAACGCGTTAAAAAACTTCCTAAAGATACTTTATTATATACTGGTCATGAATATGCTCACGGAAATGCAAGATTTGCTCTTTCTGTAGAACCCAATAACCAAAAATTACTTGATAGATTTTATAAAGTAGCAGAATTAACTAAAAATGGTGAACCTACAAATCCGACATTGCTTTCTGATGAATTAGAAACAAATCCGTTTATGAGAACAGATTCATTAGAAATAAGAAAAAATTTAAATATGGAAGATGCCTCTAATCTAGAAGTCTTTACCAAGCTAAGACAAATGAAAGACGATTTCTAATAAAATAGATTTTATTTTTCTAAATATTCCATTGATTGCATTTCTATAAGTCGTGATGATGTTCTTTCAAATTCAAAAGAGTAATCACCTTTTGCATATAGTTTCTCTGGCTTTTCTTCTGCTGAACAAATTAATTTTGTGCCATGCTCATATAGTTCATCTATTAAATTTACGAATCTTTTGGCTTCATTTCTTTTCTCAGAGGTTAATTTTGGTATGTTCGCTAAAAGCAAATTGCTGAATTTCTGGCTGATCTCAATATAGTCAGCAGAGCCGAGAGGTTGTTCGCATAGTTCTTTGAAATCAAATAATGCTGTATCACCACACATCCGGTTAATAGCTAATTTCCTGCCTTGTATAGTAATGCTAGTAGATCTTTCTTTATTATTACCAATTAGATTAGAAAAACTTTCTTCAATGAATTTAGATCTTTCTTTTTCTTTTCTGGATATAAAATATGTCGTTGATAGAGATTTAATTTGCTGTAGCCTATAATCAGTATCTCCATCGAGTGGAAGAATATCAAGATGATTTTTGAATATCTCTATGAATGGAAGAAATTGTTCCCTTTGTAAGCCATTTTTATATAAATGATCAGGATGTCGGTTGGAAGTAGCAACAACAACAACATTCTTTTCAAATAATCCTTTAAATAAACGACCTAGTATCATTGCATCAGCAATATCAGTTACTTGTAGCTCATCAAAACATAATAGCCATGACTCTTCGGCTATATCATTGGCAATTATCTCTATTGCGTCGCCATTATTATCAGTTTTATTTATTTCATTCAGCCTTTCGTGGATATTGAGCATAAAACTATGAAAGTGGGTACGTCTTTTTCGTCTTACATTAATATTGTCATAGAATAGATCCATTATCATGGACTTGCCTCTACCTACACCACCATACAGATAAACACCTTGAATAGTTCCATTGCCAAGATTTTGATGCGAATAGTAACTATATATTTTCTCTATCAGAGATCTGCCACGATCTTTGGTTTGTTTTATTAATTCTGATAACTCATGTAAATGTTCAATGATGATTTCTTGATTAGGATCTTTTATTATTTCTTCACTTTGTATAAGCTTATGATATATGTCGATTAGATTATTTTCTGTTTCTGAAATGTTATCTGCCATGATAAAAAATATAAAATATTTAATGTAAATTATGAAAATTGTAAAAACTAATCAAGATCTTAAAAACTCTATAAAATCTTTGAAAGAAGAAAGCAAGAATATTACTGAATTTAAGACTCCAATTGTAGCATTTGTTCCAACTATGGGCGCATTACATAAAGGACATATATCTCTTGTTGAAAAAGCAAAGAAAGAAGCTGATATCGTTATAGCAAGTATTTTTGTGAATCCAACACAATTTAAAGAAGGTGAAGATTTTGGAGTTTATCCAAGGGTAGAGGCTTATGATTGTAATAAACTAGAAGAGCAAGGAATTGATATAGCCTTTATTCCAGAAATTGATGAAATCTATAGTGATGGTGTGAAGAAAGATAATATAAAACTTCAAAATGCAGATATTCTTGAAGGAGAATCTAGAGAAGGATTTTTTTACGGTGTTGCTACGGTAGTTAATAAATTATTTGATATAGTTAAACCAGATAAAGCCTATTTTGGTGAAAAAGACTATCAGCAATTACAAATAATAAAACAAATTTCTTATATGAGAGAAGATAATATAGAAATTATATCAGTAGCTACAAAAAGAGAGAGTAGTGGTTTAGCTCTTTCATCAAGGAATCTATATTTAAGTTCAGAAGAAAAGGAAATTGCGCCTTATCTTTATAAATCATTATGCAGTGCCAAATCTATGTATGAAGATGGCTTGAGTATTGATAAAATTGAAATGAAAATAACAAATTATCTAATAGAGAAAGGGTTTTCTTCAGTGGATTATATATCCATAAGGAAAGATAATCTTGAAGTAATTGATAAAAGCATTAATAGTAATTCAGAAAATAAAATCAGAATTCTAGCTGCTGCATATCTGGGGAATACAAGGTTAATTGATAATATAGAATAACAGATTATTCTTTTATCATGATGACTATATTCTTTTCACTATAGACTTGTTTCCAACCGCCTTTAAGTTTTATCAACTGGATTATTCTATCATCTGCATTAGCAAATATAAGGTCAAACTCGTATTTAGAAATTTCTTTCTCCCAACCAGGGAAACCCTGATCAAGCTTCATAAAAGATTTTATAATATCATCATTATATGCTGTGTTAGCTCTTCCATCGACAAATACCTTTAGCTCACCATTACTGAAATATAATATTTGTCCACCTAAGGAATAGGCATTATATATTTTATTGTCAGGGTAATTATCTAATATATATTGAGAAGCTTCTTTTATACCATTATCAACAAATACAGGATTGATACCCATAATGTTCTTTTTGTTTAAGACTGAATATGAAAGCGGGATAAATATGGCTATAATAATTAATGATATTAATAACCCAAATTTAGTATTCTTGGTGTTACTTGCTATTTTCTGTAGGTTCTCATTCTTTTCATGTTCAAAACTATTTATACAAGTAGCGAGATAAGGAGCTGAGATAATAGCAAAAATAGGGAAATGTCTATATGCACTTAATCCCAAGAAGAACCAGAAATAAGTTAGTAGCTTATCTGCAATAGTAGCAGATTTTATCTTAATATTTGTTACCAGAATTAAGATTAATATAAATAGGAAATGCCGTGCATTATCAATTATATTAATATGTTGCCATTCTCCAATAACTGATTTTGCATCAGATGATATAGTTCTTAGAGATCCTTCAATAATACCAAATCCTACTGGGTTAATAAATATAGAAATTACACATAATATGCCAGTGAATAATAAAGTTCGGAAATATTTCTTATTCTTATTCATTATAGTATCAATGCCATAAGCACCGATCATTAAAAAGCCAACTAAGAATCCACCATGACAATTTGCCCATATTATCGTTAGCAAAGGTAAAGATAATAATATATTTGGAGGTGTATCGGATGATTGATTCTTATGTAAAATATGATGAAAGATGGCTATCATTAGAAATGTAATAAGCTGCGGCCTTATTGGTGCTGATAGAGAGAATATTAATGATACCAAGAAAGTAGTTAATATTGCGGATTCAAGACTGACTGATCTTTTGTAGCAATTACCAAATACTAACGTAAGAATTGTCGCTGCTATTGCACATCTAAGTAATAATACAGACTCAATACCAAATATTGAGGAGAATTGACTTATAAAGACATCAAATAACCATGAAATGTTAAACCATTTATCGGGGGTATCTTCTGAAGACCAAATATTGTAATCAGGTATTTTTCCATGTTCAACAATATAATCGCCTGATAAAATATGCCAGCTTACATCAGGGTAGAAAAATAGCGATGGAGACATGTAATAAAGTGCAATAAATGATATTGCAAATACAGCGAAACTGACTGCATTGAAGTAACTATTATTTGGCATTATTTATCCAGTCCTATTTTCTTATCAATTACGTATAATGGCCTTTGTTTAACTTCCCTATATATACGGCTAATATACTCGCCAAGGACTCCTAAACTAATCAGTTGAATTCCGCCCATAAAGAGAATTATAGTGATAGTTGAAGCATAACCATCAACCTCAGTTCCAAATATTATTGTTCCAATAATAATAAGTGATGCATAGAAAAATGATATTGATGCAATGATAACCCCAATAAATGTCCATATTTGTAGGGGGATAGTTGAGAAAGAAAAAATACCATCAAAAGCTAATCTAAATAAACTCTTATAATTTTGTTTCGGTGAGCCGCCAATTCTTTCTGGTCTTTCAAACATAATTGCAGTTGTTTTATAGCCAGCCCAAGCAAATAGACCTTTCATGAAACGGGTTTTCTCAGGACATAAATTTATTGTTTCTACAACTTTTTTGTCCATTAATCTATAATCACCAGTATTAGATGGTATATCAATATTGCTTACTTTTTTGAGTATTTTATAGAATAAATTTGCGGTAGTGCGTTTTATAAAACTGTCATTATTTCTATTATCTCTTGTCGCTAATACAACATCGAAACCTTCCTGCCATTTTTCTACCATTTGAGAAATTAACTCGGGCGGATCTTGTAAGTCTGAATCAATTGGTACTACAACATCTTTAGATGAATGTTGTAGACCAGCAGTTAATGCAATTTCCTTTCCAAAATTCCTAGAGAAAGTAATGATTTTTATTCTATCATCCTGTGTATTTTGTTCTGTTAGAATTTCTAGGCTTTTGTCATCACTACCATCATTAACACAGATTATTTCCCAGTCTTTTGTAATCTTGCTGATTACTTTTATGATTTCTGCAAAGAATTTACTCAAACTATCTTCTTCATTATAGACAGGTGCTATAATTGATATTGAGGGTATTATTTTTGTTCTATCATTGTTCATAAAAAATACTATATTTAAAAATATGTTAAAAGTCTATATATGAAATATTCATCATTTAAGCCATAACGGATCTTTTAAACCAGTAATAAACTCATTATGTTTCAGCAATTCGTCATCCGATATTTTTATTGGTCTCGATTCGAGTTTTTCAGTTTTCTTTGCGGCTTTTTTTGTATTTCCTTTAGACTCCATACCTAAATCGAGAGCGACTTGAGGCCCTCCCATAAGTTCTAGATACATTTCAGCTAGCAATTCCGCATCTAACAATGCTCCATGTTTTGTTCTTGATGAGTTATCTATTCCAAATCTTTTACATAACGCATCAAGAGATGCAGGAGAACCCGGGAATTTTTTTCTGGCATATTCTAATGTACAAAATGCTTGCTCATTTAAGATTCCTTTCTTTTTTATATGAAATAACTCGGCATTAAGAAAATTCATATCGAACTGAGCATTATGAATTATAAGCTTGGCGTTACCAATAAATTCAACGAATTCATCACAAACTTCACTGAATAAGGGTTTGTCTTTAAGAAATTCCTCAGAAAGACCATGTACATTAAAAGCGCCTATTGGCATATCTCTTTGCGGGTTTATGTATTTATGAAATATTTTTCCTGTAGGAATTCTATTGATCATTTCTACACAGCCAATTTCTACTATTCTATGTCCTTCATGTGGACGGAATCCTGTGGTTTCTGTATCAAGTGATATTTCTCTTTCTTGCATAGTATGAATTCTTGTTTTTATATTTTTATAACTTAGAATCTTCGATTCTAATATCTAACCATTTATAAAGATTAAATATCATAATACATAATAAATGCTCATAATAAATATTATTTCATAGAATTTCTTAGTGCCTGCCATATATATTTCTCATTATCAGGGCTATATCTAGCTTCTGATGTCCAGCTATAAGGAACTAGGTCTTTTGCTTTAGTAACAGTTTTCTCAATTCTTTTAAGTTCACTAAGAAATTTTTTCATGAATCTAATGCATTTTGCATTTTGCTCAGGCACTATTTTAATATCATTGCCAATATAAGTATGTTTTGTAAATCGACTAGGTACTGTAATTCCATATTTATCAACACGATTACATACTTCACTCCAGAATTTAGATGATTCATATTTTTGTGACAATAATTGTTGTTTGTTCTTAGGTACTTTCCATTCACTATATTCTACACCACCAAAGTGATTCTGTGCCCATACTGCCGTACCTTCTACAAACCATGGGCTATGCAGTTGAGTATATCCATATTGGAATAGATGAAATAATTCATGCGCTGGAACTCCATGAGTTAGGTCAAAATCACTACTGATATCTATCATAAGACTATTTCCGTTAGATTTAGGAAAATAGTTTCTCTTTAGACTGCCAGCTTTGCTCCATGCTTTGCCCCTTATTTCTTTATTTATCGGGTCTAGAGGTAGCCTGACTATATTAATATCGATATATTTTAGATTTTTATCAGAATAGGGAGCTTGATAAAATGGATGGGTTAGTCCCAATATTTTTGTGTAATATTCCTCTGCATGAACCAATTGTAGCGCGACATTTTGGATGTAATCAGGTACTTTATCATTATTGCTATCTATGAGTCTTGTCTTGGGCAGCGAATCCCTTCCCTTTAGACTATAAAATATTCTGAATTTACCAATCTGATAAACTTTACGAAGTTGTTTTCGTCTTTTGTCCAGTATTTTTAATTCCGAGTTTACTTGTAGAATTTTGTCTTTGTTTTTTTCCATATCTCGTAAATAGACGGTTGCTCTATCTACCTCGATCTTTTGTTTAGTATATAGTTCCAATAGATCTTTGTGTTGTTTAACCAGTGTTGATCTATTTTCTTTTGATAGATTTGTGGTCAGTAATTTATCAATTTTTGATATGTTTTCTTGAATATTAGCAAGATTCTGCGTACCTTTTTCTACGAATTTTTTATTTTCGATATGTATTTGATTATAACTTCTTCGTTCTTGCGCTATAGAATTTGTTGTATGAAGAATAGATAAAATAAAGATTATCAATACAGCAATTGTTTTTTTAGTAAATTTCATCTATTTTATAATAATATAATTAACCTGATATTGAATCTAACTATGAATTCCCTAGCAAACAATATTAAAGATACAATGCCTGATTTTCCTGTGTCAGTTAATGGCAATCAGTGGCAAGTAGATGACTATGATAATGCTACGGCATTGGCTATATCTCAGAGATTCTCCATTCCTGATATCGTTGCCAGAATTATGGTGTCACGAGATATATATCTTGATGATGCAGAATCCTTTCTAAACCCATCTTTACAAAATTCTCTTCCTGACCCTTCACATTTAAAAGATATGGATAAAGCGGTTGATAGAATTATAGAGGCCCTGAATAATTATAAAAAGAATAATTATAAAAAGAATAATGCGAAAAATGTAAATATTGCAGTATTTGGCGATTATGATGTGGATGGCGCAACATCAACATCAGTACTAAAACGATATTTCAAAATGCTTTCTGTCGATATAAACACCTATATTCCTGATAGAATTAATGAAGGCTATGGGCCAAATACCGAAGCTTTACTAAAATTAAGGGAGCAAGGGGCAGAACTTTGTATAACAGTCGATTGTGGTACAGTTTCTTTTGAGCCATTTGCAGAGGCTAAGAAAGCTGGTCTTGATATTATAGTTATGGATCATCATTTGGGTAATGCTTCGCTTCCAGAAGCTGTAGCAGTAGTTAACCCCAATAGAATAGATGAAGAATCACCACATAGAAATCTTGCTGCTGTAGGAGTTTGTTTCTTATTCATAGTTGCTATTAATAGAGCATTAAGACAACAGGGATGGTTTAAAGACATAAAAGAGCCCAATATATTATCGCTTCTCGATTTGGTCGCTTTAGGGACAGTATGTGATGTAATGACCTTAACAAATCTTAATAGAGTATTCGTATCGCAAGGTCTTAAAGTTATGGCAAAGAGACATAATTTAGGTCTGAAAACACTTAGCGATATTGCTGGTCTTGATACTAAGCCGAAATCATATCATCTGGGTTTTGTAATCGGGCCTAGAATCAATGCTTGTGGTCGAATTGGAATTGCTGATTTTGGTACTAAATTATTAACTACAAATAATGCAGAAGAGGCTAAAAGAATAGGCGACAAACTCAATATATTAAATGCAGAAAGAAAGGCAATTGAGCAAGTAATTCTTGATGAAGCTATGTTGCAAGCAGAAAAGCAACAGCATGATCAAGCTGTGATTATGGTAGCAAAAGAGGGCTGGCATTCTGGAGTGATAGGTATTGTCGCAAGCAGAATAAAAGAGAGATTCGGTAAGCCTACAGCAGTTATATCTCTGGAAAACGGAGTGGGTAAGGCATCTGCGAGATCTATATCAGGAGTGGATTTAGGTTCAGTTGTTACATCTGCAAAAATGGACGGGTTACTTGTGGCAGGAGGCGGTCACTCTATGGCTGCCGGTTTTACTATTGAAGAAAATAAATTAGAAGATTTTAGAAAGTATCTTAATGAAAATCTAATGGATATAGTAACTGAAAAGAGTGCAAATAAAGTTTTAAAACTTAATGCTGTGTTGGGTATATCATCAGTTAGCGCTCATCTTGTGGATAAGTTAAGCTTACTAGAGCCTTATGGTAATGGTAATCCAGAACCAAGATTTGTTATTACAAATGCAAAAGTTCAGATGGTAAAAATCGTAGGTCAGGGAGGGCATATTATGGTTATGTTGCAGGATGGAGGCGCTGTTTCCAGTTCATCGAAAAAATGTAAAGCAATGTGTTTCCGTGCAGTTGATACACCACTCGGGGATGCATTAATGGCAGCAAAAGGTAAAGTTATTCATGTCGCGGGTAAAATAAAAATAAACGACTGGAATGGAAACAGACAGGCAGAGTTATTTATTGATGATATCTGCTTAACATAATTATTAATTATAGATCTAACAGTCTTTCTTATTGCGACCAATATTAGTTATCCATCTTCGCATTGGCATCTCAAATAATATTAGTGAAGCAAAAGAGATTGGTATAAGTAATATTACTGTAAGCAAGATCATTAAATTAGCCTCTAGACCAGTAAAGGTGAATAGCTTCTCACTTAGTACTTTTATAATTAATAAACTGATTACTCCATGTATCATATAAACAGAATATGTTAGACGTCCTAACCACGCCGTAGAAGAAACAAATTTTGGTATTTTTTCTGAAGAATCTGCAGCAACTGCAAAAAGCACAATAGAGTATGCAATTGGCAGAAAAATATATTTAGGAAGGATTGGCTGTAATAGTATAAATATTGTAAGAAATGTAAATAACATGAATGAAGGAAAGGGAATCCATTTTAGTTTGTCTTTAAATTTAAATAAGACCATACCTAAAATAAAAGAAGGTAATGCTCGGATAACCCCAAAGTCAAATGTCCACTCAAACCAGTATCGTTCACTATTTGAAGCGGTAAATAATATAGCTATAACTATGAGAGAAGTAAAAAATGCTATAACTGGAATATGTGTAACCATTATTATGAAGATAGGAGCTAGTAAATACATTCCCATCTCTGCACTAATAGACCAACTTGCACCATTAAAGGTAAGGGAATTACACACATTATAACTGTGAATCATTAGCAAATTAGGTATTATACATGAATTATCATAAGATTCGGGGTGATTGATATTAATATTAAATATACTTATTAATATTCCAATAATTATAAAGAAAAATAATGTTATAAAATGCAGCGGAATTAAGCGTGCAATACGTTTCTTCATAAAACTATAATATTCTGAAGAGTTACTTATGCGATTATGATATAGGGCAAATATTATAAATCCTGAAATCATGAAGAAAATATCTACAAAAAGGCGAAAGCCATTATTATCAAGAACTATTTTTTCTAACTGATGGTTAGCTCCAAAATCTGCATTATGTATATAATGAAAAAAAACAATACCAATTGCTGCAATGAATCTTAGTACATCAAGATGTAGATAATTCTCTGATTCAGGTTTTTTTATAACAGCAAAGTCTTGTTTCGCAGTTGATAGATAGTTAGCAAGTTTCATCGGCTATATTTATCAGTTCTATTCATAATAATTTTGAATCATAAAACCGCCATCTCTTAGATATTGACCTTTTTTCATGATATGAAGATCGCTTTCCATCATGTCATCAACTAGCTCTCTTAAAGTATATTCTGATTCCCACCCTAGTTTTTCTTTTGCTTTTGTTGGGTCTCCAACTAGTAAATCTACTTCCGTTGGACGGAAATATGCAGGATCTACTGCTAGAACTTCTTGTCCAACAGGTATCTGATAATCAGGATTATTACATGACTTAACACTTGCTGTTTCATTAATGCCTTCGCCTTTAAATTCTAGCTCAACATCAATATAGTCAAATGCCATTTTAACAAAATCACGTACTGTAGTTGTAACTCCAGTTGCAATTACCCAATCTTCAGGCTCGTCAGCTTGTAAAATCATCCACATCATGCGGACATAATCTTTTGCATGCCCCCAATCACGTTTTGCATCTAAATTACCAAGATATAATTTGTCTTGTCTGCCAAGAACTATACGCGAAATGGCACGAGTGATTTTTCTAGTAACAAATGTCTCTCCACGAATAGGTGATTCATGATTAAATAATATTCCATTACAAGCGAACATATCATATGCTTCACGATAATTTACGGTAATCCAGTAGGCATACATTTTTGCAACTGCATATGGGCTACGTGGATAGAATGGTGTAGTTTCAGATTGAGGAACTTCTTGTACCATTCCATATAATTCTGATGTTGAAGCTTGATAAACTTTAGTTTTTTTAGTTAGATCTAGTAATCTAATTGCTTCTAGAATTCTTAATGTTCCAACGCCATCAGCATTTGCAGTATATTCTGGTACATCAAAAGATACATGCACGTGACTCATTGCCGCAAGATTATATATCTCGTCAGGCTGAACTTCTTTGATTATACGAGTTAAGTTCATGCTATCCGTCATGTCGCCATAATGTAGGATGAAATTACGATTATCCACATGAGGATCTTGATATAAATGATCAATTCTGTCTGTATTTATTAAAGAACTACGACGTTTTATACCATGAACCACGTAATCTTTCTTTAAAAGAAATTCTGCAAGATATGCTCCATCTTGTCCTGTAACACCTGTAATTAATGCAACTTTACTCATAATTAAACTCTACCATATAAATCTTCAAAACGTATTATATCATCTTCCCCAAGATAGCTACCTGTTTGTACTTCAATTATTTCCAATGGTATATGACCCGGATTTTCAAGAGAGTGTACAGTTCCTATAGGTAAATAGGTTGATTCATTTTCGGATAATAGGAAAACTTCATCATTTTTTGTAACCTTGGCTGTTCCTTTTACAACTACCCAATGTTCTGCTCTATGATGATGCATTTGACTTGATAATTTCGCACCAGGTTTAACAGTTAGGCGTTTTACAAGATCTCTCTGACCATCTTTAGAAATTGTGTCATAATGCCCCCAAGGTCGGTAGACCACTCGATGTATTTTTGTTTCAGGGCGATCGTCTTCATTTAGACGTGCTACGATCTTTCTGATATTGCCTGAAGCTTTATCTGCAATTAGGAGAGCGTCTTTTGTATCGACAACAATTAGGTTTTCAACACCAATGGCTGTAACTAATTTGCCTTCAGCATAAAAATAGCTATTTTTAGTATCTTCAATGATTACATCACCTTTGCAGCTATTTCCTTCGCTATCTTTTTCTGAAATATCCCATAAAGAACTCCATGACCCAACATCACACCATCTTGCATCAAGTCTTACAACTGCTGCATCTTTTGTTCTTTCCATTACGGCATAATCAATCGAAATATTTTCACATTCAGCAAAAGATTTCTCATCAAGGCGAATGAAATCTATATCTTTACCAGACTCTTCAACTGCTTTAGTTGCAGATTTTACCATTTCAGGAGAGTTTTTCTCAAGTTCTTCCAGATATCGTGATGCCTTAAACATAAACATTCCGCTATTCCAGAAGTAATTGCCTTTCTCCAGGAATTCTTCAGCATTTTTTCTATCAGGTTTTTCTTTAAAGCTTGATATTTTATAAGATTCTGAATTAATATTTTTACCACATTCTATATAGCCATATTCGGTATTAGGGCCTGTTGGAGTAACTCCGAATGTAACAAGTAAACCATCTTTAGCTAGTTTCTCTGCAGATCCAACGGATGTTTTGAAAAGATCTAAATCTTCAATTACGTGATCAGCAGGTAATATGAGTAATACAGGGTCTTCTGAATTTTTTAGGGCAACTATAGATGCTACAGCAATAGCTGGTGCAGTGTTGCGAGCTATTGGCTCAAGAATAATTTTTGATTCTTCCGAGTCAATATCCCTAAGATTTTCAGCTACAATAAATCTACTATCATTACTACAAACCACCATAGGGTTTGGAATTCCTATTTCATTTAGTCGTAGAACGGTGTCTTGAAAAAGCGAATTGTCAGAATTTAGAGGTAGGAATTGTTTGGGATAAGTTTTTCTGGATAAAGGCCAAAGACGTGTCCCCGAACCACCAGATAATATCACTGGAATCATAATTACCTTCTAAAATATAAAAAATTTATAAGAAAATTCAGCATATACTATCAATTCTTATTTAAATATCTTTTTTCTAACGCTCTACCTATAGCAGTCAAATTTTAAGCAGCCATACTAATTTCTTTTATTTCTGCAAATGCCCAGTCCAACCACTCTGTTAAAGCTTCAATATCTGAAGTTTCTACTGTAGCACCAGCCCAAATTCTAAGTCCTGCAGGAGCATCTCTATATGCACCAATATCATAGGCAACATCATTTTTATCAAGTAGTGAAACAAGCTCTTTAGCTTTTGCAGCCTGATCATCAGCAGATAATGTTTGATACCAACCATCAACAATCTTAAAGCATACAGATGTATTTGAATTAGTTTCATCATTCTCTGCAAGGAAATCAATCCAGTCAGTTTTAGCTACCCAATCTTTTAGAGCATTGAGGTTATTTTCAGAGCGTTCTATAAGACCATTTAGTCCACCAAGAGATTTAGCCCAGTTTAATCCATCAATTGCATCTTCAACAGCTATCATTGAAGGTGTATTAATTGTTGCACCCGTAAAGATACCATCAATTAACTTATTACCTTTAGTTAAGCGGAAAATCTTTGGCATTGGCCATGATGGAGTATAAGATTGTAATCTTTCTACAGCTCTTGGGCTAAGAACTATAATACCATGAGCAGCTTCTCCACCCATAACTTTCTGCCAAGAATATGTAACGATGTCTAATTTGTTCCAAGGAATATCCATTGCAAATACAGCAGATGTAGCGTCACAAATAGTTAAACCTTCACGATTATCAGCAATCCAATCTCCGTTAGGAACTTTTACGCCTGAAGTAGTACCGTTCCATGTAAATACAATATCTCTACTGAAATCAGCTTGTGAAAGATCAGGGAGTTTTCCATAGTCAGCTTCAAAAGATCTTACATCTTCTAATTTTAGCTGTTTTTTGATATCTGAAATCCATCCAGAACCGAAACTTTCCCATGCAAATACGTCAACACCTCTTTGACCAAGAACTGACCACATTGCCATTTCAAATGCTCCTGTATCAGAAGCGGGAACAATACCAAGTACATATCCTTCAGGAATTCCTAGAACTTCTTTTGATAACTCTATAGCTTCCTTTAATTTAGTTTTACCGATTTTAGCTCTATGAGAGCGACCAACTGGTGCATCTTTCAATGCATCTATAGACCAGCCCGGTCTTTTTGCACATGGACCTGATGAAAAACAAGGATTGTTTGGTTTGTTGCTGGGAGTCATTTCTGTTCCTTAAATAGTATTGCTTAAAATATTAAAATATATAGAAAAACATACAAAATGGCATAATTCGCAATTTGTATATCTATAAGGTCTGTAATATATTTGCTACAAGAAATAGTCAATATAAAATTTATCTAAAATTTTGTTACACTTAATAATTATATTTATTAAAAACAGTATGTTAAGTCTGTAGTATGATTGACCTTGTATATTTAAGATGTTATAATAATGGAGTGTGAATAACTTATTGTTTAATGTGTATGAATAATTATAGTAAAAAGATAAATTCTAAAAACGGCTTTACGTTAATTGAAGTTTCGTTGGTTATAGTAATTTTTGCTATAATAGTTACGGCTATTTCTGCTGGCGCTCATCTTATAAGGTCATCTGAATTACGTTCTGTAGTAGCGCAGGTGCAGGATTTCAAAAATATGGTAGTCGGATTTGAAGAGAAATATAACGCTCTTCCTGGTGACATGAACTTCGCAGAAGAAATATGGCCGGGAGAAACGGTTAATGGTGATGGCGATCGTATTATCAATTATCTTGTAGGTACGGGTGCGGGTTTTAATGAGGATTTAAGAGCTTGGCAACATCTCTCTTTGGCTAAAATACTTCCCGGTTCATTTACAGGAGAACTGGAGGGGGGCATATTACTAACTGAGGTTAATGTTCCAGCATCAAAAATTGATGAAACAGGATATCGTTTAGTGCAGCCAACTTATACCGTTTATGGAAAGAAAGAGAATGCCTTTATCCTTGGTCTGGCAGGGTATAGTTTTATATCTGGTGCTATCTTCAAATCACTTGAAGCATGGATTATAGATAAAAAAATGGATGATGGAATTGCATATACTGGGCTTGTATCAAGCATAAATGGATATTCTCAAGAAGGCTCAACCTTTTGGCAAGGTACAGAATGTGTTACTGATCCAATAACTTCTAAAAGTTCATATTATACTCAGGATGATGAAAAACCAATATGTACAATACATTTCTGGCTTAAATAGAAACTAACTCAATACTAAATAGATTACTCAGCTTTCATGACTCAATAGCTTAGTCAATAAATATACTATAATATAAATTTATTTAGATCAGTTGTTTCTGTTAGATCGCCAAGGTGATCTTGTACATATTTCTTATCAATAGTAACAGCACCTTTAATGTCATCACCAGCCTTAAAACTAACCTCTTCCAGAAGTTTCTCCATTATTGTATGAAGTCTTCGTGCTCCGATATTTTCAACAGACTCATTAACTTCTGCGGCAACTTTTGCTATTTCAGCAGCGCCATCTTCTTTGAATTCCAGATTTACACCCTCTGTTGCCATAAGAGCTTCATATTGCTTAACAAGGCTTGATTCAGGCTCTTGCAAAATACGTAATAAATCTGCTTCTTCTAATGCTTCAAGCTTTACTCTAATTGGTAATCTACCTTGTAACTCTGGTAATAGATCTGATGGTTTTGCTAAATGGAATGCTCCGCTGGCAATAAATAATATATGATCAGTTTTTATTGGACCATATTTTGTAGAAACTACTGTACCCTCAATTAAAGGAAGTAAATCACGTTGAACACCTTCTCTGCTGACTTCTCCGCCGCCTTTATAATCTGAACGAACAGTAATTTTATCCATTTCATCAATGAATACAATACCGTCATTCTCTACAGACTCAATGGCTGTTTTTACAGTTTTATCTTCGTCGATAAGTTTGTCACCTTCTTCCGCCATTAGCACGTCATAGGCTTCAGCCACAGTCATTGTTTTAGCTTTTGTTGGTTTTGAACCAAGAGCTTTTCCCAGCATATCATTAAGGTTTATCATACCCATTTGACCACCTGGCATACCTGGTATATCAAATGTAGGTACTCCACCAGTTCCGCTATCTACAACATTAATATCGATTTCTTTATCATCGAGTTTTTGCTCTCTAAGCATTTTTCTAAATTTTTGTCGTGTTTCATCACTCGCATCATTACCTACTAAGGCATCAAGTACGCGTTCTTCAGCATTTTGCTCTGCTTTTGCTTCCACTTCTTTTCGTAATTTCTCTTTTACAATTGTGAACGCATATTCAAGTAAATCACGTATAATAGACTCTACATCTCTACCAACATATCCAACTTCAGTGAATTTTGTAGCTTCAACTTTTATAAAAGGAGCATTTGCAAGTTTTGATAATCTACGAGCAATTTCAGTTTTACCAACTCCTGTTGGCCCAATCATAAGGATATTTTTAGGAACAATCTCATCGCACATCGGTGCATCAACCTGTTTACGTCTATGTCTGTTTCTTAGGGCAATTGCTACAGCTCTTTTGGCATCTTTCTGACCAACAATATATCTATCTAACTCAGAGACTATCTCTCTAGGTGTTAAATTACATGATATTTCTTCTTTCATATTTATCCCTTTATTTTGTAGATTTCTTAGCGAAAATTATTCCTTCTATGTTCTTGGAATATATTTTTCGTCTATATATTCTTCGGTTATAATTATTTTAGCCTATAAATTATTCAATAACTTCTATAACAGTGTTGTGGTTTGTATAAACGCAAATATCAGCAGCAATTTTCATGGATTTCTTTGCTATTTCTTCTGCATCCATGCCTTTTACATCGTAGAGAGCTTTTGCAGCAGAAAGTGCATAATTGCCCCCTGATCCTATTGCAACAACTCCATCCTCTGGCTCAAGTACATCACCATTACCCGTTATAACAAGAGTTACGTCTTTATCGGCTACAATAAGCATTGCTTCTAATCTTCTCAGATATTTATCGGTTCTCCAGTCTTTTGCAAGCTCTACACATGCACGAGTGAGCTTCCCTGGATATGTATCCAGTTTAGCCTCTAGCCTTTCAAATAAAGTAAAAGCATCTGCTGTAGATCCTGCAAAACCAGTAACTATAGAGCCGTCAGCCAACTTTCTAATTTTTTTTGCATTACCCTTCATTATTGTATTGCCAAGGGAAACCTGACCATCTCCAATTATGACTGCTTTTTTACCCTTGCGAACACATAGAATAGTAGTAGCGTACATTTTGTCTTTATCGTGATTTATCAAAATTTCCTCATATGGATTATTAAGAATAATAAAATTCGTTAAACTATACATATAAATTTATGATAATAGTTTGCTTTTTCAAGTATTAATTATAAAATTATTTTTACAAATAGCTATGAATGTTATATTCAATGTTATATTCAGGGAATATAATCACTATTAATAATAAGTTTATTTTAAGAGAATTATATGCGTATAGCATCAGCAGAAAGAAATACAAAAGAAACCAGTGTATCCGTTGAGGTCAATCTTGATGGCACAGGTGAATATAATATTGATACAGGAGTTGGTTTTCTGGATCATATGATGGAGCAACTATCTAGACATAGTCTTATAGATTTAAAGGTAAAAGCAAAGGGTGATACTCATATCGATTTTCACCATATTACAGAAGATGTAGGAATTACGATTGGTCAGGCTTTTGCTAAAGCTCTGGGCGATCTTAAAGGTATAAAACGATATTCATGTGCTTATATACCTATGGACGAAACTTTATCTCGTGTTGCTATTGATATTTCAGGCAGACCTTATCTGATATGGAAAGTTGATTTTACTAAAGATAAATTAGGTGAAATGGATACTGAATTATTCAAAGAATGGTTTGGAGCTTTTGCACAAAGCGCCGGCATAACTCTACATGTTGAAAATATTTATGGAATTAATAACCATCATATTATTGAATCAATATATAAAGCTCTTGCAAGAAATTTAAGAAACGCAATAGAGATTGATCCTCGAAAATCTGATGATATACCTTCAACAAAAGGTCAGTTAGGAGGTTAATTTCTAAATGTTTCCTAATGCAACTAAAATATATAATGTTTATATTAAGGAATCTGATATTGATCCTATAGAAACAACTGAGTTTGTAGAGGAAGGCTTTTCTCTATATGCTTTGATATTCGGTATATTTTGGGGGTTCGCAAATAAATTGCCATTATTTATTATACTTAGTCTTTTAGTTCAGGTAATCACTTCATCGTTAGTTTATACAGGTAAGATGGATATTATTAGTATATATATTATACAAATAACGGCTAATATTATGCTGGCATTTGAAGCAAATAATATGAGATGTGCTAGGTTAAAGCGTAAGAAATATGTATTTTGTGATATTGTTGTAGGTAGAAATCTACTTGAAGCTCAGCAGAGGTTTTTTGATAGATATATAGATGATAAGAACAGAAGACAGAATGTTGCATCACATATATCTGATGCAGATGCATCTGCATCAAAAGCATCCTCCTCAGGAATTTCTGGTACAATTAATGATGATATTTCAAAAGATGCGGTAACAATTTAGGCTATCTAATAAATGAAAAAAGCAGTTATAATCGACTATGAGTCTGGTAATCTACACTCTACTCAAAAGTCATTTGAAAAAATAGGTAAGGAAACTGGTCATATTGTTTCTGTCTCGTCTAACCCTCAAGATCTAAATGATGCCGATCATATAATTTTGCCGGGTGTAGGAGCATTTGCTGATTGTATATCAGGGCTAAAATCTATAGATGGTATGATTGAGTCGCTAAATAAAAATGTACTGGAAGACAAAAAGCCATTCCTTGGAATTTGTGTTGGTATGCAGTTGCTAGCCAAACAAGGTTTAGAGCATGGTACACAGATAGGACTTGGTTGGATTGATGCAGTAGTTAAACCAATAGATAACGCTGATGAAGAGCTGAAAATACCTCATATGGGTTGGAATGAATTAAAAGTTACAGGTGAATCTCCATTAATTGCAAATATTGATGCAAGTTCTCATGCATATTTTGTTCACTCATATTATATGGATGTTAATGAAGAAGATGTTGTGGTTGCTACTACAGATTATGGTAATGAGATAACTGCAATGGTCAGTAAAGGAAATATATATGGTACGCAGTTCCACCCTGAAAAAAGTCAGGAAACAGGATTTACTATAATAAGGAATTTTTTGGGGTGTTAGTTTCATTGTAAAATACAGTAGTGTTTTGCAGGAAAGATTTATAAAACAGGATGTTTTTTGTCTTTAGTCACCCATTGGGTGTTAGTTTCATTGTAAAATACAGTAGTGTTTTGCAGGAAAGATTTATAAAACAGGATGTTTTTTGTCTTTAGTCACCCATTGGGTGTTAGTTTCATTGTAAAATACAGGAGTATTTTACAGGAAAGATTTATAATAGGAGTAATAAATAAATGATTCTTTATCCAGCAATAGATTTAAAGGATAACCAGTGTGTAAGGCTTGTGCATGGTTATATGGATCAGGCTACAGTTTTTTCTGATAGTCCTGCTGACCAAGCTAAAATATTTGAATCTGAAGGCGCTAAATGGATTCATGTTGTTGATCTCAACGGTGCTTTTGAGGGCAAGCCAGTTAATATGGAATCAGTAAAAGCTATATTGGAAGTGGTTAATATACCTATTCAACTAGGTGGTGGAATAAGGAATATGGAAACCATAGATAATTGGATAGAGGCTGGTGTATCAAAGGTTATATTAGGGACTATTGCACTTCGTGACCCGGAATTAGTTAAAGGAGCTTGCAAGAAATATCCAAATCAAATAGCTGTCGGTATTGATGCTCGTGATGGTCTTGTGGCCGTGGAGGGATGGGCAGAAAAATCTGAACTTACGGCACTTGAACTTGCACTGAAATTTGAAGATGCTGGCGTAACAGATATAATATTTACCAATGTTAATCATGATGGAGCAATGCAAGGCCCTGACGTGGAAGGTACAAAATCCCTAGCAGAAGCAATTTCTACTCCTGTAATTGCATCTGGAGGAGTTTCATCTATTAATGATTTAGAGGCACTTAAAGCTGTAGAAAGCTCAGGAATAAGCGGAGTGATTTCTGGCAGAGCAATTTATGATGGTGCTATAGACCTAAAAGAAGCTATGAAATTAATGTCTTAATAATAACCTTTTATTAACTTTTATTTGTTAAATTATTCGTATGGCTACGGATATACAAAGATTGGCAAAAAAAGTTATTGGTCTTGTTCATGATAAAATTCAGGAAGAATTTGATCTGAGAGTAGTTATGGGTGCTTAATTAGAGTTCACACCTGTTATACCAGAAAGTAAGAAAGTCCATTTGCCGGAACATGAGAGATCAAACCCTCTTCAAATCTCAACGAGAAATCAGAAAGATGATTTAAGACCAGCAAAAGATAAAAGAGATTCGCATGTTATAGAGCTTTTTGAAGCTTCTCCTTATGTTACAAATCTATATAAGGAAAAGGCAGATAGTCAGTATGAATTGGTTTTCTCTCATTTATCAAAAGAGGGGTCACCTTCGCTTCTTGCACATTCTGTAACAATGGCAAAACGTCGCTTGGAAAGAAAACTTAAGGAGCGGGGAGTAGAAGAAGTAAATTATTCTCCAATATCTCCTCTGCAGACTAAGCCACCATCAGATATGTATCCAGCCAAGAATAATGGTCAAAGTTTACAAATAAACTTTAGTCTTGAGAATGAAGAAGGGGAGAATATTCTTAATATTACTGATAAAAGTATAGTTGCTCGTATAAATGATATAGCCCTAGATGTATTAAATGAAACAATAGCCTTAGTTTCGCCAAGTGAAGAATCATTTGATAGATATAATTTGGATAATATAGATAATACTCCAAAATCTTTACAAAATAACGTTCATAATGTTTCTGCAGTTTCATATAGAACTAGCGAAAATAACGTGCATTCTGAAAATAGAGTCGCAGGAGCTGATGCAGATCCTTATCTTGCTGTTGCAACAACTATGATGGCTATTTATGATGCTTTAAGTAATCCGGAAATAACAATGAATGGAGAAGAATTTGATGCGGTTGATTTTGGTAAGAAATCATATGGATATTCTTTTCCTAAAGATAGAGAGGAAGCATTAGAGCGTATTGAGAAGGGGACTATAGTACAAGATATGCTCAACGAATTAGAGAATGGTCTAGGAGATAGATTTAAGAAAGAGTCTTTGGAATATGCTAAAACAGATAATTATGAAATAGATTCAGCCATGTCCCGTTAAGAACATAACTCAGAATTTGAGAATATATTAAAAATATAAAGTTATTGCACAGTTAATATTATAGATATAATAACAATCTATATTACAATTTGAGATATATTAATGCTTAAAACCAGAATAATTCCTTGTCTAGATGTAAAAGATGGCCGTGTTGTTAAGGGGGTCAATTTTGTTGATCTGATTGATGCTGGAGATCCAGTTGAGCAAGCAAAAATATATGATAAGCAAGGAGCAGATGAATTATGTTTTCTTGATATAGGTGCAACTCATGAAAATAGAGATGTTATGTATCATGTAGTAACTGAGGTTGCAGAACATTGCTTTATGCCTCTGACTGTTGGTGGTGGAGTTCGTGAAGTCGAAGATATCAGGAAATTATTACTCGCTGGTGCAGATAAAGTATCTATCAATAGTGCTGCAATCAAAAGACCACAATTTGTACAGGAAGCAGCAAGTAAATTTGGATCACAATGTACAGTAGTTGCCATTGATGCCAAAAGAAATGATAATGGTGAGTTCGAAATTTTTACTCATGGCGGAAGAAAATCTACAGGAATTGAGGCCATAGGATGGGCTAAAAGAATGGTAGAATATGGTGCTGGAGAAATTTTACTTACATCAATGGATAGAGATGGAACAAAGAATGGATTCGATATTGAGCTAACTAGAGCAATATCAGATAATATATCCGTTCCAGTCATTGCATCTGGTGGAGTAGGAGAGCCAGAACATTTTGTTCAGGGAGTTAGAGAGGGGCATGCTCATGCATTACTCGCCGCATCTATTTTCCATTTTGGCACTTATTCTATTGGCGAAATAAAAGAATATATGGATAAAGCAGGCATAGCAGTTAGGCTATAAAACCATATTAAATTTTATAATGTAATATTTCCAATAATGTAAAGACCTTGTAGAATAAAAGAGTTTTTGTTAATATAGTTTTCAATATGGGAGAAAATACAATGGAAGAACCATCACGTCGAGTATATATAACATCAGAAGAAAAAGCATTAGAACTGCCTAAAGGTGATTTAACAGCCAAAGATGGCGAGAATTACGAAAAATATGACTTTAGTGATGAAGATCTTAAATCGGCATCAAAAGCTATAATGGAGTCAGGAGATAATAAGAACTTTGATTTCGATAGGCAGTCAGCTGTGATTGCTTTTGCATTTGATAGGTTGGATTGGCGTAAGGAAAATGAACAGGAATCTCCTCAAGTGCTTTACCCTGTGAGTGAAGAAAAAGCTCCTAACTTTAATCTTGCACTATCCATAGAGGCATTAACTTCAATGCTTAGATAGGCAAAGAGAATCTAAATAACGAATCAGAAATAGATAACATAGAAAAATTATGGGAATAGATAAAATAGCTATTAAGGAAGTAAGCAAGAAATTTCTGCGGATGTACCCTGTTTTACTTATGCTTAATTCATTACCCCTATTATATATATATATTTATTTTTTAGTTACCAAAGGCAGATTTACATATGGTTCTTTTCAAATGTCATCATATAATTTGTTTGGTAGCACTGGTAATGCTTTAATAACTATAACATTCCTTAATATATATTTAGTAATGTATATCTTTATTGTATTGCAATTTTTTAAAAATCAATCGGAGAATGAAAGATACACTAAGTCAAAAATAATATTAGATTTTGTAGAGAGTTTTAAATCAATATTCTTATCCTTAGCACTAGTTTCATTCCATATTTTATTTTATTTTTCGATCTTTACCATTATATTTGGTGCAATTAATATGGTGATTGCTCCAGTTCTTGGTCAGAGCAAGGCCTTAACCTTCATAAAATATATTCCAATATTATATTTTTCTGTAGGAGTAATTTTTACATTTTTTATTGTTTATATAGAAAAGATGGATGTAATTGCTGCATTTAATAGAAGTAAATATTTAGTTTTAAATAATTTTAAGAAGATATTTTTAACATTTCTGGCATTGTATATAGTTTTCTATTCTATTGATTATTTAGCATTTCGTTTTATTATTCTTAAAGTATTTGGAGGTGATAATGTTATGCATGGGGTACTATATATGAAATATTTATTTTTTCTGCCCATTAGACTTACATTCAAAATTACTATTATTTGTATTGTAGTTTTTAAATTATATGAAAATAGTATTGAATATTCAAAAAAAGGCAAAGAGAATTTAGAAAAGAGTTCAGATACAGATAACATGGAAAATATAGAAAATAAAAAGGGGTTGGGGAATGAGCAAAACGTTAAATGAATTAAGAGAATTAATAGATGATCGTAAGGATAAAAATCCTGACACATCATATGTCGCTAAATTATTCAACAAAGGTACAAAAAAGCTTGCTGAAAAAGTTGGTGAGGAAGCCGTAGAAACAGTTATTGCTGCCGTTGCTCAAGATAAAAAACATCTTATAAGTGAAAGTGCTGATCTGATTTTCCATCTTAATGTCTTATGGGCAGATAGAGGAGTTTCCCCTGATGAAGTAATGGAAGAGTTGCAAAAACGTATGGGTATTTCTGGACTTGATGAAAAAGCTGCTAGAAAAGCTGATAAAAAGAGCAAAGGTAAAAAGGATAAGGATATTACAAGATAGTTTGATATGAAAAACTCTGATAAGGGTTTCTGGATAGCAATATCTTTAAGATAAACATTAGTGTTATAAAAAATAGTATAATTACCAATTTTCTTGATGGATTATTCTATGAATCAAGATATTTTTCTATATTTTTTTTAAAGTTATAGTGTTGGCTAGTAAAGTTGCTAAAGTCATCTTGAAAACTCCGTTAATTTAGAATTTGTTATAAAACAGTTATAATCCCCTGAAGCATTATGAATTTCTTGGAATATTTCTTCTGACGGGGTAATATCATGCATAATATTACTATTAGCATTATCTGCTGCTTGCTCCAATATTTTATCAAATAAATGAGCGTGTAATTTACTATAAAAACCCTTTGATTGTTCCATGCATTTATTAAATTGATTGCTCCACATTGATGCATGAATTCTTGGGGGTGTAATGCGCATTAATTGTGCAACCATAAGAGCCGTTTCCCCTTTTTTAGAAAACATCTTATCTACCTCCTCTTTTGAGGGGGTCTCCCATGGCTTCCCATCAAGTCTTTTTTCTCGAGCTTTATACTTTTTTGTTGCCTCTTCATACTCTTCCTCGATGTTATAAAACATTTCAACTGGATGAGTCTGTTCTTCTGCTTTCATGGGTATCTTATTCCATTTTCCTTCTAAAATATAATAAAGCTCCTTCAGACGCATATAGTATGCGAATTGAATCATTATGTTGCCACCAACAATTTTGTTACCCTTCTGATATAATTCACCTCCCATCCACTGAGAGTTAAAACGGTAAGGAATAGTATTTATTACATAATGCTTGTTTTCAGGAAGCGTCGGAACGTCATGGGGAATGTAATTAGGCTGTCCTTCAGGTTTATAAAAAGATTGACGTATAAAAAATACCCGAAAGTCAGCCTCTCCTTTGCTATCTGCTATTACAATTTTTCTTCCTTCCTTACCGAGCTTTTTAAGGAACAACTCTCCTAATAATTTCGTTGTCTTACTTAAATTGTCAGTAAATTCTTTAATGTTATAATTATATTCCTCAAAAGAGACTTTTATTGGTACGTCATCATCTGCAGCAAGTAGTTGTACGGGTATTAACGCTGTTAATATTAATGCTGTTAGTATTAATAATGTTATTATCTTTTTCATTCTTATATCTCTAACCTACCTCTATGCAGTTATGATGACCTTTAGAAGGAATTTTTGAGCAATTACTGTGCAGATTATTGTTTAAATAAATCACATTTACTGCACTTATAACTTCGTATTATTTCCTTTAACCATTATCCATGATTTGAACTAATACAGAAGCTAATTAATAATTATCGTGATAAATAACTATCATTATCAGTTTTATCTTTAATAAAATTTTCTGGAGATATTTTTGATTTTCTTTTGGCAGTATTTTTATTAACTCTTGCTTCCTCAGCTGAATTTATAAAGCTGGCTCTATCTTTATCTTCCATGTTAAAACTATCTGCCATTGCATTAAGAGTTTTATCATCAGGAATAGATTTTTCTTGGGTATAACCACGTAAAGTGCTTCTGTTAATAGGGTTATCTTTATTTAAATTATTGGCTAATTCTTCACCATATTCAGATAAAATTTGATGTTTTAGCTTTATTTGCAGCTTTAATTTATCTCCAAAAGACTCAGTAGTAGATAACTCTTTTTCTACTGCCTCATCATGGGTTTTATATCTCATATCATGAAGTTTTGATGATTGTTCTTCATCCAATTTTAATACATTTGTAATCGCTTCAATAATCTTATTTATTTTACTATAATTTAACTGAGAATCTACGTTTCCTTCGCTTTCAACTTCTTTGTTTTCCCAATTTGCTATAGTCTCAAATGTTACGGGTTTTGTAAGACCCATTTCATTAGCAATTTCTTCACCAAATTCCCTTCTGCTCAAATGTTTCTGTGATCTAAGTGATTTGAGTAAATCCCCAAAATTAGATGCATTTTCCTCAAGCTTATTATGTTCTGCATCATATTCTTTCCATCTATCTTGCTCAAATTTCCTTTTGTGACCACCTTCCAGATCAAATATTTTGGATAAGGCTGCTGTTGTTTCTTTAATGGACTTAAACTCAACAGATTGCTCTGTATTTGTGTCTGACCTTAATGGAATATTCTCAAGATCTGATATCGAATCATAAGAAACAGGAACATCATTCCCTAATTCTTTACCTAATAGCACACCAAGTTCTTTCTGAGAGATATTTACATTGGTTCTCAACTTTCTTAAAACCTCACCCCAGTCCTTGTCACCTTCATCGATAGCTTGCTCTAGATCAATTCCCTTTGCATCTGAAAAGAAATTCGTAGCCTCATTTATAAATTTATCTAAATCATCATCTTCACGTAGAATTAACGATGAAATCTCTACAGCCAATTCTGCAGCATTTGTATGACTTGGGATTGGCTCAAGACCTTTCAATGCCCATATATCTATATCTAGATGATCGGCAAGATTATTCATTGCCATTTTTGTAGTGAATTCTTCGCCGCTATCAATATTGCCTTCGTTGTATGATTCGACTACTTGCTCTAAACGACTCTCAACCATCTGATAGAAATCACTTTCAATGTTGAATCTTGGATCACTCATTACGATTGGATGTTTTTCATTAAATACAGATATTTCAGCTTCTTTTTCCTCAATATCTACAATTTTATCTGAAGAGAAGTCAGTGCTTCTAATTTTATTACTGAATGAATATTTATTGGCAACTTCAGGATCAGACACTGCTTGCAAATAGGTTGCTAAATTCCTTCCCGGTATTTTATCTCCAGATTTTATACTACTGAAGTCGCTTTGCGAAAGATCATCTGTAAGACCTAAATGTTCAATAAAATCCTTATCATCTAATTTTTCAGTATGGATCTGCCAGTCTATTATTATATCTTCCCAACTTCGGCTATTATTACCAGACGGCAAAAGGCTAAACTGAATCGTAGATGACTGATAGCCTTCATTGGCATAGCCATCGGCTTCAATTTTAGCTAATTCTGATAATTCGTTATAATCTTCCATACCACATTTGTTTTAATATCGACAAGTTGTAGTCTAGAAGTTATCGTATTTTAATTAAAAAAAAGTTAATTTTCTGAAAATAAATGATTTTATTGAGTATTAATATACTAACCAAGCATTCCTTTTTTATCTAATATATCCAAAAGGTCATCTTTCAGTTTGTTTTTGTGAATGATATCAATACTATCTGGAAGTTCTTCCAAGTCATGATGACCTCTTTCAAAGCTAGTTAGAAGACAAGTATATATGTCTTTTGTAACTGGCATGGCATTGAGGGCATTTACAATATCAATACCACTAAGCGTAGCATCAATAATACCAGAGGCGATAAAGATATCTGGTTTTGTCTGTATTGCCATATTGATGGCATCTAATGGATTTCTTACTGTAGTAACACGAAGTCCTGCAGCTCTAAGTTCACGTTCAAATAAAAGACCAGCAGTACGCTCCTTTATTACCATCATAACTTCTATTATTGGTATTTCGCAATTATTTGGGTCTTCACCTTCTTTTGGTTCTTTCATTAAAGGAGGAGATACATCTACTCCATCAATTCTTTTAGAAGGTAATTTTCTTACTAGTTCAGCACTTGAAATTGACTTCTGGTCGATATCTAGTTTTGAGTACTCTCTGGAAAGCTCAATAAATATCTCAATATCTCTGATATTTTCATCTTTAACTTCTTTTATAACGCTTAGATAATCTTCCAGTCTATGTATAATTACCGTTACAAGTGGGAAGTCAGCAACCGAGGATGACCCTTTTAAACTATGTGCAGGCCTCTGGATCTTTATAATAGCCTCTTTGCGGTCTTCTTCACCAGACTCAACATTCCCGAGAACAACATCTATTAAATTTAGTTGGTCTTCTGCTTCATCAACAAACTCTCCTCTAAGAGAAGCAAGCATGTTGTCATATACTAAAGCTGGATCCATAAAATCTCCTTAATAGGATTACTACACATAATATTTGAATTATTACATTATAAAGCTTGCTAAATATATAATAATTTTTCCTAAAAAAATAAATTATTAAGACATTTATAATGATTAATTGTAATTAAAGCACAATATATCTAAATTTGATGTAAATATATTGTGAAATAGATATGACAACTTGAGGTATAGTGATTTAGTAAATACCATCGTGTCAGTTGAATTATAAATAGATAATCTTCAGTTGTTATTATTTAGGTAGACATTATATTATGCATCTTCTAAGCGAAAAATCGATATATTATAAAACTAATCTTATGATGTTAGTTCTATCTCTCTCTATAATACTAATTTTTGGTTCAGTTAGTGCAGTAATCTTTTCGATAGGTAATCAAACATATATTGAAGAAGAGGAATATTCTGCATTTATTAATATTTCCAGCGATGACTATACTATTAGAAAAGTACTTTATTCAATGTTAATATCAACGTTACTAGCATTAACATTAGTATATTTTATATCCAGAAAATTATATAGAATGATATCGATTCCAATTTCATCTCTTGCTAATACGCTAACATCGGTTGCGATTACAAAAGATTTTTCTGCCAGATCCAAAAAATATTATAATGATGAAATTGGTCTGTTGGTAGAAGCATTTAACTTTATGTTAAATCAAATACAAGAGCGTGATAAAGAGATTATAGAGTCAAGAAAAGAAGCAGAGAAAGCAAGTAATTTAAAATCAGACTTTTTATCAAATATGTCTCATGAACTAAGAACACCTGTACATGGCATACTTGGATTCACGCTAATAAGTAAGAGTAGGCTAGATGACTGGGATAAGGATAAACAGAGTGAAAATCTCGATAACATATCATCAGCAGGAAATAGATTGCTAGATCTATTAAATAACCTTCTCGATCTCTCAAAATTAGAATCTCGTACAGTAGAATATAATTTTTCAGAAAATAATATCATGAAGGTTGGCAGTAGCATGATAGAGCATCTAAAGGCACTTATTTCTGAAAAAGAATTAATAATTGATATGAATGATAATAGTTCAAATGAAACCCTAACATTTGATTATGATAAGATATCTCAGGTTATAACTAATTTATTGTCTAACGCCATTAAGTTTTCTTATGAGGGGGGTAAAATATCTATAAATATAGATGATGCTGAGATTGAATCAGAATATGAAGGGGGATTTCTTAATATTCCTGCCGTAATGTTCTCAATCAATGATTCAGGAATTGGTATACCAGAAAATGAGTTGAAAACAGTATTTGATAAATTTATACAGAGTAGTAAAACAAACTCCGGAGCAGGTGGTACTGGTTTAGGTTTGGCTATATGTAGAGAAATAATTGAAGGTCATGATGGAAAAATCTGGGCTGAAAGCAAAGATGGAGAGGGAACTAATATAAAATTCATTATTCCTATAGAGCATATCGACCATGAGGATGCAGAAATAGATAAAACATATTTTGTAAATTATTAGGTATAATTCCAAAATACAATTAAGAGATATTTTTAAACTGCATATTATATAATTTTTTATATGTATCGTTATTTTCTATAAGATGATTATGACTTCCTATCGTTTCAATAGTCCCATTATTCATTACTATAATCTTATCGGCGTTAACAATTGTTGCGAGTCTATGTGCTATGACTATTGTTGTTCTACCCTTCATAAGAGTCTCTAGACCATTCTGTACGAGGTTTTCATTTTCTGAATCAAGGGCGCTGGTAGCTTCATCGAGAAGAAGAATTTTAGGATTCTTTAAGATGGCTCTCGCGATTGCTATTCTTTGTTTCTCTCCACCAGATAAACGTACTCCCTTTTCACCAAGATAAGTATCGAATCCATCAGGAAGCTGAGAAATGAAATCATAAGCACATGCTTTCTGAGCAGCTATTTCTACCTCATTATCAGTAGCTTCAGGCATAGCATATTTAATATTATCCTTAGCTGATGATGAGAATATCATTGTTTCCTGAGATACATATGCGAATAAATTTCTAAGTTCATTAAGCTTCATATGCCTGATATCTATACCATCTACAAGGATTGAGCCTTCGCCAACATCGTAAAATCTTACAAGTAATTGAATCAAAGTAGATTTTCCAGCGCCCGAAGCTCCAATTATTGCCACTGTTTCATCAGGATCTATTGATAGATTTATATTTGATAAAGCAGCCGAATTAGTTTTTGTTGGATAGGTAAATGATACATCTTTAAAATCAATTTTACCTTTTATTGGTTTTGGTAGCTCTTTTGGAATATTTGCTTCGATTATATCTGATGGCTGTTTTATAAAGCCCATTAGTTGAACAACAGCACCTGAAGCACGGTGTAAATCCCCAATTACTTGAGATATAGCTCCAAAAGCACTTGCTACTATAACTGCATAAAATACAAATGATGTTAAGTCACCGCCAGTTATTGTTCCATTAATAACATCTTGTCCACCTTGCCATATAATTAAGGCGATAGAGCCGAAGGATGACAATATAACAATGGCAGTTAGTAGCGACCGTAACTTAACTCTTTTTACCGCTGCGGCAAGTGCTACATCTACTTTGTTGGAGAACAGGTCTATCTCGACTTTCTCTCGATTATATGATTGCAGAGTTCTTATTCCATTAAGGGATTCTTCAAGTGAAGCGGACATATCGGCAATTTTGTCTTGTGATATTCTTGAGAGTTCTTTAACTCTTTTACCCATAAGAATAACAGGTATTATTATTACTAAAATCATTGAAATGGTAATCATTGTTAGCTTGCTACTCTCGGCAAACATCATTGCTAGCCCGCCAATGAACATAATTATATTACGAACGGCAATAGAAAGACTGCTACCTATAACAAGCTGTAGAACTGTAGTGTCGGAAGTCATTCGCGACATTATGTCACCAATTCTGGCCTTTTCATAAAAAGATGGCGATAAAGATATTAAATTACGATATAGATCATTACGTATATCAGCTATTATTTTCTCACCAACTGTAGTTATGAAATAGAATCTTGCATATGTTGAGAAAGCAAGAACGACAATTATAACAAGTAAGAATATAATTGACTGGTCAAGCATAGAGCTATCTCCAGATTGTAGCCCTTTATCAACAAGAAATTTTATTCCCTGACCTAAACCAAGAACAGCAGACGAGGAAAGTGTTAAAGCAATAAAGGCTGCGAATAATAGCCATTTATATGGCTTAACATACACAAATATTTGCTTCAATTCAGATATATTATTTTTTTGAGTAGAACTAGTATCATCTTTTGTTCTATTGTTCATTCTTTCAACTTAGTTCTATTATTTAAAAGGTAATATCTATAAATTCTTTTAGTTCATCTTTCATCATTGAATATAATTCAATTTCATCTCTGGATATCCAGTTCTTGTCACCATCAATATATGAAAAACGGTGAGCACCAGATACTGGCGATGAAAGCCATATTTGTTGGCTTGCCTCATGTTTGTTTATTACATACTGCCTATTCGATGGTATTTCAATTGTTAAAATGCCATCCGATAGTTCGCAATCGAAATTTCCTTCTTCGTCTATGTCTTCTATAGAGTCAGATATATGTTCCAATAAATTATTGGCTAAAGATATATATTCAATTTCTTTCATAATTAGTGAGTCTTATAGTTTAGAAGTAAAAATAATAAAAGCAATATTGAAGTTATTAATAATGATGTTCCAATCATCCAACTTCTTGCCATCGGAGAATTAGGAGCATGCCATAATAATATCATATCTTCTAGTTTTTTTACTAAAAGAACTAGATTTTTTTCACCAAATGCAATGATAGAAAATGTAATTCTCTCAATATGGATTAAAATTGTTTTGAAAACTACTCTATATATCCAGTCCATATCTAAACTTATTGTTTCTGTACGTTTAAGCATTGGAAGTAATACAAAAAATGCAAGACCAGCAAATAACAGCAATTGTAATTGGGTTACTACATGCTCAACAGAGTAAGAATGATAGGATAATTTACCTCCATCAAGTACGGGCAGTAAATTATATAAATATTCAGGGAATAAACCTGGTAATATACACATTGCTGATAAGAAAATCATAGCTAAACGCATATTCATTGGAGGATCTTTAGGTCGTAGACCTGAGTCTTTCTGGAAAAATACAAACCATGGAAATTTTATTCCTGCATGAAGGAATACACCAGCTGAAGCCGCAAGTAGTAATATCCATACAAACATCATATCCTCATATGCTGAAGATGAAGATATCATTGATTTGCTTACGAAACCTGATGTCCACGGAAAAGCGGAGATAGCTAAAGCGCCAATTATTCCACATATAGTAGTTAGCTTCATCGTATGCCATAATCCACCTAAATCTGTACATTTTGTTTTACCAGTCATATACATTACAGAACCAGCAGACATAAATAATAATGCTTTATATATTATGTGACAGAAAGCATGAGCTGCTACACCATAAAGAGCAAGATCGCTTCCGATTCCAATTCCTGTTACCATAAATCCAACCTGATTCACAACACTATATGATAGAATCCTACGGCTGTCATTTTCAAGCATTGCGTATATTATTCCGTAGAAAACCATAAACAGGCCTATAGGAATTAGAATCTTTGTTCCTGCGAATACAGTAAGCAATACAAAAACTGCTGTCTTTGTTGTAAAGGCCGATAAGAAAACTGTTCCAACTGCGGATGCTTCAGGGTAGCTATCGGCTAACCAAGAAGAAAATGGAGGTGCAGCTGCATTGATTATAATACCAATAAAGATTAAAATAATTGCTATAGATTTAAGGTCAAATATAGCAATATTGGAAAGTAATTCGCCATAATCAAAACTTAGTGATGATATTTCAGCTGTTCCAGTAATTACCGTATGTGCAGTAATTCCTGCAAGCAATATAACTCCTCCTACAAAATGCATATAGGCATATCGTAAGCCTGATTTTTCCACTATTTCTTTTTTCTCTTTGCTCTGATTATGACCACCACAAAATACTACTATTGTTGATGCAATAGCCATCAACTCCCAATAAATGAATAATGAAATTAGATCACCTGAGAAAGTAGCTCCTATTGCACTTCCTGCATATATAAAGGCTGATGATATCTCTAATGGATTTATTTGATTAAAGGCAAATAATGCACCAGAAAAGGCAGCAAGGCAGAATACTGTGGCAAATATTGGAGTAAATGGATGTATGAATATCGGCATTATTTTGAAACTTGCAAAAGATACGTAATTACCGATTATCTGATTTCCTTCTGGCGTTCCCTGAAGACCTATAACACTCCATACCATGATAAGAGTGGCTATCGGTAGTAACAGCATAATTATCTTTACGATATTATTTAACATTGTCTTTTCGTTTGATTTAACCAAAAGACCTATAAATAATCCGCCAATAATTAAAATTAATGCAGGAGGAAATATCATTATTTATCCTCCTCATAATAATTTTCTTTGCGTTTTAGGAACATTCCAAGAAATTTAGATACTAAAACAATAAGTACACATGAAACAAATCCGAATATTGCGTAGAAACTAGTATATCCATCAAATTCAAAATATGGATGTGGAGTCATAATTGTTTCTAGTAACAAAGAAGCAACTAAAACAATTATAAAAAATATCCATGCCTTTTTTGCACTTTTCTTATTATCTGTACTATTTTCTTTATTCATTATTAACTACCAGAATATGATGTTTCAGATGCCAGCCATATAAATAAATCAGGCTTAACAAATAATATTAATACGAGAAGAGCGGTTATAGAAAGTGAAATAACTATAGCCAGTGGTGCTTCACCATGGTCTTTCTTTTTTCCTTTTGCAGGTTTATCTTCGTCTTTAAAAAATGCAGCATATATAATTGGTAAGAAGTAAGCAGCATTCAAAAGGGTGCTCACAACTATAACAGTTACAGCGAAGAAGTTGCCATATTCGAAAGCACCTTTAAGCATATAATATTTTGATAAAAATCCAACCGTTGGAGGAAGTCCTATCATAGATAATGATGCAATAGCAAAAGCCGCCATCGTATAAGGCATTCGTTTGCCTATACCGTTTAATTCACTGACATATTTTTTGCCCGATGCGGTATAAATAGAACCAGCAGCAAAGAATAAAGTTATTTTTCCTATAGCATGTGCTGCAATATGAAATCCTGCAGCCATTACAGCCTGAGGAGCAAGTAAAGCTACCGCCATAATTACATAGGAAAGTTGACTAACCGTAGAAAAGGCCAGTCTTTTCTTCAAATTATCCTGTCGTAATGCAATTACAGAAGCGCATAATATTGTTGTTCCTGAAATTACAACTAACCAGCCTCCGCCCCACCAATTTGTATCGATAACATTATGTAAATTCTCAATGCCAAAGATATATACTATGATTTTTACGATGGAGAATACTCCAGCCTTAACTACTGCTACAGCATGCAATAATGCACTAACGGGAGTAGGTGCAACCATGGCTGCTGGTAGCCATCTATGGAACGGCATAAGAGCTGCTTTACCTATTCCATAAGAGAATAATAGAAGCAATAGACCAGTTTCAAATATTGATGCATGTCCAGCTAATATACCGCCTGACTTAAAGTCTAATGTACCAGTTATATTAAATACCCATATTACGGCAATAAGGAAGAAACTCATTGATGTGCCAATTAATATGGAAAGATATGTTTTTGCTCCTTTCTTTGAGTTTTCATCTCCCTCATGTGCAACAAGAGGAAAAGTAAAAATTGTAAGTAACTCATAGCAAAGGAATAAAGTCAGTAGATTATCTGATAATGCTATTCCCATTACGGAGAAAATTGATAATGCAAAGAAACAATAAAATCTCCCCAAATTCTTTTCCTTATTCGTTCTCATATATCCTATTGAATATATTGTGGTAATTATCCACAGGAAAGATGCAACAAGAGCGAATAAGAACCCTAGCCATTCAAGAGTAAATGATATTTTTAATGCTGGAGTAATTTCAGCAATTAGCAGTGTTGGGAATGAATTTTCCTTAATCAATGGTGCAAGGCTTATTACATTGGTAAATAACGAAATACCTAAAATAATAATACTTACATCTCTAAGATTTTCAGACTTAATGAAAATTGCTACAAAAGCTGCAATTAATGGAATTGCAAACATCATATACAGGATAGATTCCTGATTGAAATAATTACCTGTGTTTATTATTACCTCATTCATTAATTTACAACTCCTGAGAATAGGTCATGAGATGCAGACTTAGCTAAATCAGCAGTAAATTCTGTATTAAAACCAAAGTAAATATTTGCAAGTGCTAAAATAAACATAATTATCAGCATTGAAATAGGGGCTTCTTTTATATCTTTATGTTTTTTATCTAATTCTCCGAAAAATAAAGAATCAACTACTTTCCAGATATATATGATTGCAAGTATAGAACTTATTATTACGATAATGAATAATAACCAGTTGTTGATTTCCAGCAATGAATTTAGCAAGTGCCATTTAGTTATAAATCCTGCTGTGCCCGGGATTCCCAGTAGACTGAATGCTCCCACCATGAAAAATATAGAAGTGTACGGCATTCTCTTTGATATGCCCTTTATATCGTTAAGTCTTGCGCTGCCAATTTGATAGAAAATACATCCCATGGATAGGAATAATAGGCATTTTGATAATGCATGATTTGACAAATGCATGATTCCTACAGCTAGACCAGCTTCTGTTGCAATTCCTACACCGATCATAATATATCCTATCTGTGCAACACTTGAGAAGGCCAGCAATCTTTTGACATTGGTTTGATATATAGCTGTAAGAGAGCAAAGTAATACACCTGAAACACTGAGGAATATTATAATATTTGAAGATAGCATATCGTTGAAGGATAATTCATATCCGAAAACTGTATATGCGCATCTAATGAAAACATAAATCATTACTTTTGTTGCTGTCGCAGATAAAAATGATGATACGGCTGATGGTGCATAAGCATATGAATTCGTAAGCCATATATGAACAGGGAATAAGGCAATTTTCATAAATAGACCTAATGAAATAAAGGCAAATGAGATTTGAATTGGTCTCATATTATCGATGTCTTTAAGTCTTAATCCAATATCAGTTATATTCAAAGAGCCAGTAACGATATATAGGAATCCAACTCCGATAAGGAAGAATGTAGCTCCGATTGTTCCCAGAATCAGATATGAATATGCTGCGGTTAGAGCTTTTCTGTCTTTACCAAGCGAAATCATTGTATAGGTAGCAAGAGAGCTTATTTCGATAAATACATATATATTAAAGATATCGTTAGTGCTTGCTATACCTAGTAAACCAGCAAAGCAAAGAAGATACATAGAGTAAAACATTGACTGTTTTGACTTCTTTATTTCTTTTTGAATACTCTTGCGCGCATATAAAATGACCAGAAGACCTATAAAACTAACTAATAGCAATATTATTATGTTCAGGCTGTCTATGTTATATTCAATTCCGTAAGGAGGCTTATGACCACCAAGCCCTAGTCTTATATTATTTACGTCAAATAATGTAAGATATAGAATCACTATAATTATAAATGAGCATGTTACTGCGATTGTACTAATGAGCCATGCAATTCTTCCAGACTTTGTTAATGCACAGAAAGCTGCAGCTAGTAATGGGATTACTACTTGCAATACTGGAAGATTTTCTGCAATTGAGGATAAAGTCATAATTAGCTATTATCCTCCTCTTTAGATTTAGATTTCTTATTCTTTATTTTATTCTTTTTCACATTTAGAGTAAAAATAGTTCTATCGTTCTCTTGTTCAAGAAGAACAGATGTAGCATCTATATCAAGTGCTATAATTTCATCTTCTTCACAAGTGCCATATTCTTCTTTAATTCGTACTGCTAAGGCTAATCCAACTGCAAGAGTTGCAATACCAACTACAATTGCTGTTAACATTAATACATGTGGTAATGGGTTTATATATTGTTCTGTGCCTTCTTTAAGAATCGGAAATCTTGCATTATCAACATATCCAGCAGATGTATATATAAGTAATACAGAGGTTTGGAAAATCGCAAGCCCTATTAGCTTTTTGATAAGGTTGCCACTTCTTATTGTGATATAGAAACCTATCATCATCAATATTACTGATACAATATTGTTATAATTTCCAATGATTTCATTAATCATCTATTTTACCCTTTACGCTTAACAAAAATATAAAAGATAAGAAGCATAGCAGAAAAAACTGTTATGCCTACGCCTAGTTCTATTAGAAGAATTCCTAGTTTTTGACCAGCCACAGGGTCTTTTGATGATAAAACATCATAGTCAAGAAATACACCTCCATTCAGAATAGTGACTACTCCTACTCCAGCATATAGAAGGACTCCTAAAGCTGCTAAAATTCTCAAAGCATCAATGGAGATAACTTTCTCAGTTTTTTCAAATCCATATATAAGGCAATGTACTACGAAAGCAGATGCAAAAATTACTCCAGCCTGAAATCCCCCTCCAGGACTATATTCCCCATGTAGCTGCACATAAAATGCAAACATCAATATTAATGGGATAACAAATTTTGTTACTACTCGTAAGACTAAATGATCTTTCAAATTTTTAACTCCTATAACCAATATATCAATAAAATATATCGGAAAAGACTCTCCTATATTAATGCATATAAAAAATATGTTGAGCTAATTAGCATAAAAAAAAAGATCATTCAATGGCAATCGTGAAGATAGGAAATAAATATATTCCATATATTATGTGTTTATTAACTTTTATTTAACCGTTATATCATAATATTCATCAAGTGATAACAGGATTGAGAATTTATATATGCTTATTGGTTTCGGAGCTGCTAAAGCACCTAAAAAATTTAAGATTGATTTAGAAAAAGCTAATAACGATCTAAAATCAGAAGAAAATAACCATGCATTTGGTGCTGTAATGAAGACCCTAAGGAATAATGTGCTAGATTCTGAGGGAGAATCAGTTGACGTAATGCGTCAAGATGCAATGAGTCATAATTTAACTATTAGAGGCTATAAAATTTCTCCTTCAACAGTTGGAAACCTGGAAACCAGTGGAAAGATAGCTGATGATAAATTAGAAAAGGTTAAGCGTCATTTAAAGGACATATTTTCTATAGCCGATAATGATATAGAAAAGCTAGAAGGTAAGGACAAAGAAAACGCTCAGAATATAGCTAATATGGTTGATAATTCTGTTAGTGTAGATCTAAGAGAAAAAAATCCTAATGCTGAAATGAAGGATTTTGATAAAATCATATTTAATTCAGATAAATTTAAAATGTCGGTACATAAGCTGGAAAATGATATGCGTCATTCGAATACGCCAGTATCAAAGGGTGAAATGCTTAGGTCAATAAGAGAGAGTCTTACTAAACCAGCAAGAACTACATATAAGGTAATTGGTGTATCCGCAGAAAATATGAATAAAGTTATGAATTCTCTAGGTCAAAAAATGGATTCTACTACTTATAAATCTTTAGAGCGAACTACGGAAGAAAAAGATTCTGATCCTGAAATTAACGAGCAAAGAAATAATGCAATAGCTGCATTGGATAAGCATTTTAATTTTAAGGATAATGTAAAGAGTATGATAGAAAATGCGCCAGATAATTATTTGGATGCAGAAACTCGCAAATATGTTCCGCCAGAGCATACTAATCTTACTTTCTTTGAGAGAGACGATAAGGAAAGATGGGATGCTAGCAAACTTGTTGCCAAAATTAGAGTTAAATTATTGTCTGGTAATGTGAGAGATGGTGATGGAGAAAATGTACCTAAGAAAGAAGTTGATAAAATCAAAGATTCTCTTGAGGTGCTGGATAAATTGCGCAAAGAGGACAGAGCTGCTTTTATGAGCAATGCAAAAGAGTTAATTAAGCATTGTCAGGATTGTGGAATTATTGAAAAAAGCACGGAAGAGTCCAAAGGAAGTGGACAGTCCAGATAATACTTCTGATAGTATCGTATTGGTTGTTGCACTAATGATATAACCACAACTAAAAAGAGTTTACAAAGTGTAAATAGTTCGAATATATAACATATTGCGTCCCCATAAGTTTATACTCATATCTAGTATCGAAATATTTGAATATTTATATATTAGTTATGCAAAATAATATTGTTAGAAAGACATCTTCTATTGTAGATGAAAGCGAATTCATAAAATTCCTTGCGATAGATGTTTTGAATCTCAATACTAAAGTTCTGAATCTTGACCCGTTAGCATTCCGAGTGCATGTTATGGCTCTGAATGCTGCTATTTCTTCATTTCATATTGGTGATAAAGGGCGAGTTCTTCAGGAAATGACAAAGATTATTGCTGAATTTGCCGAAGTAATTACTAAAGAAATCAGTAATATCACCTTATCAATTAATAAATTCACCAAGCAAGTCGTTGTATGTTCTAATTCTCTTAATAATTATAATTATTTTAACAAGTCTAATGAGTTACTCAAAGAAGGCGTAGGGGATAGGGGTAATGACAGTAAAGTTTCTTATATTGCCCACAATATTAATGTTATAAATAATGTTGGAACCAAAGAAAGAGATACTTATACAGAAATCTTAGAGAACTTGCACAATATAATACTACCTTTGGATATATGTCTGGATAATATCTTTAATAATATCAGAATCGGTAACATGATTTCAGTGAATATTGCTATAGAAACAGAATATATACCCAATAGCGAAGTTAATGGTGGTCTGCAATCATTACCTGAAGAACTAAAGTTTTTATGCGAACAAATATCGGGCATAATTATCGAATCTAAAGAATTGTTGGTTACTATAAAAGAAATTTTGAATGACATATAATATTAGGGGACTAAAATAATGAAGTCAGAGATTATTTATAAAAGTGATGATGCTACATGGGTTGTTTTTGGAAGAGATCCAGAAAAACCAAATCATATTATAGATACAAACGAATATATAATCGTTTCAAAAGGTAATACGATTGTTATGGACCCTGGCGGGACAGAGATTTTTCCTGAAGTAGTTTCCTCTATTAGTAAATTTATATCTATTGATACGATAAAATATATTTTTGGTTCGCATCAAGACCCTGATATTTTGTCATCCTTATCCATGTGGCAAACAGTTTGCCCACAAGCAAAAACTTATGTGCCATGGACATGGACATCATTTATCGCTCATTTCGGTTCGGAGCCTGAAAAAATGGTAGCAATCCCTGATGAAGGGTCTTCTATTGAGCTTTCTGAAGGATATGTATTGGACTTTGTTCCAGCGCATTATCTTCATGCATCAGGCAATAATCATCTATATGATCCGCAAGCTAAAATATTGTTCTCAGGTGACGTAGGAGCTGCTTTATTACCACATGATCAAGATGCACTATTTGTAAATAAGTTCGAAGACCATATTAAATATATGGAATCATTCCATAGAAGGTGGATGCCATCTAACAGGGCAAGGGATGTTTGGCTTGAGAGAGTTAGGGCTATGGACATAGAAATGATGTGTCCACAACATGGCGCAATTTTCAAAGGTGAGAATATAGAGAAATTCTTTGACTGGTTTGAGAGCCTTGAGCTAGGGTCAGCAATTGAGAGTAAAGAACCTCTGGAAGAAGCTGCTTAAATATTTATTATACCATCTGTTATTGGCAAATCTATTAGGATATTTTGTTCTATTCTTTAGATAACAAATTCAAACTTTATTGAAGCATATCCTTATCTTCAGGTCGGATATTACTGTCTTCAGTCAGGACACTCTTCTCATTAGGAGCGGTAATCGCTATTTTTGCTTTCGTATGATAAAAGTGAACTGCGAGTACAGTTGCCATGATTGGAGCAAGTAAGTTAACTATAGGTAATATGAACATAAATGTTATCATTAGGCCTATAAAAAGAACTTTAAATCTATGTTTTTTCCTTAGTATCTTAGTTTCTTTAGGGTCATTATATCTATGAGAAATCATTTCGAAATATTCTCTACCAAATAAATATGAATTTAGCAGAAAATATATCAAGAACCCAATTACTGGAATTAAATATAAAACCAAACATAGTAGGTTAAGAGTCACTGCAAGAGTGACGAATTTCAATGAAGAAAATAGAGCTTCCGACATTGATAAAATATTAAGAGGCTTGGTGAGTGGGTAATGTTCTTTCTCCATGTGGGTGCATATCTTATTTAGGAATAAAGATGATATTATTGGGAATGTGATTGGGAATAGGAAATAACTCAAAACTGTAGCTGTTCCTGATCCAGCAAGAGTAGCTAGTCTTTGTGTCAACCAATTAGAATCTTCTACAAGACTATCAACATAAAAGCCAATAGATGCTATAAATGATGAAAAAATGGCTATAGTAATAATGGTTGTTATTAAAATAATTTTAATAAAAAAACCATCAAACAATGAGGCAAGAGATTTTAAAAGTACATTAATCATAATTATATATATATCTATTTATCTAACTATATTGTTTTATGAGTTCCATCACAATGAGGAGCATTTGAAGTATTACCACATGCACAAATATAGACTTCTTTATCAATCGGTGCTTTGTATATTATAGGCCTTTTTTCAGTTGAAGAATGAGAACCATCGCAAAAAGGAAGGTTATCACTTTGTCCACAAGAGCATATAGCGTATGATTTCCCCTTCTGGGCATCAAATGAATAATATGATTTTTCTGGAGGAGATGATTTTAGTTCTACCACTGTTTATAACCTTAATGAAATTAATTATAGTCTTTACTATAAAACACATATAATAAGTAAATAACACTAGTTTTTTATAAAAGATGTAAGACATATGTTTACAGGATTAATCACAGATATTGGTGAAGTTATAGATATTTCATCACGAGAGAATGGAAAAGAAGTTGTTATATCATCTTCTTATGATGTTGATAGCATTGATATTGGTGCATCAATTTGCTGCAATGGTGCATGTATGACTGTTGTAGAGAAAAATAAAGTTCCAGAAGGAAGTAATTTTATAATCAATATTTCTGATGAATCTCTTTCATGTACTAATCTTGGAAAATGGAGCAAAGGTACAAAGATCAATCTTGAGAAATCATTAAGACTTGGCGATGAACTAGGCGGACACTTGGTTTTCGGTCATGTTGATGCCGTTGGAGAAGTGGTTTCTACAGAAAAAATAGGCGATAATTTATCGATAGAAATATCCATTCCTGAAGATTTGGCAAAATATATTGCTAGAAAAGGCTCAATATCAATTAACGGTGTTTCATTAACTGTTAATAAAGTTATGGACAATAGGTTTCAGGTGAATATTATACCACATACCTTAAAGCATACCACTCTTTCAAATTTAGCTATTTCGGATATAGATAATAATAAAGAAGTTAATATAGAAATAGATATGTTAGCTAGATATGCAGCAAGAATGCTAGGAAAAGACTAGTAATAATAGATAAACAATAATTAAAGACTATAAAATGAGTTATAAAGAATATCTTTCTTCTATAGAAGAAATAATCGAAGATGCAAAACAAGGAAAAATGTGTATTCTCGTAGATGACGAGGATAGAGAAAACGAAGGTGACCTTGTTATACCCGCGGAGATGGCTGATGCTGATGCTGTTAATTTCATGGCAAAGAACGCTAGAGGCCTAGTATGCCTTGCATTGGATAAAAAAAGAGTCGAAGAACTTAATTTGCCTCTAATGACTCAGCACAATGAAACTAGACTCCAAACAGCATTTACAGTTTCTATTGAATCAAGAACTGGAGTAACAACTGGTATTTCTGCTGCAGACAGAGCTAAAACTATCTCTGTAGCAATTGATAAAAATACAAATGTGAATGATATTGTGTCGCCAGGTCACGTGTTCCCTTTGAAAGCTAAAGAAGGTGGTGTATTAGTTAGAGCTGGTCATACTGAGGCTGCTGTTGATATTGCAAGGCTTGCTGGTCTGAATAATTCAGGTGTTATTTGTGAAATTATGAATGATGATGGAACAATGGCTAGAATGCCTGACCTGATAGAGTTTTCGAAGAAGCATGATTTAAAAATAGCAACCATTGCGGATCTTATATCATACCGTATTCGTAATGATAGAATCGTAAAAAGAGAGTTGGAAACTGTATTTAATAGTAAATATGGTGGTGAATTCAAAATGGTTATATATTCGAATATGATTGAATATGCTGAACATATAGCCCTCGTTAAAGGTGATATCTCTCCAGATAAACCTGTAAATGTTAGAGTTCATGCCTTGGATGTTCTTAGTGACGTATTGGGAGATATTGATCACCCAAGATCTAAACAGAAATCTATGGAAATTATTGCTGAGGAAGGCGGAGTTCTAATACTTATTAGAGAAAATAGTAGTCATAGTCTTTCACATAAAATAAAATCTCGTCAAAATGATGCAGATCAGAGTAATAAAGACAAAAGTAAAGAAAAAGATAAAGATGATAATGAAATAAGAAATTATGGAGTTGGAGCACAAATATTACTTGATTTAGGTGTTCGTGACATGGTTCTTCTTACTAATTCTGAAAGAAGTATAGTCGGTTTAGATGGTTACGGTCTATCCGTAAAGAAATTTAGAAGTTTAACTTAAATAAGGCTAAGAAGAATGGAAGGTTTACTACATATACTTATTATAGAATCACGATTCTACGACGAAATAGCAGATGAATTAGTAGCTGGTGCAACTCAATATTTACAAGAAGAAAAAGTTATTATTGAAAAAATATCAGTTCCTGGTGCATTTGAAGTTCCTGCTGCAATTAGCTTTGCCATTGAATCTGGTAGATATGATGGGTATGTTGCTCTGGGCTGTGTAATAAGAGGAGAAACGTCACATTATGACTATGTTTGTGGCGAAAGTGCAAGAGGTCTAAGCCAGTTAGCGATTGAAAAGAAAGTGGCAATTGGTAATGGTATTCTAACTACAGAAAATAAAAAGCAAGCTTTAAAGCGTGCAAGAGTGAGTGAAGGTAATAAAGGTGCTAGGGCTGCGGAAGCATGCATAGCAATGATAAAGCTTAAGAGTAAGCTAGCAATATAATTTTAGATATAAGAATGGGAGAATTTCTATAAATGTCAAAGGATTTTAACAAACGCCTTTCAAAAGGAAAAAGTATAGCACGTTTAATGGCTGTACAGGCGCTATATAGTAATTCTATAGTAGACTTTGAGTCGCAAGCAGGATGGGATCTTGATGCACTAGACAAAGAGTTATTGGTAATAGCAAAAGAATTTGCTGATAATGATGAAGATATTGTTAAAAAGATAGATAAGAAATTTTTTGGGAAAATTGTAAAATATGTAGCAAATAATACAGATGATCTAGATGCCATAATAGTTACTTATCTTGATAAAGATTGGGATATGGAAAAAATAGGAATTCTGCTATGTTCTATACTAAGAGCTGCATTATTTGAACTGAAAGAAGACCCGAAAACTCCTCCATCAATTATTATTAGCGAGTATATTTCAATAACAAGTGAGTTCTTTGATAAAAAAGAAATCGGTTTTGTTAATGCTGTTCTTGAAAGAATGTCAAAAGATATCAAAGATGGTATCGATGATGGAGCTAAAAACGATTCTAGAGAACAACAAAAATATAGAAATAATGTCATGAGTGATGTTGAATATTTGCCAAGAAATAAAGTAAAATTTGGTGCTAAAAACAAGGCAAAAACTACTCTTAAAATAAATGTAGAAAAAAACCTAGATGATAGTACAGAAGGGGAGTTAGGACAAGAATCAGAAGAAAAATCTACAGATATTTCTAAAATAGAAACCGAAGATAAAGCTGAGGAAGCTACTACAGAAAATATTGCAGAACCTATTATAGAGGTTAGTAAAGAGGGCGATAAAGAGAATAGGGCAGCAGATAAGTAATCATATAAAATAACTAAATGGATGAATTTTCAATAATCAGTAAATATATCGCTCCACTTGCATCAGACGAGAAAGGTGCTTTTGGTTTGAAAGACGATGCTGCAATTATTCCACTTCCAAAAAACGGCTATCAACAAGTTGTAACTAAAGATGCAATCTTAGAAGGTACTCATTTCCTTCATGATACTAACCCACGAGATATCGCCTATAAAATCCTGGGAATAAATTTGTCTGATATAGCTTCAATGGGAGCTGAAGCAAAATATTATTTCATGTCTGCAATATTGAACAAAACTTGTGACGAAGAGTGGATTTCTAACTTTACCAACCAGTTAAGTATATTGCAAAGTCAGTATAATATAACATTAATGGGAGGTGATACAATATTCCATGATGGTAAGATAAATTTGTCTTTAACCATGATTGGCGAAGTTAAACCAGAAAATATATTACTGCGTTCGGGTGCAAAAGTTGGTGATAATATATATGTTACGGGCACTATAGGTGACTCAGCTATTGGCTTATATATTCTACAGAATGAGGAATTTGTTACTAATAACTTAATTGACACTGATTACTTGATATCGCGATATTTAAAACCTCAGCCTAGAACTGATATTGCTACTTTAATTAATAAATTTGCTTCGTCTGCAACTGATATTTCTGATGGTCTAATGGCTGATATGGAGAATATATGTAAAGCTTCAAATGTAGGGGCAGAAATATTAGAAGATAGAATACCAGTGTCTAATGAGGCAAATATGGTACTTTCAGTTAATAATGATTTGCATGAATTAGTATATTCTGGAGGTGATGATTATGAATTGTTATTTACAGTATCTGATGAATTTGAAGAAGAAATGTTGGCTAATATTAAACTAGATGACCACCAGATAACAAGAATAGGGCAAATAGTCGAAGGGGGTGAATCTGTATTACTCAATAGTTCAGGAGTAATAATTGATTTAGTAAATAAAGGTTATACTCATAATCCATAAAATTGATTTTAGTTCATTTTATGCTATAATAACATTAATTTATCTAGAAATTAAAAAGTGGAATTATGAAAAATAAAGGTTTTACTCTTATAGAGCTGTCTATAGTCCTAATTATTATTAGTCTAATTGTGGGTGGAGTAGTTGGGGGTAAATCTCTGATAAGATCTGCTGAAATTGGAGCTGTGGTTTCAGAAGCTAATTCATTTTATGCAGCATTAAATACATTTGAGGATCAGTATGATGCTTTGCCTGGGGATATGGTAAATGCATCTGACTATTGGCCTACATTAACCGATGGTGATGGTAATAGAGAAATACGAGATAATGAAAGATTCTATTCGTGGCAGCAATTAGGCTTATCTGAAATTCTACAAGCGACGTTTACAGGAGATCCTGGAGGTCCAGTAAAGGCAGTACTTGGAAGCAATGTCCCAGCCTCGGATATGAATGGCGGTGGGTATAGTTTACGATATATTTTTGCTGCTACATTTGGAAAGATTGGTAATACTATTGAGTTTGGAAGTTGGACGGATTTAGACCCCCCAATTACATCAGGAGCAATATTATCTGCCAAAGAAGGAAAATTGATAGATAAAAAAATGGATGATGGGCTTGCAGATAGTGGAAAAGTTTTTGGTATTGATGCTGATAATGCAACAGGTTGTTCAGATGCATATTCGGCTGCATCAGGTACTTACCAACTTTCTAATGCAGAGATAACATGTAGACTACATTTTTGGCTTAAGTAAATATTTTGAAATTCGGAAACAGATAATACTAAGAAAACTGATAACAAAATATTTGGTATATATGCTCAATTTTTTATTACTACAATTACTAGCGGCTTCCTAATATTGGTTTACCCCATTGTCTTGGTTTTTTGTTTTACTGCAGTTTTTCCATATTTTAGAATGGCATTTTCGATTGCCTGTTTGAATTCTTTTGGTTCACCAACTCCCGGCATTACAATAGTATCCTTTTTTTCTTTGGCAATTATAGTGATTCTACCCCTATGAGCCAGCCTATCAAATAATGCTTGTTTAACTTTTACTTGCTTTATTTGGCTTAGATATATTTCGTGCAATTCTCTAGTCCATAATCCAGCCTCTTGAACTACTCTTTTTGAAGTTACCATTTGTACATTTTGTTTTCTTGTGAAGTGTACATGAATAGCGGCAATAAAGCCAAATGCAATAAGAAAATAACCATATATACTGTTCTGCATAACATTTAGTAAACTTTCAACTTTTTGAAAATGTTGCCATGGAACTGTTCTCAGTACCAAATCTCTTACATCAACAGTGATTAAAAATGCTCCTGCTCCCATTACTATTAATGGTAGTCCAAATGCTGATGCATGTATTTTAGATAGGTGCAAAGGCCTCTCTCTTGGGAGGAGGAGTTCATTTGCTCGTTCTTTTCCTGTTGAAGCTGCTTTTGCCATAAAGATATTTTGACCATAAATAATATCTTTGTCAAGTTCTAGAGATATTCAGTTGTCTAGAATTCACTAAATATGTTACTATTAATATTAGTACTTATATTAAAGTATGTGAATGATTTTCTAAACCGTTTTTAGCTAGCTTGAGAGATTTGCAGTGTATAATTTTACAAATAAAAAATTAAATAGAAAAAAAGAGCATAAGCAAGAATGTTTCAATAAGAATTGTAGTGAGGAAGGAATGTTTCCAGCTCCTATTGCAAAGCAATATATTGATGTTGATTTCCCGCAGCCTAAAATATATTTTTGCCTTGATCATATAAGGATATTTAACAATAATTGGGATTTTTTTGAAAATATGTCTGAACAGGAAATTTATGATTTCCAGCTTGATGCATTAACAGGTAATAGAAAAAATAAAAATAATCACTCAAATTTAAATAATTTTGATGAATTAAACAAAAAACTTGATGATTTCATTCATATTAATGGTAGAACCCAGAAACGAAATGTAGATTATGATATTCCACATGAAATTAAAGAGTCTATGGATATACTAGGTGTGTGTTTTCCGCTTAAACAAGACGTAATAAAGAAAAAATATAGAGTTTTGGTAAAGAAATATCATCCTGATAAATTAGGCAAAAATAATGATAATAGAATAAAAATGATTAATCATGCATATGGAAATATAACTAAATTTATAAATAGAATGGAGAAACTTGATTGTGACGGTTGAGAGTAAAGAGGTTTCTGTAAAAAAAATATTCAATATTAAAAGTTCAATGAAAGCTATTTCACTTGAAGGACTTGATGATGAATTAAATGAATTAGTACCTGACATTGATGAAGATTATTGTTTCGATTGTGAAACTACGGAAGCAATAATCGCTGGTTTTCATCATAATAAACATGTTCTGATACAAGGCTATCATGGTACTGGTAAATCGACTCATATAGAGCAAGTTGCTGCTAGATTAGGTTGGCCATGTATTAGGATTAACCTTGATGGTCATATTAGTAGGATTGATTTAATAGGAAAAGATGCGATTGTTCTTAAAGAAGGCAAACAAGTAACAGAGTTTAAAGAGGGGTTATTACCTTGGTCGATACAGAGACCTGTCGCTATTGTTCTGGATGAATATGATGCAGGTCGTCCTGATGTAATGTTTATTTTGCAGAGGATACTTGAAAGTGATGGTAAATTTACGCTGACAGATAAAAACAAGGTTCTAAAGCAACATAACTTCTTTAGAATTTTTGCTACTGCAAACACTATTGGTCTTGGTGATACAGAAGGTATATATCATGGAACTAATCCAATTAACCAAGGGCAGCTTGATAGATGGAATATTGTTGCACAATTAAATTATTTGCCAAAGAAACAAGAAGAAGAAATTGTCCTAGCTAAAGTATCTTCATTAAATAATAAAGAAGGTAAAGCTATAGTGAAATCTATGGTAAACTTTGCGAATATGACGAGATCTGGATTTAAAAATGGAGATTTATCAAATGTGATGTCGCCAAGAAGTGTTATTATCTGGGCGGAGAATTATAAGATATTTGATGATTTGGAGCGTGCCCTTAAATTATCATTTATAAATAAATGTGAACATAGTGAGCGATCAATTGTTAGTGAATATTACCAACGATGTTTTGGAGAGGATTTAGCTGATTCTTCGCCTTCTGAAATGAAAATTGTATAATATTTATCTATTAGAATAAAATATAAATTTAATACAAAATTAATGGAGAAATTGTATGCCTATCGAGATTAAAAAATATGAAAAACTATTGGATGAACTTAATCTTCCTGCTGATACACCATATAACCTTGTTATTGAGCTATTTGAAGAATTAGAAGCAAAAAATATAGATAGATCTGATGTGGAAGCTGTGGATAAAGAGCTTAAGGAGTCGGCATTATGGCAGTGGGCATCAGTACAAGAAATAGATATTGTTAAAGATTTATCTGATGAACTCCCGTTGGCGAGACTTATACAAAGAATTATATCTCAGTTAGGTATTTAGTACCTGATTTATTACAATAATGACTAATGATTTATATCAGAATTTATACAAAGATGAACTGCTAGGAGCATTTAGAGCGATCACGGATGATAGCGATATTACTATGAGCTTTTCTCTAGTTCCAGCTATGGGTGATGTTCCTGAAATTGATTTCATAGCGTCGCAGAATCTGGTAACATTTCGTTTTCCTGATAATATAGTTCATAATCATTTGCAGCAATTAAGGGGACTTAGTGACTCTTTAGCTGCATCACTAAAATGGCATGATAAAAACATAATTATAGAGACTGAATCTACATATGATCATAATTTTCAAGATTATATGGATATATTTGAAAAGGTAAGAACTGACGTAATTATTTCTAAAAATTATAAAGGCTGTAAAAAGAATATTTCTTATATATATGATTATAATATAGATAATATTGAAGGTGGTATTGGTAGTAATAAAATTGACATTTCTTCATCTGAAGCTAAGAGTATAATAGCAAATTGTTTATATAAAATTATGCTACTGACCAATGATGATAGTATAGTTAGCCAGTTGGTTGAGAATATTGAAGTAGATATTGATATCATTGAAGATGCTATAGGATCTCTCAATGATAATATAGATAATCAACACCAGTATGGTGTCGAGGCATCTAAGATATTGGCTAGAATTTTCGATCAAATACAAAATAATGAGCAGAAAAATTCTGAGAATGAACAGCAGAGTTATGAGGAAGAATCCAGAGAAGAAATGGAAGAAACTCAAATAGCTTCTCCATCAGAAAATGCTGAGTCAGAAAAAAAAGAGATTGTCAAAAAATATGGAGTTTCAACAATCGATTCATTACAGGAAGTAGTTGATAATAATATTAAAGAAGATCGAAAAGACGATATAATAAGAGATAGTAGCAAAGTAAATGATGACGCGGTAAATGAGCATGTTGACTTTATCTATTCTGCATACACAACTCAGTTTGACGAGATAATAAGGGCAGAGGATATTGCTCCTGTTGAAGAGCTTATAAGGTATCGGGAACAACTAGATTCTAAATTGCAGTCGATAAATGATATTACTGGAAAATTGGCTATAAAACTGCAAAGAAAGCTAAACTCATATATCATGCATACATGGGATTTCAATATGGAAGAGGGAATTCTGGATACTGCAAAATTACCAATGATCATAACTGACCCAATGTTCCAAACACCTTATAAATGGGAACGAAAAATAGAGGATAAAAATACTGTAATCACTATATTGCTGGATAATTCAGGCTCGATGAGGGGTCGTCCAATAACAATTGCAGCTTTGTGTACAGATATTCTGGCAAGAACATTGGAGAGATGCGGTATTCGTACTGAAATACTTGGCTTTACTACCAAAGAGTGGAAAGGTGGAGAGTCTAAGAAAAAATGGATAGAGGATGGAAGCCCTAAATTACCAGGTCGTCTTAATGATTTGCGTCATATAATATATAAAGATGCCAGATCATCATGGAGAAAATCCAAGAAAAACCTTGGGCTAATGATGAAAGAAGGTTTGCTGAAGGAAAATATAGATGGTGAAGCTTTGTTGTGGGCTTATAATAGGTCATTACAATTGTCAGAGGAAAGAAAAATAATAATGGTTATTTCTGATGGAGCACCCATAGATGACAGTACATTATCGGCTAATAATGGTTTCTATATTTTAGAAAACCATCTTCACAAAGTAGTCAAATTAATGGAAAGTGATAAAGAGATTGAACTTATGGCAATTGGTATAGGTCATGATGTAAATAAAATATATGAAAGAGCTGCTACAATTAATCATATAGATCAACTTGGTGATGCTATGGTAAAACAGCTTGGTGACCTTTTTGATGAACAATTCTCAAAGAAAAATAGACTTCGTGCAAAAACTATATAAAACAGATCATATAGTTCTATATCAACATTAGTGATATAGACATTAGTTTTATAATTACGTGAATATATAATAATGGAAAATGATAATAAATACGAAATATCAGGCATTATCTTCGTGATAATTGCTGCTATAGGATTTGCTTCTAAAGGTATATTGGTAAAATTAACCTTAGCAGAAGGTGTTTCTATACCTGCACAGATGTTATGGAGATATGGAACTGCATCTATTATATTTATCCTATTTATATTACTGAAATATAAGAAGCATAATATATTTAATCATAGTAAGAAGTCTATATATACTATATTTCTTGCTGGCTTTTTTGGTTGTTATTTAGCAACTTATGCAGATTATAGGGGTCTTGAATTGCTGGAAGCTACTATATCCAGATTTATATTATTTACATTTCCTGTATTTGTTATTTTGATCAATTCTGCAATAGAAAAGAAATTTCCGCCTAAAAGGCAAATTATAGCTATGTTATTCATTCAAGTAGGGATGTATTTCTTGTTGATAATTGAGACTGAAAGCATAGATGACCTTAATATTGAAGGTATTTTATGGGGATTACTTGCAGCTTTTATATATGCTGTATATTTAATATTGATGCATAAATCGACTAAAACATTTTCATCTATTGTGGCATCGTCATATATAGTAATATTTGCTTTCTTTGTTACTCTTATGGAGTTTCAAATTGCAGATAGGTGGGAGGAGGAATTATATATAAATGATAATGCATTTTGGTTATTAATGCTGACCGCATTTATAGCAACTTTTTTACCAATTACATTAATGGCAGAAGGAATAAAAAGACTCGGCTCATCCAGGGCATCTATAATTAGTACATCAAGCCCATTCCTTACGATAATTATGGCATATATATTTCTTGAAGAAATTATGACATCATATCAGATGTTAGGGGGCGTAATTATTTTCATTAGTGTAATAATTCTTGAGAGAAAAATACCTGCCAAAAGATTATGGAGAAGGGGGGTATAAGAAGAAGGGCATAAATTGTAATTATTGATGAAGTTTAATCAACTTCGTAATATGAATTAGATTATATTAAGCGAATTAGTTCCTATCTTTAAGCTTGGAACTGATTGTTCTTAAAGGCTTAGTAATTTTCCATGATGAACTATTAACCATATTCTCATAAATGTTTTTATGTTCATGAATGGTATTTTCATAGGCATTCTTTTGTTCTTCATTTTTATCTGCGGCTTCTGATAATTCATTTTTATAATAATTTATGGACTCTTTATATTTTTGAATTTCAATATTTAGGTTAGATATATTTTCATTTAGTTTTCTAATTTCAGTATTTCTATCTTTGATGGTCTGGTTATGTTGCTCTATAATATTTTTTTGATGATTAACATTGCCTGATATTTCTAAATAGTCATTACTTAGCTTGGAAACGTTATCAGATATATCTCCTATGAAATCAACCAACTGATTGATTTCATGTTCTGCAATATTATTATCGAAATTAATATTAGTTATAGAATCTTTATTTTTATGAAAATCTAGCCAATCATTTTTTGTATCATTACTTTTTATTTTAAGCTTTGCTGATGTAGCTTTATTGCTTAATATATATGTAAGTTTTTCTAATAGATCGCTTTTATTTGGAGAAAAACAATTTAGCTTAGAATAGTCTTCATTAATAAGCTCAATCATTCCACCTGTATTACTCGATATAAAAGGTATATTGCTGCTTATAACCTCCATAAGAACATAAGGAGAGTTTTCCATAAGGGATGCAATAACAGCGACCCTGCCATATCCGGAAAGATATTTAATGGCTTCATCCGAGTGGAGATTATCTATGATTTTATAATTTATACTACTGTCTATAAGTTTTTCTTTTATGTATTTATCTGAACTGTTACTATTTATTTCAGATATTTTTCCTAAGAAAGTAAAATTAATTTGCTTCTTTTGGATATCAGTAAGGGACTTTATTGCGTCACAAAATATATTAACCCCTTTACGTATTTCCAGTCTACCAAAGAAAACTATTTCCTTAATATCAGCGCCTAATATTTCTTTAACTTCATAATCAATATCATCAGATAGAGAAGATGAGATATTCTGAATTACTTTAATATTAGGGGTAATTGTCTGATTGGATTCTTTATACCAATCCACTAAATATTGGCTTGGGCTTATAGCTATATCCGCGAGAGATACTGCTTGCTCTTCAATAAAATCTGTATGGTTCTGATCAATTTTATTTATTAGTGATAATTCTTTATGGTCATTAAATTGATTGTGCCATTTTGTAGGGCTATGAAGACCTATACATATAGTAGTATTGGCAAAATCAGTTCCTGTTCTTTTGGCAATTGTAGAGTAATATGCAAGACCTAGCCAATCAGGAAAATGAATTATATCGAAATCTTTATTTTTTAACCACTTATATGCAAGTTGAGAGATTTTGATGTTATTGGCTTGTGAGTCTATTTCTAGCGGAGTAAATTTTATATTCAAATTCTTATAATACTCAATCCAATTATCGATAGATTTTACATTATTATCTTCATAATCTCCTAGAAGATATAATATGGTAACATCGAATCCTGCTTTACTAAGGAATGTAGCCATATTGTAATATGCTGTTCCTATGCCTCCATTTCTGGTCGGGCCAATAATATCGGGAGTGGCTATACATATTTTTCGATTGTTATTGTTACTATCTACAGAATCAATAGTAGTTTTCTCTACTTTTTTAACTGAATTTTTTCTACCAGAATTCATATTTTGCACTGATTCTTGTATGAGTGATTTTGTATATAATTCATTATATATTATTTCTATATCATTAGCGATTTCTATATCAGTATCTTTAGTTTTATTCCTATAAAGATCTCTCTGAATGAATTTATTAATATTCTCTCTTACATTATCTAGTGAATCCCCATTGTAGTACCAGCCTATCCCTAGATAATCCTGAGCCTCTAATAAATCCCTTTCCCAGCTATTCATTATGTCAGGAAAGGAAACGAAATATCGTTTGAAGCCTCTGGAATATAACTCAGCCTCCTGATTATATATTTTCCAGAGATCAAGACCTTGATCCATCGATATATTATTACGTTTATGTAAGGATTTTGCTACTTCAATAGGATTCCTTATAGCGAATATAAAAACTGGTTCAATATTCAGATTCTGACAGCATTTTATCCATAAGGGTAGTAATCGACATATCCTAGGATCTTTTATACCAAAAATATTGCTCTTATTTTTAGTTTCATTAGTCCTTTTAAGGATATCTTCAATTTTCTTTATATATTTGTCTGATTCTTTGCTCTTCTCCAAATCGTCAAGCCAATTTGAAGGTAATTCCTTACTATCTAAATGAGTTATTCCAAAGTTGTCTAGAATAGATTCATTAATATCAACAACTTCCTGTAATTCCCAAAACCCTTTATCGTTATCATTTTCAATTGCGGGTACAAATTCCCCGATTTCTAGTCTTAATCCAAGAAAATTAGATATCTTTGTTAGCATAGATGTGCCGCTTCTATGCATCCCTAGTATAATGACAAGTTTATCACTCATGATATTAAATCTCTTAAATTAGACTATGTGATTATTTTATGGTATAATACATGATTGTTTATCTGTTAATAGATAATTTTAGAAAGGGGATTAAAAAGGGTGTTAAAAATGTGTGCTAAGAAAGGTCAAAAGCAAGTATATAGGAAGAAGATTGCTGGCTTTACGCTAATTGAAATGTCAGTAATGCTTGTTATTTTATCTTTTGCTGCAGTTAGTATGGTTGTAGCTAACCAAGATGTTCAAAAATTAGGTAAAGTGAAATCTACTGAGATGACTATTAAAAAGGTCAACAAAGCTTTGCTTAAATATGCTAAAAAATTTGGAGCATTTCCATGTCCATCTATCCCTTATTTGTTGATGGGTGATGGTGCATTGGGTCTTGCCGCGAATAATCCTGGAGATTGTGATAATGGTGGTACTGATAATGGAATAGTCACATCAGCTGATGGAAGCTCGTATAAAGGAGCTGTTCCTATAAGAACATTGGGATTGAAACGTGAAGACATGTTTGATGGTTGGAATAGAAGACTAATATATGTAGTTTCAAAAAATGTAACATTAAATACAACATACGCAGATGCCTCTAATATTATTCTATTGGATAATTACACTAATGCTACTGCTACTACTGAAAGTGGGTATTATTCTAATCCAATCTACACAAAACGTGCAAATGTTCCGTTTATTTTAATGAGTTCTGGAGAAAATGGATTTGGTACTTTTAAAATGACACCTGGAACTCAGAATCTTAGTACGGTTATTAATCCAATTACAGCTAATAGCTCTTTGGCAGAAGCACTTAATTATAAACTTGTTGATTATCCAGCAAGTAGTGGTGTTGATGAGTCGGTAGTTAGTAATGTTTATGTAAAGCCAAATGATATAGTAGATAATTTTGATGATATAGTTTTTGCTGGATTTCGATATCCTACTTCTTCAGCATATCCGGATTTTGACCCTAGAACTATCGATACTGGTAAGACTAAATATGCAAATGCACCTAGGTTAGTTGCATGGTATAATGCTGATGATGCATCATCATTGACAAGTAATGTTGCTGGATGTACAGATCTTGTTGAAATCGCCAATGGTGAAAATATACAATGTTGGAGAGATTTAAGTGGTAATGGAAACCATCTGCTTCCGACTTCTGCTGTTTTTCCTACTTATGTAACGGGTAGAATAAATACTACATCTCCTGATAGTAGTGGTAATGTAGTAAGTTTTGCAGGTGGCGTTAGTGAGAGTCTGAGAGTAGCAGCTTTTAATTTGGATGGTGCAAATGCTGATATGGTTCCTCCATATACTATTTTTACAGTAGTACAAAGCACAGATTGGTCAGCTGAGAAATATGTTTATGATAATGGTGTTACTGATGATGAAGCTTCTCTGACTTCAGTAAATACAGGAGGAGGCAAGTATAATAATGGTCTTGGGTTCTTTTTTGTTACTGGTCGTCAAATATTAACTAATTATAGTAATTTATTTTTAATAAGCTCTGTTATTAGTGGTACGGATTCCACAAATTATATTAATGGTCTAAAAGCAAATAATAATTCTAACCTAGGTACCACTATTCCTATGAGTGGTATCACAGTTGGTTCTGATCGACTTGGCACTAATAGCATAACGGGTGACGTAGCTGAGATTATTGTATTAAAAGGGCGTATTACAGATAAAATACGTAGACAAGTTGAAAGAATGCTAGCTACGAGATGGACTAACGAGGCTGATTCTGGATCAGTACCTACAGATGATATTGACTTGGTAGTAGAATAAATCACCTGACTTAAATGAATTGGTTATGTTCTTAATTAGGTTAAGGACATGTTTACTCATGCTTATTAACTATATAATTTCATAAATATGACTAAACCTATTATAAATAATTATTGGAATTCATGAAATTTCAATAATTATTTATAAGGTAGAAAAATGGAGCGGGTGAAGAGATTCGAACTCTCGACATTCTCGTTGGCAACGAGATGCTCTACCACTGAGCTACACCCGCTGATAGAAACAGTTTTATACAAACTGTCGTGGGATAATAATCAAAGTTTCTTACTTTGCAAGGATCTTTTTTAAAAATTGTATAAAAAGGTTGTTTATCGTTGGAAATACTTAGTCTATTGTATCAATAATAAATTAAATATTTATTTTAGTTTTGTATATTAGGTGCAAAGCATACTTAAATGTAAGAATAAGTTAGAGAATGGTTGTGTATGAGTGATAGCAAAATAAAAGAGATCGATACAGCTTTATTGGATATTCTTGTATGTCCAGTAAGTCATGGAAGATTACAGTATGATCGAGAAAATCAAGAGCTAGTATGTGCAAAGTCAAATTTGGCTTATCCCGTGAGAAATGGTATCCCTATTCTTCTACAGGAAGAAGCAAGAGATACTGACTCATAAACTAACGACAAAAATTATATCTATATAAAAACTATATCTATATAAGGTTTACATTAATAACTTATAAAAGCATTTGTTCTTTAAAAATTTAAAGGTTAGGATAGCAAGGATTTTTTTATTCCTATATTTTATTTTAAGGGCTTTATGAAAATAATTTTCGCTATTTCTACTATTTTATCTTTTGTTTTTACATCAACAATATCTTATGCATGTCCTGAAAATCATACATGCTCGCATGCAAAATCTATGTGGGAAACTCCTAAATACGATAAGGACTTCAAGCATTTTGACTATGCTAATCCAGATGCTCCTAAAGGTGGAACTTTAAAAAGAGCGACTATAGGAAGTTTTAATAGCTTCAATACGAATATTCTTAAAGGAATACCAGCAGCAGGTGTTGGGCAAATATATGATACATTAATAACAGATAGTGGCGATGAGTCATTTACAAAATATGGTTTAATTGCTAGTGAAATACAACTTGCTAATGATGGTGGCTCAGTTAGCTTTATAATCAGAGATGAGGCTAAATGGCATGATGGTACTAAAATAACTCCTGACGATGTCGTATTCTCATTTGAAATACTTACGACAAAAGGCCATCCATTTTATCGTAGCTATTATAGAGAAGTAGAAAAAGTAGAAAAAACTGCTGAAAACCGTGTAACTTTTACATTCGCAACAAAAACCAATAGAGAGCTTCCGCTTATATTAGGTCAGCTTCCAATTTTACCTAAGGCATATTACGACAAACATGATTTTACAAAAACATCATTGGATATTCCTTTAGGAAGTGGCCCTTACAAAATAGATTCATTTGATGCTGGTAAATGGATAAAATACAAAAGAGTAGAGAATTATTGGGGTAAAGATCTTGCCGTAAATAAAGGTAGATATAATTTTGATGAAATCATATTCGAATATTATAGAGATTTCTCTGTTGCTATTGAAGCATTCAAAGCTGGGGAATATGATTTAAGACAGGAAAATATCGCAAAAGTATGGGCTACATCATATAATATTGACCAAGTAAAAAACAAGAAAATGATAAAGGAAAATATTAAACATGAAAGACCAACTGGTATGCAAGCTTTCGCCTATAACATAAGGTTACCAAAGTTTCAAAGTAGAAAAGTAAGAGAAGCTATATCCTATGCATTTGATTTTGAATGGACAAATAAGAATATATTTTATAGTTCCTATAGTCGTAATGATAGTTACTTTTCAAACTCGGAATTTGCAAGCAGTGGGTTGCCTACAGGTATGGAGTTGGAGATACTAAAAGAAGTTTCTAATGAGGTCGGAAAAGAACATATTATTGATGAAGTTTTTAATAAAAAATTCGCTGTTCCCGTAACTAATGGCTCAGGTAAAATTAGAAAAAACCTTAAAATAGCTAAAAAACTATTAGAAGAATCTGGTTTAAAAGTAGAGAAAGGGGCTTTAATACTTCCTGATGGCAAGCCTTTTGAGTTAGAGTTTTTACTTAGTTCTCCAACCTATGAAAGATTGGTTTCACCGATGATAGAAAACCTTAATAAGCTGGGAATTAAAGCAACTATTAGAACTGTTGATAGTTCTCAATATGTTAAAAGATTGGAAAACTTTGATTTCGATATTATTGTAAACTCATTTGGGCAATCTCTTTCTCCAGGTAATGAACAAGAAGATTATTGGGGGTCTAGCCGTGCTGATATAAAAGGTAGTCGAAACGTAATTGGAATCAAGAACCCTGCTATAGATGCTTTAATAAAAAGAATAATATCTGCTAAAAATAAAGAAGTATTAGTTGCAGCTACAAAAGCTCTTGATAGAGTATTATTGCACAACCATTTTGTTATACCACATTATAATTCAAGAGATCATCGTGTTATATATTGGAATAAATTTTCAAGACCGGCAGTAAATGAAAAATATCTTCTTGGAATAGAAAATTGGTGGTTTGATAAAGAAAAAGCTAAAAAAATTAAGTAGCCCCTAGGAAGAGTAAAGTTTATGTATTGCTAAATATCAACATAATTAGTGTTTTTATGGAATAAGTACGCATATATGACATTATTTATTGTAAAGTTATTTTAAATATATGTATTTTTTATATGTTAATATAGTTTGTATGGGCATCTTTTTTCACGAATATGGAGTAAATAGTGAATCTAAAAGCAAATATTAAATCTGCTATTTTACAAAATGATATTCATTGGGTGCATCAGCTTATTGATGAAGGCGCAGATGTAAATGCTTGTTATACGAGAAATGGGACAACACTTTTAATAAGTGCTGCAGCTGCTGGTCATATAGATATTGTTAAAATGTTGATTGATTCTAAATCTGAGATAAATCATAAAACGCTAGACCACTATACTGCAATAATGGCTGCATGTGAATGGGACCATCCAGATGTTGCAGATTTCTTACTCGAAAATGATGCTGATATTAATGTCAGTACGATAAATTCAGGAAAAACCACGTCATTTTCCGCATCTTTGGAAGAAGGTCCAGATAATATATATGATGGCAATAATGCTGGTTTTAACAATAATCAGGAAGCCGAAATTAATGATCCTACTGAGAATATTGAGGTTCCTCAGGTTCAAGAATTTAAAGAAGATAATGCATTGCCTGGATTATCTAATAAATTACCAGGCGGAAAAGAAGGGGAATTAGGAGCTAATCATAATGTTGATTTGCCTACACCTGATGCACCTCCACCTAATATTATGCCTATAAATTCTGCAGATGATGATGATAATTGGAAGGAATCAAATTTGGAAGAGCCTTACGGATATACTTGTTTAATCTATGCATGCGCTAACAAAAATATTTTACTTATTGAAAAATTACTTAATAAAGGTGCTGATATAAATGCATCAACAAGTGATAATGAATCAGCTATTTCTATGGCATGCGGTAGTAATCATAATGAAACAATTTTGATGCTAATAGAAAAAGGTGCAAATCCTAATACCACCATTGCACGAGATGGTCAGAAAATATTGATGTGGGCTGCAGAAAATGGTCAAGTAAGACTTGTTAAATTATTGCTGGAAAAAGGTGCAGATATTAATAAGGTAGATAAATATAATAAAACTGCCTTACATGAATCATCAAGAAATGGACATAATTTAATAGTAAGAGTTCTTATTGAAAAAGGTGCAGATATTAACATATCTAATATGAATGGAGAAACTCCTTTGATGCTAGCTGCTCAGGAAGGTCATGTAGCTATTGTAGAAGAGCTATTATTAGCTGGTGCTGACCCTGCTCTGGTAACTAAGAAAGGGCGTACGGCTTTATTAATGGCTGCTGTAGAGAATAAATCTGGTGTTGTTGATAAAATAATTTCTTTCAAAGAGAAATTAGGTGCTTTAGATGCGCAGTTATCTGAAGGGCTTCTAGACATAATCAGAAGAGGACATACTTCTATAGTTCGTAGGTTTCTGGATGAAGGAGCTAATCCATGCTATCACAATGAAAAAGGAGTAACAGCTTTGATGGAAGCTGCTTATAATCGTGAAAATGATATAATAAATCTTTTGCTTGATGCTGGTGCAGATCCCAATGATAGAGATGACACAGGAGCAACTGCATTGATAAGGGCATCATATGAATGGCCAAAACATCTGCAAATGCCAGATTCTCATGGCCCTTCAGGTGATGTTATGGTTTCTGGTGGACATACTTCCGAGGCTGCTATAGAAGATCTTGAAGTTCCTCCTAACCCTAAAGATACAGAGCATTGTTCGCAAACTTTAAAAATTTTACTTGATGCTGGTGCAAATCCTAATACTTATAATAATAAGGGTATTAGCCCATTGTCACAAAGGATTAAAGCTCGTGATGAAAAGGGAATAAGAACACTTATAGCTGGTGGAGTTGACTCTACTAAATGTACCCGAGAAGGTCGTTTAAGAACAGAAGAATTACAAATTCTAGATAATGATTTCCCAGGGATTGCTGGTTTACTTAAGAAGCAGGAATTTCAGGGTGTAGGATCAATAAAAGAATTTGATGAAACAGGATTCTAAAAACTTTCTTAAGTAATAGCTTAAATTATTAAGAAAAACTAAGTATATTTTTCAATAGTTTATAAGCTTCTATTTAATAAATATAGAAAATGATCTGTTGACCAATAATCAAAATAGTTATATGGGATAAGCATATTTCTTAAGTAAATTATATATTTAACTGAGGGAAGCCATACATAAACTATTTTAAAAGAATTATGAAAAATAATAGCAAAATATTTGTAGCAGGACATCGTGGTCTGGTTGGTAGTGCAATAGTAGAAAATCTTAAGTCTAAGGGTTATTCTAATATTGTTACCAGAACACATAATGAACTAGATTTAACAAGTCAGGCAGAAGTGGAAGCATTCTTCGCAGAAGAAAAACCTGAATATGTTATTTTGGCAGCCGCAAAAGTAGGTGGTATTGTTGCAAATAATACTTATCGTGGAGAGTTCATCTACGAGAATATGATGATACAGAATAATGTAATTCATCAATCTTACAAACATAATGTAGATAAATTATTATTTTTAGGAAGTACTTGCATATATCCTAAAGATGCAGCCCAGCCAATGAAAGAAGATAGTCTTCTGACTAGTCCTCTGGAATATACTAATGAACCTTATGCAATTGCCAAAATTGCAGGAATCAAAATGTGTGAAAGCTATAATCTGCAATATGGAACTAATTTCATTTCTGTAATGCCAACTAATCTATATGGTCCGAATGATAATTTTGATCTCGAAAAATCACATGTATTACCAGCTCTGATAAGAAAAATATATCTAGGAAAATGCTTGGAGAGCAATGATTGGGAATCTGTTATCAATGATTTGAATAATTTACCAATTGAGAATGTTAGCGGTAATAACAGCAAAGAAGAAATCATAAATAAGCTAAACGATTTCGGTATTAGCATTGATGATAATAAAAATGTTTGTGTTGAGATCTGGGGAAGTGGCAAGCCGATGCGTGAGTTTCTATGGTCAGAAGATATGGCGGATGCTTGCGTGTTTATTATGGAAAATCGTAATTTTAACGATACATATAATAAACTAGATAAAGAAATCAGGAATACTCATATCAATATTGGTACTGGTTTAGATATAAGTATAAGGGAATTATCTGAAACCATTAAGAGTCAGGTTGGTTTCAAGGGAGAATTATTTTTCAATGATACAAAACCAGATGGTACAATGCGTAAATTAACGGATAGTTCTAAACTACACTCTTTGGGCTGGAAGCATAAAGTTGAGCTATCTGACGGTATAGCTAAACTCTTTGAGTGGTATATCAATAAATGAAAAAGAAAATAGTTACATCTACCAAGAAAACAAAGGAATTTCTTTCTAAGCATAAGCATACAAATTGGACATTAGCAGATCAAGTAGTTGTATCTGGATCTAATTTTTTATTAGGAATAATACTTGCAAGAGTCTTGGGGATTAGCGAGTTTGGAATTTATTCTTTAGCTCTTCTAATTGTATTATTTGCGAATGAAATACAACAATCAGCAATTATTTCTCCGATGATGAGTATAGGACCAAAGCAGAAAAAAGATGATGAGAATCTATATTATGGTAGTGTATGCACACAGGCATTCTTATTTGCAATAATATCGTTTATTTCTACTTTCTTGGGGGTGAAATTATTATCTAGCTATGCACCCGACTGGAATATATCCGCTCTGGCACTACCACTATCAATAAATATATTTCTTGTACAGCTACAAGATTTCATAAGAAGATATTTTTATACGATTGAGAAGCCAAAACTTAGTTTTCTTACCGATGTTATACGTTTTATTGGTTATATTACTGTATTAATTACTACTTACATGTTTTCGTCAACTGAACTAACTACCGAAGATGCTTTTTGGATATCATCTCTTGTGACTCTTGTCTCTATCATATTTTTACTGACACATTTTATGCATTTATCACTTTCACTAGAAATATTCAAAATAACTATTAAACGACACTGGGATTTTTCTAAGTGGCTAACTGCGAGTACCCTTATGCAATGGTTCTTTGGAAACATATACACTATTATAGCAGGAACTATGATAGGCACTTCTGCTGTTGGAGCTTTGAAAGCTGCACAAAGCTTACTTGGCGTAACACATATATTATTTATGGCACTTGCTAATATAGTTCCTATTAAGTCAGCTAAAATGTATGCAAAAGGAAATATTGATGAAATGAAGAAATACCTCATTAATACGGGAATTATAGGAGTTGCTTGTGTTATAGCTGTTTCTTTAATATTCGCTGTATATCCTGAGTTTTGGTTCAGAATATTATTTGGTGAAGAGTTCGTTCCATACGCATATTTAATAAGATATATAAGTGTTTTTTATATTCTAATGGCTATGTTTCTTCCTATTAAATTTGCACTAAGAACAATGGAGCATACAAAGATTATATTTTATGCACATTTACTAATTACTATATTATCAGCCATTTCTGTTATATGGATGACTCAAACTTTTGGTATAATTGCGCAACCGATAGCTTCTATTGCAAATACAACAATTTTAATTATTATAACGTTAATTTATTTACGAAAAATATCTTCCAATAAAGATAAATATGAGAAAGATTTATGAAGAAACCAAATTTTTTTATCGTAGGTGCGCCAAAATGTGGCACAACAGCATTATATGAATATCTAAAAGTTCATCCTGACATTTTTATGCCAGAAACACTAAAAGAACCACATTATTTTGGTTCTGAGGTTAACTATGTTGATGAAGAGAACTATTTTTCATTATTTAAAAACTGGAAAGATGAGAAAATGGCTGGAGAGGCATCTGCTGGATATTTAGCATCTGAAGATGCTGCAAAACAAATTAAAATATTCAACCCTGATGCAAAAATAATTATTATGCTTAGAAACCCCGTTGATGTGATGTATTCGTTTCATTCACAATTATGTTTTTCTAGAGAAGAAACAATAAATAATTTTGAAGAGGCAATGAAAGAAGATTTAATTAGAACAAAAGAATATATTAATTCAGACAAAGACTCAAAATTATTTTTATTAAGATATAGGGAAATTGCAAAATTTACTAAACAAATTGAGAGATATTTTAATGAATTTGGTAGAGAAAAAATACATATTATTATTCATGATGATTTTAAGAAAAATAATGCTGAAGAGTATAAGAAAGTATTAGAATTTCTTGAGGTAGATGATTCATTTAGTCCCGAGTTTAAGGTTCATAACCCAAATACTACTTCACGTATTCCATTTTTAATGCAAACTATATATATGTCTCCAAAATGGTTACGTAAAATATTTAGGTTTGTTTTTCCAAGCTTTAGTATAAGACATAAGATAAAATATTTTGTTATAAAACTCAATACAGCAAAAGCAAATCGTAATAAGATGAACCCTGAATTACGAAAAAAGCTCCAAGAAGAATTTTCAGAGGAAGTAGAAAATTTAAGTAAATTATTAAATAGAGATTTAACCCATTGGAATAAGTAATATGGTTAGAGCAAATAATATTTGCATAGGTACTGCATTTTTTCATGTAGAAGGTCATTCTCTAAATTTGGGTAAGGCTTCTTATAAAGAAAAACTTGAGGCATATTATAAGTGTATGATCGTTTTTTTTGCATCTGCAAGAAAATTCCACCCTGAAGCAAAATTAGTTCTTTTCTCTAATGAAAAACTTCCAGATAGTTATACTAAATTATTGGATCATTATAAAGTACACCAAGAAATTCTTACAAGCGGTGATATAAAATATTGTAATAAAGTAGACATTGAAAATAATTTTCCTGGATGCTTATTTACATTAGATGTAATTGATTATAGCAATAAAAAAAGAGAACTGCTAGATGGATGTGGTTCATTAATGATTTTTGATAGTGATTGTGTATTTCTAAATTCTATAGATGGTATTTCATCTGGTATTGGTGGTATTGATTTAAAATATTCTGCAAATCACATAGAGAATAAGCAATCAAGAAGCTCATTATCTCTTATCAGGCATGCGATGGCTGATAAATTCTGTGGACCTATTATTGGGCCATACTATGGTGGTGAGTTTTATGGAATTTCAGTTAAACTTCTTGATCAAATTGCTGGAGATATTAAAAATACGGTAGAATATATTACTTCAAATAAAGATACGTGGGGTAAATTCTTTACAGAAGAACATATTTTATCAATCGTTTATGCCATGAATGAAGAAAACATTATTGACAAAAGAATTATAAAAAGAGTGTGGACTACAGATACTTTTCATAATATTGATGGAAATGAGAAGGAATATAAGATACTGCATTATCCAGCAGAAAAAAATTCTTTCTTTCAAGAAATATATGATAATATAAAAAATGATACAAATCTTTTTGAAAATATGCTAGATGAAGAAGTGAAAGAGATAGCTTTATGGCCTATTAAGTTAAGGTTAAATCCACCAATGCTTAAGAAAATAAAAATTATGACTAAAACCAAAATAAAGAATTTTATTAAGAAATTTGTTTAGTTTTAAATTGCTTACTTGGGAAATAATATTCAGTTATTTAATATTATTTTAAGGAAAATATTATGAACTTTTTTCAGAAAAATATAATTTCAGTATTTTTTACTTTCTCAATAGGGTATTTCATCATTCTTATTCTAGCAGAGGAGATATTTTTGCTTTATGGTATAGGAGGGTTTAAGGCTTCGCCCTATATTAAGATGATAAGCATTTCTTTTACATCAATTTATTTTATAAAGTATTTTTTGAATTTGCGTATTTTCCTTAATGCCAGACTTCATGTTATGGAGGAGTCTGTTTTAGTTTTTGTATGGTTCTTAGCGGGTATTCCAGCACTTATTATTGGGATAGTTATGTCTAATCCTATAATATATATAATAACAGATTTTTTATATATATTATTAGGATCTTTATTATTCTTTGTAATTATACATTTAAACGAAATATATAGTAAAAATTTGAATGTAGATTTCAATCAACAAGTTAAATTTATAAAGAATGTTAGTATTCTGATGTCGGTTTTAAGCATAATATGTATCATTGCTGGTATAAATGTTCCCATAATATTAACAATATTCATACTAACATTAGGGTTTATCTTCTTAGTACTAAAATCATATGTTTTTGCATTTTTATTATATTCTATAGTAATAGTACAAATAGCAACAGCTAATAGAGCTATGCTGATATCTATTATATTATGCTTCTTTCTATCATTATTTAGATTATTAGGCAGAAAGAAATCATTCGCAAGATATATAAGGATCGTATATTTATCACTTGCTGGTATTCTGTTCTCATGGCTACTACTTGTATTGCTTATTGAGGTACTGCCAGCTAGCTCGCCATTGGCTACAAGAATTAGTCAGATTCTAGTAATTATGGAAAAAGGTGTAGACTATGAAAGTCCGGAGATGATTTCATTTGCTCAAAGAATTGTAGAAGTTAATTTGGTAATAGATAATTGGGTAAAATCTCCTCTGTACTGGCCTTTTTCGACTGGGCTAGGATCAGTTATTGATGGAAAGCTATTAATAGATGATTCAGTAACAGGATCAGCTCTTCTAGGAGCAAGTAATGTACATAATATACATATTCTTCCATTTGCATTAATACATAAATATGGTTTTATCGGCTTAATAATCTTTTTTTTAATAGCTATTAATTGGGTTAAGTCATTTAATAATATTTTAAGCGTCAGGAGTGAATCATTCTCGATAATATTCTTATTTTCAAATGTATTTTTCTGTTTATGGGTTGTATTTTCTTTACCAGCATCAAATTTTCTATGGTCTATGCCAATATTTTGGTTATGCCTTGCTTTAAAATCAAAAAAACATGAAATTAGTTAGTTTTGTCAAGGAAAAAAATGCATAAAATCTTATTAATTGGTCCACTGCCCGATCCTATTACGGGGTTGTCAATTGCCAATAAAACTGTGCTGGATAACTTGCCTAAATATTCAGAAAAATACGATATTGAAGCTGTAGATATGAGCTATGATAGGCTTGGTGAGATTGGTAAATTTTCTTTATCAAAGGCCTTATTTTTTCTAAAACTATATAAAAATATTTTTAGGATACCGAAATCAGATATTATATATATAACACCTGGTCAGACATTTTTTGGGGTAGTTAAATATTCATTATTTATTTTCTTTGCTAGGATATTCAGAAAAGAAATTATTATACATATCCATGGAAACGGTTTGGGAAATATTTATAGCAATGCCTCATCGTTCAAGAAAATCATTATAAAAATCATACTGAAGAGGGCTGATAAAGGTATAGTCTTATCAGAATCCTTAAAAGGAAATCTTACTCCTTTTATGAAAGATGATAAAATATTCATATTGTATAATTTTGTAGAAGACATGCTTTTTGAAGACAAAGGTGAAAATATCTTTTTAGCAGATCACCTGCGTATCTTATATTTAAGTAATCTCATGCCCGAGAAAGGAATTTTTGATTTACTGGATGCTCTCGAATTACTGAAAAAAAAGAATATTAAATTTTCAGCCGAAATTGCTGGGGCAATAGATAAAGAAAATAAAAATGAAGTAATGCAAAGAATGGATTCTCTTGCCGATAATGTAGAATATCTTGGAATAGTTAAAGGTGATGATAAATTAAATGCTTTTGACAAGAGCAATATATTTATCTTCCCAACTTATTACCCTATGGAAGGTCAACCAATTGCAATATTGGAGGCTATGGCAACTGGAAATATTATTCTTACAACTAACCATGCTGGCATTAAAGATATTATTGTTGATGGTAAGAATGGATATTTTGTTAAAAAGAACAGTCCAGATGATATTGTAGACAAATTGAGTGATATATCAGAGAATTTATCGAAATATAAAGAATTATATGAGTATAATAAGCAGGAAGCTAAAGAGAAATATACTGTTCAGAAATTTATTAATAATTTTGTAAAGATTTTAGAGGAATAAAATGCAGGATTTATCAAAATTCTCCTTACCTGAAAACTTTAGAGGGAAATCTGCAATTTATGTGCAATTATGGTGGATAGTTGAAACATTGCTATTCAAGCCTTCTCCACAGGTTTTTTATAAATGGAGATGCTTCTTATTGCGAAGATTTGGTGCAGAAATTGGTAAGAATGTTATAATTCGCCCATCAGTTACAATAACATATCCATGGAAAGTAAAAATTGGAGATTATAGCTGGATAGGTGATGATGTAGTATTATATTCTCTTGGAGATATAGAAATAGGTAGTAATACGGTTATCTCGCAGAAGTCATATATTTGTGCTGGAACACATGATTATACTGAAATAGATTTTCCTATTAGGGGTGAGAAAATTATTATAGAAGATGAATGCTGGCTGGCAACAGATGTATATGTAGCACCTGGCATTAAGATAGGTAAAGGAACTGTTGTTGGTGCAAGAAGTAGCGTATTTAAGGATCTTCCAGAGGGCAAAGTTTGTATTGGCAGCCCTGCTAAAGTTATAAAGGATAGGAAGAATAAAATAGATGAATAAAAATAACAACATTACTCTAATAGGCATAAATTACTATCCAGAGGATAGTTCTACAGGTCTTTATAGTACTCAGATGACTGATTATTTATCTGAGAATGGATTCGATGTGGATATCATAACTGGCTTTCCATATTATCCTCAGTGGCAAATATGGGATTCATATAAAGATAAAAAGAAATTTGTTGATGAGGATTATGGCAATATAAAAATCCACCGTTACAGGCAATATGTACCTAAGATTCCTACATTTAGAAAGCGTATTTTCCATTTAACTGATTTTACATTAGGCAGTCTTCGTAATTTATTTAAAGTAAAAAAATGTGATGTAGTTATAGCTATAGTGCCTTTTACGACTTCAGTACTTTTGGGCTTAATTTTGGCTAAAATGCGTGGTGCAAAATTATGGGTTCATATACAGGATTTTGAGTTTGATGCTGCTAAAGAATCTGGTCTGGCTGGAAAAAAAGGTATGTCAGTTAAGGTTTTTGGCTTGCTTATGAAAATAGAGGCATGGTTGCTAAGGCGTGCTGATATTGTAAGTACAATTAGTAACTCAATGATTGATAAGTTGGAAACTAAAACTAAAACAGATAATTATTTATTTCCAAATTGGGTAGATCCAGAGGATATTAATCCTGAAACATCCACAGTACACGATTTAATGAAGTCGCCTAAGTTTAAAATTCTATATTCTGGTAATATTGGAGCTAAACAGGATTGGGAATTTTTTATTAAAATTCTTGAACATTATAATAATAGTAAAAATATTGAATTTATTGTAGTTGGTGCAGGTGCAAGAAAGGAAAAATTAGTAGAAGAAACATCACATATTACTAATATAAGCCATTACGAGCCGATTAAATTTGCAGAACTTTCAAATTTGTTATGCAGTGCTGATTTGCATATTTTGTTCCAGAAAAATGATGTCGTTGATACTGTCATGCCATCCAAAATATTAGGTATGATGGCAAGTGCTAAACCATCAATAGTGACAGGTAATTTAAAGTCAGAGTCAGCTACCCTTTTCGGAGAGTCTGAAGGTGGTTATTTCTTTGATTCAGACAGTTTAAATGATGTGATCAAAGCAATTGATTTATTGGTATCAGATGTTGATATTGCAGATAAAGTTGGTAAGAAGGCAAGAGAATATATTGTAGATAGTTTTAGTAAAGAAAAGGTTCTTGGTAATTTCAAAGATAAAGTTGATAGTATTATAAACTGAAATAGTGTATAGTCTATTGATTATAGAGGATTTTTTTATTAATTAAACATAAAATAGTTATTTGGAATTATATTATTGCGTTACATCTACCGGTAATTTCGGTGATGATATTAATCAGTGGTTCTGGAAAGAATTACTGCCTGAATGCTGGAGTAAAGATGATGAAACAACCTTCGTCGGCATAGGGACTATTCTTGATATATGCATACCTGACACTAAAAATAAAGTAGTTTTTGGTAGTGGAGTTGGATATAAGGCTATTCCTGATCTTACCTCTGGTCACTGGGACATTTCATTTGTAAGAGGCCCAATAACTGCAAGAATTTTAGGAATTGATGAGTCAAAATCTGTTACTGATAGTGCAATTGCTGCCAGATTACTTTTCGATGTTGTTCCTGAAAAGGAACGAAAAGGGGTAGTGTTTATGCCCCATGTTTCAGCTAGATTTAATGGAGTATGGGAAGAAATATGCAAAGATTTAGATATTGAATTTCTTGACCCTACTCAAGATGCTAAAACATTAATTAGAAAAATTGCTTCATCTGAGAAAGTTCTTGCTGATGCTATGCATGCAGCAATTATTGCAGATACAATGCGAGTACCATGGGTTCCTGTTACATCAAGTGTAGAAATTAATATATTAAAATGGATGGATTGGACAAAATCCATGTCAGTTGATTATAAGCCATCTTTTTTACCTAAATCATGTCTATATGAATGGATAAAAAATTGTTGTTTTGTGCTAGGTAAAAGGGGATATGGTTTTTTAGGTAAGAAAATAGTCTCTGATGATGATATTGATATTCTTGTGGATAACTATGTAGATAAGTATAGTAAATGGAATACTCATTCGGGAGCTTCAGAAACATTAGAAGCATCTGGAGAATCAGAAGAATCAATAATAGCCAAAGATTCGGATAATAATACTGATTCTGTGAACATACTTAGAAAAATACTTGGATTAAAGATTATAAAAATACTCATCTACCCAGTTGAGAGGTTATTATTCATTAATGCTCGCAAAGAGATGAAGAAAATTAAAGATGCTGATGCTTATCTTAGTGATGAAGAAATATTTAATGAGAAATTAGCAAAAATTACAGAATTACTTGAAGATATACGCAAAAAATATGGTCGATAAATTATAGCGTACATCTTCGCATTAAACTAAATTATGCCTAATTGTCTACTTATATATTTTAAATAAAATTATGACTGATTTGCAGCAATCTTATGTTTCAGAGCTTGGATATTACTGGCATATTTAGATTCTCCACCAGAAAATACAGCAGAACCAGCAACCAACACATTTGCTCCAGCTTCTACGCAGAATTTAGCCGTTTCTGGATTCACGCCTCCATCTACTTCAAGCTCGATATCATGACCAATTTCATCAATCATATAACGTAATTCTCTAATTTTCTCAATAGATCTGCCAATGAATTTCTGACCTCCAAAGCCAGGGTTAACAGACATTACAAGAATTAGATCTAGCTGATCAAGAACATAATCCAGTACATCAGGTGGAGTTGACGGCACAAGAGAAACTCCAGCCTTTGCTCCAGTATCTTTTATTTGAGCAATTACTCTGTCTAAATGAGTCACAGCTTCGACATGTACGGTTATAATATCTGCTCCAGCCTTGGCGAATTGCTCTATATAAGGCTCTGGTGGTTCTATCATTAGATGAACATCAAATGGAAGATGCGTATAATTTCGTATAGATTCTACAATACATGGCCCTATCGTAATATTAGGAACAAAATGACCATCCATAACGTCTATATGGATATAATCTGCACCAGCTTTTGTAATGCTTTCTATTTCTTTACCAAGTTCTGCAAAATTAGCAGATAAAATTGAAGGTGCTATTTTAATTTCGTTCATAAATAATAATACTGATTAAATAAATTAATGGGATTCTATATAGCATATTGTACTAATATTATACAAAATATTCTATATTTTATTAGTTGGCAATTTTATTTATCGTAGATTCAAATTTAATACGAAATTGTATAGTTTGGTTATGGTTATAATGTATATGGCTATAATGTAGATAGTAATATGAAGTGTTAGTAATTTATTTAAATAGATCATCAAGTTTATAATCACTAGCTATAACTAGTTTTATAGTGTCTCAAATAAAGATAATTAATTTTAAAGTGACTTACTTATATATGTAAAAGCATTATTTCAGGATTTATGTTGGGATTATTGGTGAGGGGGGGAAGGTAGGTGGGCGCCCTTTGGGGGAGTGACGCCCAGCTAAGTGTTGGCTCAGGAAAAAGGTAACTGGATAACCAAGGCACTTAGCAAATCATTAATGCTGGTAGGGTTTATGGATGCATTAATAATGTTTTTTATGTCCTTATATTATGAAATATACGGGATAATTGTTTCAAGTTTGTGACAAAATTGAAACAATATCAAAATAATTTAATTAGTTTTAATATAAAAAGTTGGAAGTTGCTTGTGTGCAATAAAATTATTACAAGGAATCTTCTAGTTTACTTACATCTAAAGTGCAGATAACAGGTGTGTGGTCTGAAGCCTTTTCTTTTCCTCTTGGATTTTCATCAATAGAGCAATTAATAGCTATATCAGCAACTTTTGGACAGGCTAATAGAAAATCAATTCTCATACCCTTACCATTTTTATATCCGCCACCTCTGTAGTCCCACCAGCTAAATTGCTGTATATCAGGATTAAAGGCTCTGAATAGTTCGGTCAGCCCTGAATTTATAAGTGATCTATATTTTTGTTGTTCCTCAGGATGGAAACATATTGTGTTTCTAAGTGACTTCGGATCATATACGTCTATATCTTCAGGAGCGACGTTGTAATCTCCTCCAATTAAAAATGCAGTATCATCTGTATAGGAGGTTTCTATATAATATTTACGTAGCCTATCAAAGAACTTCATTTTATATAAAAATTTGTCACTTCCAACCGTATTGCCATTAGGCACATATACACTTGCTACTTTCAATACTTTATCATTAATATAGACTAATGCCTCGATATATCGGGCTTGTTCATCTATTTCATCATCTTCTGACTCTAAGGGTAATTCTTTAACAACTTCATCAATTGGGTATTTTGATAATATAGCAACTCCATTATAGCTTTTTTGACCATGGGCAGCGATATTATATCCTAAATCTTCAATTTGTTCGTATGGGAAAGCTTCAGTAACGCATTTAAGTTCTTGAAGTAATACGATATCCGGCTGTTCTTCTTTCAGCCATTCGTCAACTGCATGAAGACGAGCTTTAACTGAGTTTACATTCCATGTTGCTATTTTTATTGATTCGGTCACTTAGTAATTATCCTAAAGAATCTATTTATACTGAAAAACTATTGCCACATCCGCATGAAGAAGCCGCCTGTGGATTCTTGATTTCAAAATGTGCTGCACCTAATGTTTCTACATAGTCTATAATAGCATCATCCATCATTTCAACTGACATGTCGTCTATAAGAACTGTAGCTCCATCTCTTTCAAGTACTAAATCGCCTTCTTCCTGATCTTTTACAAAATTAAATTTATATTGGAAACCCGAACATCCACCACCATCTACAGCTACTCGAAGCTTGCTGTTTTCAGTTTCTTTAGTTAATAAGAATGCAATTCTTTTTGCGGCATTTTCTGATATTGTAATAGTCATAATATTTGCTTAATTTACTTGTTTATGTGCTTAATTAACTATATCATAAACCTAAGCTATGATAATTTCTAGTGAATCACTTTTAGAGGATAATGAGGGTTATGTCTATAGTTTCACTTTCTTCTTATGCAACAAATAATCCTGAATTAATATTCAGTCAAGGTGCAAGCAGGCTTCTTGCTCCATATGCTTCTATACCTGAAAATACTATAGGAAGAAAACACAACGAGAATGAGGCCGAGGTTAGATCTCCGTATCAAAGGGATAGAGATAGAATCATCCATAGCACAGCCTTTAGACGTTTGGAGTATAAAACTCAGGTATTTGTGTATAATGAAGGCGATCACTATCGTACAAGGCTTACGCATAGTTTAGAGGTGGCTCAATTATCAAGGTCAATTGCTCGTGAATTAAAACTGGATGAGGATCTTGCTGAGGCAATAGCATTAGCACATGATTTAGGACATACTCCTTTCGGTCATGCTGGTGAAGATGCAATGAGTGAAGCAATGGCTAATTATGGTGGCTTTGATCATAATGCGCAAACACTTAGGATTCTGACAAAACTAGAAAGCAAATATGCGGATTTTGACGGTCTTAATCTAACATGGGAATGTTTAGAAGGGATTGCAAAACATAACGGCCCTGTTACTGGAGAACTGCCACGAGCATTAAAAGAATGTAATGATGAATTTGATCTGGGCTTAAATAGTTATGCAAATCTCGAAGCTCAAATTTCAGCTCTATGTGATGATATTGCATATAATAACCATGATATTGAAGATGGTCTTCGTGCTGGTTTGTTTACAATTGAAGATATAAGCGAATTATCGTTTGTTGGTGAAATAGTTGGCTATGTAAAAGATATATACCCTGATCTTGAAGGCGATAGGCTTATACATGAAATGAAACGCCGTATGATAGATTATATGGTAATTGACTTAGTAGACCAGACAAGGGTTAATATTGAAGATTATAATATTAGGTCTGTTAATGATGTTCGTAACTGCTCGAGTTATACCGCAAATTTCTCCACTCGTATGCAGGGAGAAATTTCTGAAGTGAAGAGTTTTTTACATAACAATATGTATAATCATTATAAAGTCAACAGAATGACAACCAAAGTCAAGCGTGTTGTTTTGGAGCTTTTCCAATATTTCTTTGAGCATAGTGATTGCCTACCAACCGGATGGAGTAATCTGGCGAAAGAATGCAGTGAAGATGAAATCGGTAGGGCTGCTGTAGTTGCTGATTTTATAGCGGGCATGACAGATAGATTCGCACTCGAAGAGCATCAGAAAATATTCGATAATTCCTATAAGCTGATTGGTGATTAGATATATATCTTCATAGCTTTGTTTTTTCTACGCTATTTTACAGGTGTTGATTTTCTGGCGTTTTTTTTGATCTCATAAAAGTCAATGGAACAATTCTAGTTACTCATAACCTAATTTTCTGGCTACTTTATCAGAGATCTTTGATATTCGTTGTTTCTGTATTTTATGTTTTTCTAAATACTCGTTCCACATATTGAAATAATGTTTATTTACATCTTTTTTAACCACTTGGTTAAACTCAGTCTTTTCCAAATTTAAAAACTCAAATAGTTTTCCTACTATGTTATCAGGATTGCTTACTAGATCTTCATATTTGATAATTATATATTTATCTAGACTCTTAACATCATCCAGCATTGCTTTGTGGGCAATATTCCAGTGTTTATAGAGATTAACAGCAGATGTATGACTCCATTTCTGAGTTGCCATAGAGACTGCAATAGGATGTCTGGTTATGAAGATAAAATAGCTGTTAGGGTATAGTTTCTGGAAGAATTTACTGCGAATAATATTTGGTGGAGATTTTTCTATTAGATATTCTTTTTCCATATCCCAATATTCTGACCATTCTTTAAGAAGTTTCTGTGCATTTTCTTCTGTTGCAAGTGGGTGGCTTTCATCCATGAAGGAATTTTTGTCGAAACAGAATTTACCAGGTCCTCCAAATTTATTTGCAGCAGGAAATACAGATTGTAAATGCTGACCCTCGTCTTCAGGAACATCGGTATTACTAAAGCCAGATATATCGGGGTGTTCAGCCAGTATTTTATGTAATAGAGAAGTTCCACTACGATGCAGTCCGCAGACAAAAATAAATTTCTTATTATTATAATTAATAGAATCTGACACTAAAAATCCTTAAAGACCTCTTTTAATAATGGGTGTTTTTTTCCCGATTCAATTTTATTCATATATATCTTCTGTAACTTCTTCTGTATTTTCTTTCGTTGAGGGTGTTTTAAGCCAGCATATATTTTAGTTGAAAGTTCATCATCACTGATTTTGTCAATAAAGCTATCATCAACACCTATATGTGCAGCGCAATTTCTGAGTACAGATCTTGGGGAATTAGCAATGTCATCAAAGTTAATGATAAGGAAATTCTCAGTAGGGAAAACTTTGCTCCAATTATTAAGGCAGTTTTCATAGTCGCCTCTTTTTAGAGAGCCTTTGGATTTGAAATGATCTAGAAACCAGTCGTCTGATGCTTCGTCGATTTCCATTTCAGAACGCCTTAATGCCATTAATGCTCCAGACCAAGCTCTATCAATTGGGTTTCTTATGCTGTAAATTATCTTTAGATCAGGATTAATTTTATATATTTCTTTTATTATTTCTTCTTCTAAAAATGCGTAGGCTGGAGTTATCTCTCCTTGTTTCGCACTGGTTACATCAGGGAACGAAGAGGCATAATCCTCTATTTTATTTTTCTCACGAATATTTACATTATCCCAGAAATGGATTTCCTTACCATTTGGGAATAAAATATCAGGATGCTTGCAAAGATTTTCATATATCCATGTCGTGCCTGCTTTTTGAGCGCCTATGCCAATAAAATCTAACATTATCTATAGTATCTTCCATTTTATTTTCTACGTTGTTATCCTGCAGACTCGCCTTGTTCATGTACTTATTGTACACTTCATTGCAGCTTGCCTTGGCTGCCTAGTATAAAAATAAAAGCGAAAACACTATAGTTACATAACACTAAGATTTTTTACTTGGCTGATGGTAGCAACACTATACTATAAAATAAAAGTTGTACAAAAATAAAATATAACTATAAAAAATAAATATGTTTAGTTTATCAAATAAAAAGAATAGCCAAAGCACAGTTAAGGCGATTGGTAAAAGAACAAATTTCATTTTGTTGTTTATAGGTAGGTCTGGTAGCTCATATATAATTGATATGCTTAACTCTCATCCAAAGATAATTTCGGAAAGAGAGTTGCTTGTGCCTTTTGAGGATTCGGAATCTGAACATAATTGTCTGGAATCTTTATATAATAAGGAAAGAGATGACAATATCTCTGCTGTTGGATTTAAAACCAAGCTGACAGATGTTCATGATGTAGAGCAATTTACTGGAATGCTGGATGAGTTTGATACAAAAATCATCTATCTGTATAGAGATAATGTTATCAAGCAAACAGTTTCCAGAATTAATCGTAAAAGATTACATGATGATAGAGAGCATCATAATCTTGAAAAAGGTGATAGTAAACTCCCTGCATTCTCAATCGAGTCTGGTGAATTTAAAAAATGGTTTGAAGAAACAAATAACAGGTCGTTAGAAATACATGAATATGTTCATAATGTAAAAAGACCTCAGCTTAGAATATCGTATGAGGATTTACTGGAAAATCATGATTTGGTATTTAAACGAATTTTTGAGTTTCTGGATGTAGAGCCACAAAAGATGGAAAGCAAGCTGGTTAAAAATACTAGTGATGACTTAAGAGATGTTTTGATAAATTATGATGAACTAAAAAGTCTCTATAAAAATACAAAATATGAGCAGATGTTTTAGTTGCTAGGATATTTACAAAATTCTAAAATTATGGATTTCTATATTTTCAGATTGTGATTTTACTCGACCAGACTCCATCTTGCTCTAGGAATAAAATCCATAGGCGCATAATCATCAGGATTCAATTTTATTTTTTCAAGTCCAGCCCAAGCAATCATCGCGGCATTATCTGTACATAGCTTCAGAGGAGGAGAAAAGACTTTCATATTATAAGGTTTGGCAGTTTCATCCATTCTCGATTTTAAATACTGATTTGCAGAAACGCCACCAGCAATAACTATGTTCTCGGCGTCTGGATATTTCTGTCTAAATATATTAATAGCTCTTTCCATTCTGTTGGTGATGATGTCGCCACAGGTGAATTGGAAAGAAGCGCATATATCATCAATATCTTGCTCTGTCAGACTACCATTTTCTAGCTGAATTTTTTCGATTTGTCTGAGGACTGCTGTTTTTAATCCTGAGAAAGAGAAATCACATTCTGATATATTATTTGTATGTTCTTTATGTTGACGGTTTATAAGTGGGCGGGGAAATTTAAAGCGTTTTTTATCACCATTTAATGCTCTTTGTTCAACAATAGGTCCACCAGGATATCCAAGACCAAGCATTTTGGCAGTTTTATCAAAAGCTTCTCCTAAAGCGTCATCAATTGTTTTGCCAATAAGCTCATATTTACCAGCATTCTCAACAATTAATATTTGGCAATGTCCACCAGATATTAGTAGAAGTAAATAGGGGAAACTAACATCATCAGTAAGCCTTGCTGTCAATGCATGACCCTCTAGATGATTAACGGCAATTATAGGAATATCAGCAGAAGAAGATATAGCCTTTGCCATCATAACGCCAACAATTACACCTCCTATTAACCCAGGACCAGCAGTAACAGCAATTGCATCTATATCGTCAAAGCTACATTCTGCTTCCGACATTGCTGTTTTAATTACATCAGGAAGTTTGTTTATATGACATCTTGACGCAATTTCTGGTACAACGCCACCATATGGAGAATGCTCACTTATTTGTGTTTCTATAACATTAGATAAGATTCTTTCATCTGGATTATTATTGTCACAAATAATAGAGGCTGATGTATCGTCACAGCTTGTTTCTATTCCTAATATATTCATAAAGATCAGTATCTTAAAAATTATTGTAATATGACATTAAACATTGATTGACCTAAGAAGGTGCTAGCCATAGAATGCCTGAAAATCTACAAGTTATCATGTCGTAATAATCTTTTAGGATGTTTATGCAATATATTCAATCTTCTTTTTCAAAGTTTGTTAAATGTCCAGCTAAAATCAGGATTGGTACAAGAAAAAGTAATTTAGCCCTTGCTCAGGCTAATGAGGTAAAAAATCGTATATTAGGAGCATTTCCAGATTTAATTCAGGATCAGATAGAACTCGTTACATTTGATACAATGGGTGATCTTATACAAGATAAGCATCTTGCTGAAATAGGTGGTAAAGGTCTATTTACGAAAGAACTAGAGGAATCTCTTCATGAGGGTGATATTGATTTTGCTGTCCATTCTATGAAAGACATGCCATATAAATTACCAGAGGGAATTGTAGCGGATTGTATAGTTGAACGTGAAGATTCAAGAGATGCATTTGTTTCTAATCTTGCATCATCAATTGAATCATTACCAGAAGGGGCTGTGGTAGGTACTTCATCTATAAGAAGGCATGTGCAAATAAAAAGAAGTAGACCAGATCTTAAAATTGTCCAATTTCGTGGAAATGTTAATACCAGATTGAGAAAACTTGATGATGGCGAAGTGGATGCAACAATTTTGGCTGTAGCTGGATTAAAAAGACTAGGTAAAGAAGATAGAATAACATCTATAATTGATAAGGATTTCATGATGCCAGCCGTAGCTCAAGGAGCTATATGTATTGAATATCTTGAAAGTAATCCGCATATTGGAGATGTTCTTAAGAAAATAAACCATGAAATATCCAGAGTTTGTATTACTGCTGAAAGATCGTTCCTGACTACTCTGGAGGGGTCTTGTGTAACGCCAATTGGAGGCAATGCCTATTTTGAAGAAGATGGTACATTATTTTTTAAAGGATTTATTGCAGATATTGATGGAAAAGAGTTCTATTATGCGCAAAGGCGAGGTACATCGAAAGACGCATATAAAATGGGTCAAGAGGTCGGTAAAGAAATATTACAGAAAATGAGTTGATGGTTTTAGGGTGATTTGAAATACTCATACAGTAATAAATTTGCATATATATAAGAATATTCTTTTCAATATTTATTATTGTAGTAGACAAATTGCAGCATATCTGTGAAGTTTAAAGTCACCTAGATATTTTTGAAAGTGAATTACTTGGAAATATAATATTATTGTGTAGTTATGAAGAAACGAAATATTTTAATAACACGTCCCATTGAAGATGCAGAAGCATTAGCCGGAATCCTTAAAGGGAAAGGGCATGATGTTTTTATAGAACCAATGCTTGATATATATGTTCTTGAGGATGCAAAGTCTGATATTGAAAAATCATTATCGAATAAACCACAAGCTATTATACTTACTTCAGGAAATGGCGCTAGAGCATTGGCGCATTTAACAGATAGAAAAGATATACCTGTTATTGCCGTTGGAGAAGCATCTGCGATGGCGGCAAGACATAGAGGTTTTGATGATGTTTTCTCTGCTGATGGTGATATTGAAAAGTTGGAGCATTATATTATTGAAAATTGTAATAAGGACAAAGGAAATTTAGTTCATATTGCTGGTAGTGTTGTTGCAGGTGATTTACAAGGTAATCTTGAGAAATTTGGCTTTAAAATTGATAGAATAGTATCATATTTGGCCAAACCAGTTAGATATTTATCAGATGGTCTTATAAATAAATTGAAGAAGGATCATCTGGATACAGTTTTATTTTACTCTCCAAGAACAGCAAAGATTTTTGTTGATCGCATTCAGTCGGAAGGGGTAGAAGATAATATGAAAAACATCTCGGCATTTTGTCTAAGTCCACGTGTAGAAGATATGATTAGCAAAATAGAATGGTCAGCAATTTCAAGGGCAGAGCATCCTACTCAGGATGCATTGCTAGATATGCTGGAAAAATAATTTAGGTATGCTTTATAAAAACTTTTGGTACGAAAATGGTAGATAAGTCAAAAAAAGAAGAAAAGAAAGATAATAAAAAAAAGCAAAGCGAAGTAGAGCAGAGCAATGCTAAAAATAATAATATTAAGAAGTCTAATGATGAGGGTGGTGATATAAATGATCTTGGTGACAATATAGATAATTTAGAATCCAATAAAAAGTCTGAAGCATCTGAAGGCATTAGTGATAGACTGTTATTTCTAGCTGTAATCTTTATTACATGGGGATTTGTCATTGGTGGAATGGCATATATATACAAAGAAATAAAAGTAATTCCAAAAGAGAAAAATAACCCTACAGCTTCTCTTGATAAAATATATGAAAGAATAGCAAAGATTGAGGAAATTCAGAAAATAGATAAAAATAAGCCTGATGTAGTTCAAGCTATGGAGTTTAATAGAAAAACGGTAAATAGATTAGATAAATTAGAACGAATTGTTGATGATCTTCCAAGTGAATTTCCAAAGCCTATAAAATTACCTGATAATCTGGTAGATCAAGACGAATTGCTGGCGATTTTGACAAGAGTACAAAAACTTGAGGAGGACTTCTCTAAGAGAGATGGAACTTCTAAGGTCGAAGATTATATAAACCCACTATTGATGGGCGTTATGAATCTTCGTGAGCATTTAATGAAGGGAGAGCCTTATGAGGCTGATATTATCCTTCTCAATGCAATTGGTGGAAATGATGAAAAAATTAAAGCATATATTGAAAAATTAGAGAAAATACTAAAAGATAAAGTGCAAAGTATTGATGATCTGAAAAGTGATTTTGAGAAAACTGCAAAAGAGATTTATAAATCCACAATCGGAGATGACAAATCTGTTTGGGGTAAAACCAAATCATTATTATCGGAAGCTATTACGGTAAGGGAAGTTGGTGATAATATGGAAGGGAATTCTGTAGATGCAATTTTATCCAGAGCTGAAATATATCTGAAAAGTGGAAATCTTTCTCGTGTTGTTAGTGAATTGGAACAACTAAGTGGTAAATCTGCTAAATTAGCGAAAGACTGGTTAAAAGATGCAAAGAAATATAGGGATATTGAAAAAGTTTTCGGAGATATTTATAGTCGGGCTACAGATATATCAGCAGATATTTTTAAAATAGAAAATGCAAAAAGTCCAATACCCGAGCTAAAACCAGTTGATCCTCAATCAGAGCCTTTAGGGAGCTTGGAAAATAGTTCTGAGGAAACTGCCAAAGTGGTTGATGATGCCAAAGTTATTAATGATATTGGTGGAGAAAACTCTGCCAATATTTCGGAAGAATAGATTATGGTTAAACTAGTTATATTCTTTATTTTTACTATACTATTCTCGCTAGGAGTATCTTGGTTTCTAGATAATGATGGATCTGTGTCTATGACATGGTTGGGATATCAAATAGATACTACAATTATGTTCCTTGTTGGTTCTGTTGCTAGCACATTTATAGCTGTTATTATATTAGTCTATTTCGTTAGATCATTATTGTTGATACCTAAGAGAATTAAAAATAAAGGCGATGTTAAAAAGTCTGACCTTGCTATCAAATCACTTACCAGAACTATTGCAGCAATAGAAATGGGTGATGCAGATATGGCTAAGACTTCCATGAAAGAAACCAAAAAATTATATAATGGTAAGGAAAATATCTATCCACTTATTCATTTGTTAGAAGCAAATGTTTATGGTTTGCGGAAAGAATTTCAATTGGCAAATGAGCATTATAATGCTCTTCTGGAAAATAAAGATACCGAGCTAGTAGCGCTTCACGGTTTACTCAAGCAGGCATCTGAAGAGGGTGATTATGCTAAAGCAATACTTCTTGCTGAAAAAGCTGCTGGCAAACATCCAAACAGCAAAGCAGTTATAACTTTATTACTTGGATTATATAAAAAGTCATGCAAGTGGGAACAATATAATAATCAGCTGGAAAAATATAAAAAATCCTTCAAGAAGGTTAAAAATGATGAAAAGCCTCTAAACTGGGAAAGAGAGAAAGCTCTAGCTTTATGTATGTTGGCAGCGGCTAAATATAATGATGAAGAAAATGAAACGGCTTGTAGCTTGCTTGTTGAAAGTAATAAGTTCGATAAATCATTTTTGCCAACAGCAATTCTTCTTGTTGAAATTGCTGATATTACAGATAATAAGAGAAAATCGGCTGCAGTTATTGAGCAAATATGGAAATTAAATCCGTATTATGAGCTTGGTCGGAAATATGTTATTTTATTTGATGATGAGAATGTTAAAAAACGTCTGAAAAGAGCGAAAAAACTATTATCCTTAAATTCCGATAGTTATTACAGCAATTTAATAATTGCAGAAGAATATATATCGAACGGAAATTATGACGATGCTCGATCCAATATAGAGAGTGCTATTGAGAAAAATGGAGGTGAATCAAAATCCATTTGTACATCAATGATTAAAATAGAGCAGTCTGAAGAAAGGCAGAATGTTGAGAATATCAAATTATGGGAAACAAAGTTACAATACGCAAAGAAAGATACAATATGGAAATGTAATTCGTGCGGAACTATCCATGATAAATGGAATGTGAAATGTAGCAATTGTGAAGCTGTAGATAATATAGATGTTTGTGATTCGGGCAGTGAGAGTAGTGATAAATCGATTTTAACTATTACTTAATTTTGTTAAATCATTGCATTTTGTAAAGAATTCTATATAGAAAACCTATCTGAAGATTAAATTTATATATAAATAAAGCGACTATAATGGCAAAAGAAACTTTTTATAAAGAAACAGACAATAATCCGCTTTTTCCTGAAATCGAGGAAAATGTTATCAAAAACTGGAAAGAAAAAGATATTTTCAGGAAATCCGTAGAGCAAAGATCAAGCAATAATGGAGCAGGATCTCAGACTTCTAAAGAGTGGATTTTCTATGATGGCCCTCCTTTTGCTAATGGTCTACCACATTATGGTCATCTGCTTACCTCATGCGTAAAAGATCTATATGCTCGCTATCAAACTATGAAAGGTAAGAAGGTGGAGCGTCGTTTCGGATGGGATTGTCATGGATTGCCTGCTGAAATGGAAGCTGAAAAAGAGCTTCAAGTCTCAGGTCGTGCTGCAATTGAGGCATTTGGAATAGATAAATTCAATGACCATTGTCGTAGTTCAGTTATGAAATATACTGATGTTTGGCAAGATTATATCAATCGTGCAGGGCGTTGGGTGGATTTCGAAAATGATTATAAGACAATGGATAAGTCTTATATGGAGTCCGTAATCTGGGCTTTCTCCGAGCTTTATAAAAAAGACTATATTTATGAATCACATCGTGTAATGCCTTACTCTTGGGCGGCTCAAACCCCGCTCTCAAATTTTGAAACTCGTATGGATGATGCTTATCGTGATAGAGAAGATAAAGCGGTAACGGTTGCTTTTGAGTTGGAGGAAGTGCCAAGCTTAGCAATCCAGCAAGAACTTGGGTTGCAGCCTAATGTCTCTAATAAAATTTATATGCTAGCATGGACAACAACCCCATGGACATTACCGAGTAATTTGGCTTTAGGAATTTCTTCCGATATGGAGTATGTTGCTGTAAATCCTGATACTAACAATGTGGATGATTATTATATTTTATCCAGAAGTGCTTTGGCAGAATATGGCTTACCAATTTTAAAAAATGTGGGCAATGAAGAAGAGCCAATAAATATAGATAATTATATTAAAAATATAAAAGGTTCACGCTTAGTTGATCTTTCCTACAAGCCACTTTTCCCATATTTCGCTAATACTCGAAATGCATTTAAAATACTGGAAGCGGATTTCATTGAAGAAGGTAGCGGAACTGGTGTTGTGCATCTTGCTCCTGGTTTTGGTGAAGATGATCAACGTGTTTGTGCTGATAATGATATAGGAGTTATTTGCCCTGTTGATGAAGCTGGTTGTTATACCGATGCGATATTTGATATAGAGGGTGATATACCTCTGAAGCTAAAAGGGCTAAATGTAATAGCTGCTAAAGAGAAGTGTGATGATGAGCCTTATAATGAAAAGCAATTAGAGAAAAATGGCTTGGTTAATTTGCGTATCATTAATTATCTGAAAATGACAGGTCAGCTAGTAAAATCAGAAGATTATGTACATAGCTATCCGCATTGCTGGAGAACAGATACTCCGCTGATATATAAGGCTGTGCCTAGCTGGTATGTCGAGGTTACGAAATTCAAAGACCGTATGGTAGAGTTGAATCAAAATATCAACTGGATTCCTGATCATATTAAAGATGGGCAATTTGGTAAATGGCTTGAAGGAGCAAGAGATTGGTCGATAAGCCGTAATCGTTATTGGGGCTGTCCAATACCTGTATGGAGAACACCAAGCGGAAAAATAAAAGTATTTGGATCTATCGCAGAAATGGAAGAATTTTTCCTTGATGATGCAAGTCAGGAGCAGATAAATAAGTGGCTAAAAGATGGTGTTGTTAAACTCAAGTCGTCATCGCCTGAATCACATAGTGATTATAGGGCGATCCATGGTGATGTAGATTCCCCTATAATCGTAAGCGATTCGGGGAATGACAGATTATATACAATCCCTGATCTCCATCGTCCATTTATTGATGAATTAACTAAAGAAGTTGATGGTGAAACATATACAAGAGTAACGGATGTATTTGACTGCTGGTTTGAATCGGGTTCTATGCCTTACGCTCAGGTGCATTATCCTTTCGAGAATAAAAAGCATTTTGAAGAAAATTTCCCTGCTGATTTTATCGTTGAATATGTAGGGCAAACAAGAGGCTGGTTCTATACTTTAATGGTACTTTCAACTGCACTTTTTGATCGTGAGCCGTTTAAGAATTGTATTTGTCATGGAGTTATTCTTGGCGAACCAACATTAGATAAAGCAACTGGGAAAATGCGTAAGCAGAAACTTTCAAAGAGATTAAAAAATTATCCTGATCCGAACGAAATGTTTGATATTTATGGCGCTGATGCAATGCGTTGGAGAATGATAAGTGAACCTGTTATGCATGGTGGAGAGTTGGTTATAAGCAAAGATGGTAGCGATTTCAAAGACGTGGTTCGTCTAACAATAAAGCCTATCTGGAATGCTTATCATTTTTTCACTTTATACGCTAATACAGATGGAATTAAGGCTAGATTATGTGTCGATTCTGATAATCTCATGGATCGCTATATATTAGGTAAATTAAAACATGCAATTTTTACTATAGAAAAAGCATTCGATAATTTTGATACTCCTGTGGCTTGCAAAGAGGTAGAATATTTCTTTGAAGTACTGAATAACTGGTATATTCGTCGTAATCGTGACCGTTTCTGGCGTGAAGCTAATGATAGCGATAATGATAAATTTGCAGCCTATAATACTCTATATACATGTCTGAATAAAATTTGTAGAGCGATTGCTCCGCTACTTCCTCTAACTACTGAGGAAATATATAAAGGGCTAACAGGTGAAGAAAGTATTCATCTTGCTAATTTCCCTGAAACAGATCATATGGCAGATGAAGCGACTCTAATGAAAGATATGGATCATGTGCGTAATAGTTGTAACGCTGCTCTGTCTGTAAGAGATAAAGAAAATATCCGTACTCGTCAGCCACTACAAAGCCTTACTATATATAGCTCTGCAGAGTCTAATCTGGAAATAGAAGATTTCGCTGACCTTATACGCGATGAAATTAACGTTAAAGATGTATTCTTCTCAAATGAGCTTGATAATGTTGCAAGCTTAAAATTACAGATCAATTTCCCCGTAGCCGGTAAGCGTTTAGGTGCTAAAATGAAGCAAATAGCAGGTGCAGCTAAGCAGGGAAATTGGGAAAAGAACGATAATGGTGATGTCGTCGTTGCAGGTGAGAAAATGGAAAATGGTGAATATTCACTTCAGTTGGAAGCTAAGGGCATAAAAGGCGCTCAAGCACTTTCTACAAATGATGCTCTTGTTGTTCTCGATCTGGATATTTCTGAAGAGCTGAGAAAAGAGGGGATTGCCAGGGATGTCGTGAGAGGTATTCAACAGGCACGACGTGATGCAGATCTTCATGTGTCTGATAGAATTAAAGTATTTGTAAGTGGTAATGAAAATATCGTTGATGCCATAAATAACAATATCAGCTATATAAAAGAGCAAACATTATCAAGTTCTCTTGAATTTAATTCTGATAAAGATCATCGCCACAATACTATACTAGAATTCGGTGTTGATAAAATATCTATTGGGTTTGATGTAGCTGTATAGAATGAAATGATAGATAAAAACAAATTGATGTTAATAAGGCAATTATCTAAGCGCGATATAGCAAAGCGTTATAAGGGCTCTGCTTTCGGTATTTTATGGTCCTTGCTAACACCAATTATGATGATATCTGTATATGGATTTGTATTTACATTCGTTTTTGAAGCTAGATTCGGCTCACAAGGTGATGCAAATAGTGATCCTGTAAAAGGTGAGTTCGCATTATTGCTTTTCTCTGGAATTATAATACATGGGTTTGTCGCTGATATACTTGCAAGATCGCCTAACCTCATTGTCGAGAATACTAATTTTGTCAAAAAAGTAATATTTCCTCTAGAAATTATACCAGTAACATTGATTGTATCTTCATTTTTTCAGCTATTAATCAATACATTAGTTATGATGGTCGCTGTATTTTTTATATATGGCTCTATTAAGATTACCATTTTATGGTTGCCATTTATTATGCTCCCATTGCTTTTATTGATGCTTGGGATTAGCTGGTTTCTATCGGCAATAGGGGTGTTCCTGCGTGATATTGGTCAAATTACTTCTGTTTTATCAACGATAATACTTTTTGTTAGCCCTGTTTTTTACGATATAGAGCTGCTTCCGGAAGGAGTTCAGAAGTTTATTTATCTTAATCCAATTACCGTTATTGTTCAGCAGCTGAGAGAGGTTGTAATTTATGGTAACTTACCAAATATATTGGATATTTCCATTTATTATGGAGTAAGTATCGCTATTTTTGTGCTGGGAATTTTATTTTTCCAAAAAGTACGCAAAGCATTCGCTGATGTGCTATAAGTAATTGTTTTATAACAATAATATCCGATCAAATGGCAAAAAACTACACATGACCATTGTTGCATATTTGCAACTATATCTGTTTATGGAAAAAATAGACGTTCTAAATGAATAAATGGGTTGAAAGTTATGTCTAAAAGTGGTTTTTTCTTGGCTAAGTAATACTCGCAGGTGGACTAATAGTGCCCTGAGGGTGCTAATAGTACTTTGTTTTCTGGTCACCTGTGTGACATAGGATACTGATTTTCCTCCGAGTGAGCCTTTCGGTATTCCATAAAGCAGAGAGCATTTTTTTTTAATAATAGATTTAAGGGGTCTTAAAAGATGGCAACAATTTCTTTCTCCTCTCTGTCAAGTGGTGGTTCTCAGGCGTTCGCAACGGCTGATGTACTGGATTTTGACATAGTTAATAACACTTTGATAGTTGGATCAGATGTTACCGTTACTGCTAGCGGTTCAGATGTTACAATTACAGTTGGTGCAAAAACAGTTACTTTAACCGGTATTGCATTTGATCAACTGGCAACAACTAACTTCACTTTTGCAGGTCAGGCTTCAGGTAACGGTCAGATCCTTATAGGTGATGGTGCTGTTGGGCAAAGTCTTGATAATGCAGGTAATGCAATAACTGGTTCAAGCTCATCAGATTTCATTTCTGGTCTTGCTGGTGCTGATACAATTGGTGGCGGTGCTGACGGTGACGTGACTGATGCTGATGTTATCAGTAACTCAGGTAGTGACTACATTGATGGTGGTACAGGTAATGATATCATCGAGGTAGCTACACAAACTGGTGAAGTTGCAACTATCTTCGGTCGTGATGGTAACGATACAATAGCTCAACATGATGCTGCTGCTCCATCAACGAATCTTGGTAGTATAGTAGTTAATGGTAATGCTGGTAATGACCAAATTACTGGTGGACGTGGTGCTGATAGCATTCGTGGTGGTAAAGGTAACGATACAATCAAGGGTGAATTCAACGCTGATACAGTAGGTGGTGCTGATAGCATCTTCGGTGATCTTGGTGATGACGCTATTTTAGCTGGTGTTGGTGATGACAGTATCCGTGGTGGTAAAGGTAACGATTATGTTTCTACTGCTGCTAATACTCTTGCTGCTACAACTGGTGCAAGTGGTAACAAAAACATCCAACTTGATGACGGTAACGATAACCTAGATATCGCTGTTGGTCTTGCTGCAGATAGAATCACTGTAAAAGGTGGTGCTGGTAACGATACTATCGATGCTGCTGATGCTCAAAACTCAACACTTGCTGGTAATCTAGCAACTGATGATGCTGGTGGTGAGGAAGTATTCGCTGGTAACCTGGATATCAATGGTAATGCTGGTACTGATAGCATAATCGGTGGTGCTGGTAATGATACTATACGTGGTGGTAAAGATAACGACACTATCGTTGGTGGTGTTGGACTTAACCAACTATTCGGTGATATCGGTAACGATTCAATAACTGGTGGTACTAACACATCTGATACTATTGAAGGTGGTGCTGGTAACGATACTCTAGTAGGTGGTGGTTCTACAGCTGGCGGTGGTGACATCCTAGACGGTGGTGCTGGTTCTAACTCTATCATCGGTGGTGCGGGTTCAGATACAATAACTGGTGGTGAAGGTGCTGATACATTAGCAGGTGCTGGTGGTAATGACGTTATAACTGGTAATGCTGGTAATGATGTAGTTACAATTGTTCCTTTAGCTGCAGAAGCTGCAACTATTAAAGGTGGCGAAGGTGATGATAACGTTACTTCAACAGGTGCTGGTGCAATTGACGTTAACGGTAATGCTGGTAACGATTCAATAACTGGTTCAGGTACAAGCTCAACTGCTGACACAATCCGTGGTGGTAAAGGTAACGATACTATAACTGGTGGTGCTCAAGGTAGCCTATTAAATGGTGATCTTGGTAACGATTCAATAACTGGTGGTGCTGGTAACGATACTATCAATGGTGGTGACGGTGAAAACGCACTTCTAACTGGTGCTGGTGGTAACGATAGCGTAACTGGTGGAGCTGGTGGCGATACTATTACTTCAACATCTGGTAACGATACTATTGATGCTGGTGCTGGTGCTGATACTATCACTACTACATCAAATGGTAATGGTTCTATTACAGGTGGTGCTGGTAATGATACATTAACACTTAATGAAGCTGGTACTGATCTTTTAGATGGTGGTGCTGATGATGATTTAATTATCATTTCTGATAGTTCGGATGTTACAGCTGCTGACTCTATTCTTGGTGGTGCTGGTAACGATACATTGAGAATTGCTGAAGCTGCGGCTATAACAGCTGATGCATTCTTCGGTATTGAAACTGTTGACTTTAATGCTCTTGGCGGTGCTTCTGCTGCTTTTGTTATCTCTGATAACATGGTTGGAAGTGCAACTGGATCAAAAATCACAGTTACAGCTACAGGAACAACAACTAACCTTGGTTCTGCTGGTGCTGGTCTTACAGCTGCTGGTCTTTCATCAGGTACAGTTGAAATTGGTGCTGGTTTTGGTACTAATACAGCGTTCTTGACAGATGCCGTTGCTAATGCTGTTACAATTGCTGATGCTCAAGGAGCTAATGTTACTGGTGGATCAGGTGCTGATACTATCAATGGCGGTGCTCTAGCAGATACAATTGTTGGTGCAGCTGGTAACGATAGTCTACTTGGTAATGCAGGTGCTGATACTATAACTGGTACATCTGGTGTAAACACTATTGATGGCGGTGCCGGTGCTGATTCAATCGTTGCTGGTTCTGGTAATGATAGTATCGACGGTGGTGCTGACAATGATACTATCAACGGTGGTGCTAACGGTAATAACACTATTAACGGTGGTGCAGGTGCTGACTCTGTAACCGCTGGAACAGGAAATGATTCTGTTTCTGGTGGTACTGAGAATGATATCCTGATTGGTGCTAACGGTAATGATACTCTTGCTGGTGATGCTGGTAATGATACATTACAAGGTGGTGCAGGTACAGATAACCTAACTGGTGGCGAAGGTACTGACCAAGTTTACGGTGCAGCTGGTGCTGATGCTATCTCACTAACTGAGACTTCATCTGTTGCTGATACAGTTCTATTCGGTGCTTTAGCTGATGGTTCTGGTGTTGGAGCTGGTGGTGGTTTCACTCAGTTTGATGCTATAACAGGATTCATTGCTGGTACTGATAAAATCGGTATTGGTGGTGGTGCTGCAGCGTCTGACCTTGAGCTTACTCTTGGTGAGGTTGCTAGTGCTCTTGATGGTGATAATGCACTAACAGTTGTTACTAAAACAGTAGCAGGAAATATCGATTGGGCTACATTCGATGTTCTGGTACTTGGTAATACAACTGGATTCACAGCTTCTAATCTAACAACATCTGCTGATGTTATTGGTGCACTACAAGCTGCTGAAGGTGATACAACATTCAACACTTCAGGTGGTACAATAGCAGCTGGTGATGATTTCCTAATCGCTATACAAAACACTGCTGGTAATGCAACTGGTCTGTATACTTATACAGCAGAGGATACCAATGGTACAATTGTTGAAGGTGATTTAAGGCTACTTGGTACGGTTGATGCCGTATTAACAGCGGGTGATTTCACTTTTGTTGCGTAGTATTACTTAGACTTAAATATTAAAAGGGTGGCTCTCGGGTCACCCTTTTTTTTATGTAATTTTTTACCCAAAGCTCAAATTATATGTTAAAAGAATTTAGGTGAATAAAAAGGGTACTCATATGAAATCAGCAGCTGAAACTTTTCCAGAAATAGCTAAATCTTTAGAGGACAACCCGGCTGTACTCAGCTATAACCTCAAGAATTTTGATCATAGTGTATTACTAGCTCCATATAAGACTAAACTATTATTTAAAAAAGGTGGATTTGCTACAGCAGGAAGAGATTCATTTATCTCGATCACTAAGGTATTTGGTTATGGTAATTTCAAATCTCAGCAATCAATTTGCAATATAGGTAGTTTTACTCAAGTGGCTGAGGGAGTAAGAATAGTCACGGGCGGTGAGCATCATAACGACAGTGTATTTAATCATACTATGTCTCACTGGGTAGATATAAAGAAGATTCTTGAAAAAAATGGTATTAACTTAGATGCAGACTTTACAAAAGGTGAAGTTAATATAGGCTCTAATGTAACAATTTCAACGGGAGCAATAATTCTTTCGGGAGTAACTATTGGAGATGGTGCGGTTGTTGGAGCAGGTGCAGTAGTTACCAAAGATGTGCCTCCATATGCAATTGTTGCTGGAAATCCAGCTAAAGTAATTAAGTATAGATTTGATGAAAAAATAATTGAAGAATTAGAAAAAATTAAATGGTGGGATTTGTCAGTTCCATTCTTCTTAAATAATATACAGCATATAAGAAATCTACATGATGAGTCTATTAGAAATCAATTTTTAGCTTTGGATAAATCGGCTTATGATACTTCAAGCAACTATCTGGTATTTTCTACATTAAATGAACTTGATAATAAAAGATTTATCTTTGAGGGGGCAGAAATTGAAGGTAGGCATATTGCAAATAATGATTTGCCAGAAGCATTCCAATTTTTTATGCTTCAAATGTATAACCAGCCGGAACAGGACTGTTTTCTAATAAAGGATATATTTAAATTTTCAGGGCTAGTGGAATAATTATGTCTAATTTTACTGATTTACTGACTTTTCTAAAAAAAAATGAGGAAAGAGAAATACCTTTTGCAATGTTAATGAAAGGAACTTCTATAATAATTCTCGCTCCAGCAATGCTTTTGGCAATTCTTGTTGTAAGAAACGAAATTAATTTGGAAACAGCATATTATGGAATGATGTTCATTTTTGTGGTTTCTATTATTTTTGTTAGACCATATATAGCTAATCTTTCATCATTAACATATTATGTAAAACAATTGTCATTAGATAAGAAGGCTTCTGCACCTGATCTTAGTTTTTTAAACAACGTAGAGGAACTCTCTGATGCTGTAGAGCAATTACATGTTTCTTGGGCAACAAGAAAGAGGCAACTGGAAACGGCTCTGGCAGAAAGTAAGATACTAATCGATAGTTTGCCAGACATGATTCTTATGTTGGACAAAAAGCAGAAAGTGATTAGAACAAATTCACGAACGAAGGTAGTTTTTGGTGGAAAATATTTTGATAAATCAATAAATGAAATAATTGATAATGAAGAAATTAGCGCCCTTATTACTATGGTTCTTGAAGATGGAGAAGGAAGAAACTCTGAAATAAGTTTTGATACCCCAACTTTTTCTACATATTTTGTTAGAATTGAAAGATTTCCGGTATATTCACAAGGTGGAATAGCTGTTATTATTGTTCTACATGATATAACAAAACAGAAAGAAACTGAGAGGATGTTATCTGATTTTGTAGCTAATGCTAGTCATGAAATAAGAACTCCTCTAACAAGTATAATGGGCTTTATTGAAACATTACAGACAACTGCTAAGGATGATAAGGAAGTAAGAGATAAATTCCTTGGAATAATGGGTAGTCAGGCTGAAAGAATGTCTAAATTAGTAAGTGGGCTGTTATCCATTTCGCAGCTAGAAAGAAATATAAATACAAAACCTAAAGGAACTGTAAATATTGTTCATTTATTAAGAGAAGCTCAAGCCTATATGTCAATTACAGCTGATGAGAAAGATATTACAATTAATCTAGATATAAAGCAGGAAATTAAGTCTATAATAGGTGATATGGGTGAACTTTCGCAAGTGATTGAAAATCTTTTAAGTAATGCTATAAAATATGGACGACATGGAAGTATAATCACAATACGAGCAAATTTGGTTAAGAATAAATTCAAAGATATAGCAAATCTTAAGAGAAAATCTCAAATTTTATCTATTGAATTTAAAGATGAAGGTGAGGGAATAAGACAGGATCACATACCAAGATTAACTGAAAGATTTTATTGTGTGGATCAGGCAAGAACAAGAAAAATAGGTGGAACTGGTTTAGGTCTCTCAATTGTTCATTATATAATTGAAAGACATAAAGGTGCATTACTTATTGAAAGTGAAGTAGGCGTGGGCAGTAAATTTACAGTATTATTATCTGCTGATTAACTAGCTTATATTGTGTTATTGTATTTCTATATTTATAGGTTATATTGATAGAAATTTTTATGGTGTTATTTATATGAATCCTTATGTTTTAGTGGTTGAAGATGAAGAAGCTATTTCAATGATGTTGCAGTATAATCTTGAGAAGGAAGATTTTACGGTCAATGTTGTTGATGATGGTTTGGATGCTCTTGATAGTATCTATGAAAAGAAGCCTGACATTATCTTACTTGATTGGATGTTACCGTCTATAACAGGCATTGAAGTATGTCGTACAATTAGGAAGTCTGATGAAAATAGAGATATTCCTATAATAATGCTTACAGCACGTGGTGAAGAATATGATAGAGTCGTTGGCTTGGATAGTGGCGCAGATGACTATATAATTAAGCCTTTTTCTCCTAAAGAACTTATTGCAAGAATCAAAGCAGTTCTTAGACGTACTAGACCTATCCTAACTACTAGCCTTATTGAATATGGTGGAATTAAAATTGAGATTGATACTCATAAGGCAACTTATGAAGATAGAAATATTCATTTAGGCCCTACAGAATTTAGGCTATTAACTTTCCTTCTAGAAAAACCCGCTCATATATTTTCCAGAGATACATTACTTGATAATGTTTGGGGAAGAGATGTCTATGTTGAAAGTAGAACTGTTGATGTTCATATAAGAAGATTGCGTAAGACTTTAGCAGATACATCTCCAGGGTTAGATAATTATATCCAGACAGTTCGTTCTGTTGGATATAAAATTGACAAAACTCCCCTTGAGTAACGAGATATTTTAGCTAATCAATATTTTTCCTAATCTTAAATTTTCTATTTGTATATATTGCTAAAATAGTAGAAAATGAGATGCTGGTATTATTATCTAATATATTTAAATATTAGGTTTTTAGTGCCTTATTTTAAAATAGTTATGAGGAATAAATGAAAAAAATATTATTAAGTTTAGTACTATGTTTTACTTTAGTTTCAGCAAATAATGTTGCTGCTAAATCTATAGCTGCACCAGATGATGTTGCAAGCATTCCTGCAGATGCAAAAGTTGAGAAATCAGGCCTTGCTACCAAAGTTATCACTAAAGGAACTGGTACAAAACACCCAACTTCAACAAGTAATGTTGAAGTTCATTATACTGGCTGGACTACTGATGGTAAAATGTTTGATAGCTCTGTAGTTAGAGGTAAAAAATCAGCGTTCCCATTAAACCGCGTTATAGCTGGTTGGACAGAAGGCCTTCAGTTAATGGTTGTTGGTGAGAAAAGACGTCTATGGATTCCTCAAAACCTTGCTTATGGCGGGCGTGAAGGTGCTCCAAAAGGTATGTTAGTATTTGATGTAGAATTATTCGAAATCAAATAGTAATTTCTTTTATACTATTTATAGCTGTGGGGTTTTGTATTTTACTATTTCCTCACAGTTATAACTTACTAAAATACCACCTCTAATAATTTCCTATCCAAAAATTTTTCCATTCAATATATTTCCAGATTAATAATATTTCAATCAACAGTTAATAATGATTATCATTATTAACATGCAGAATTTACTTGATTAAGTGAATATTTATGTCTAGTTTGTCAGAAATAAGGAACAATATATAATTGCTATTATATAAATGTCCGAGTTTATGGACTAACTAATGTCTAGTTATAGAAAAAGAGTTCTTATAATAGTAATAGTAGCAAAATATCTAAGTTTGTTTTTTTATTTTTTAAGTAATAACAGAGGATGTGTATGGTCACGCCAGAAACAGCTATAAGAAAGGCACAGAAAGAATTAAATGAACAAAAATTAGTATTCGATAAGAAGAAATTATTGGAATTTTATGAGCAGATGCTTTTTCTAAGACGTTTTGAAGAAAAGGCAGGACAATTATACGGAAGTGGATTAATAGGTGGCTTCTGTCATCTATATATTGGTCAGGAAGCAGTTGTAGTAGGAATACAAGATTGTTTGCAAGAGGGAGATCAAGTTATCACAACCTATAGAGATCATGCTCATATGCTTGCTATAGGTACAGCTCCAGAAATTATTTATGCAGAATTAATGGGTAGAGAAACAGGTTGCTCTAGAGGTAAAGGTGGATCTATGCATATGTTTGACACTGAAAAAGGCTTTTACGGTGGTCATGGTATAGTAGGTGCTAATGTTCCAATTGGTACAGGTCTGGCATTCGCAAATAAATATAAAAATAATGGAAAAATTTCTGTTGACTATTTTGGAGATGGTGCTGCAAACCAAGGTCAGGTTTATGAAGCATTCAATATGGCATCTTTATGGAATTTACCAGTTCTATATGTAATAGAGAATAATGAATATGCCATGGGTACAAGTGTTAAAAGATCCTCAGCAACAACGGAACTATATAGACGTGGTGATGCATTTGGCATAGCTGGTGAGCAAGTTGATGGTATGGATATTTTTGCTGTCAAAAAAGCTGCACTTAATGCAATTAATCACGTTCGATCAGGAAAAGGACCATTTATACTTGAAATGAAAACTTATAGATATAGAGGTCACTCTATGTCTGATCCTGCTAAATATAGAAGTAAGGAAGAAGTCGCGACTTTCAAAGAACAGAGAGATCCAATTGAAGCCGTTAAAAAAGCAATCTTTGAAAAGAAATTTGCTACTGAAAAAGAGCTTAAAGATATAGATAAAGCTATCAGAGAGAAAATAGCTGTAGCTGTGCAATTTGCTCAGGATAGTAGCGAGCCAGATTTATCAGAACTATTTACTGATATCTATGTAGAAAATTAGAATTAAGAAATAACAAGATTTTGGAAAGTAAATAATATGACAAATAATAAACAAACTGTTCGTGTTTCGTTGCGTGATGCTATGGCCGAGGAAATGCGTTTAGATAAAGATGTATTTATTATAGGTGAAGAAGTAGCTGAATATCAAGGTGCATATAAAATTACAGAAGGGCTGCTTGAAGAATTTGGTTCTGATAGAGTAATCGATTCACCAATTACAGAGCATGGTTTTACAGGGCTTGCAGTTGGTGCTGCATTTACTGGATTAAGACCAGTTGTTGAGTTTATGACTTGGAATTTTGCAATGCAGGCCGTAGATCAAATAATCAATTCTGCAGCTAAAACTAATTATATGTCAGGTGGTCAGGTTAGATGTCCTATCGTTTTTAGAGGCCCTAATGGAGCTGCTGCAAGAGTTGGTGCTCAACATTCTCAATGTTATGCAAGCTGGTATGGTCATATTCCAGGCCTAAAAGTTATATCTCCATATAGTGCAGCCGATGCAAAAGGTTTATTGAAGGCTGCTATTAGAGATCCTAACCCAATTATATTTCTAGAAAACGAGATTGTATATGGTCAGGAATTTGATGTTCCTGATGATATTAATGATAATTATACTGTGGAAATCGGTAAGGCTGCCGTTCTTAGAGAAGGGACTGATGTAACTATAACTGCATTCTCATTGCAGGTTAAATATGCACTGGAAGCAGCAGAGAAATTAGCAAAAGAAAATATATCAGCCGAGGTAATAGACTTAAGAACTATTCGTCCGCTAGATACTGCAACAATTATTTCTTCTGTAAAGAAAACAAACAGACTTGTAGCAGTCGAAGAGGGTTGGGCATTTGCAGGAATAGCATCCGAAATTGCTGCACAAGTTATGGAGAATGCATTTGACTATCTTGATGGACCTGTTACTAGGGTTACAGGAAAAGATGTACCAATGCCATATGCTGAAAACCTGGAAAAATTAGCTCTTCCACAAACAGATGATATAGTAAATGCGTGTAGAAATGCTTGTTATAGGAATAAAAAATAATGAGTTTTAGTTTTGGATTTATAGAATTTGTTACATTGTTTCTTTTAATAGTGTCAATTTGGGGACAATTATTTGTTGCCAAAGCAAAAAAGAGATTTATTAAATTATTTCTAGAAGGCAACAAAGTTAAAGCAAAAATTACAGAAAAACCATTGGGAAGAACTTCACTTCGTAAAAGTATCTTTCATTACCCAGATATAAATAACGGTATTCATTTACTTGAATATGAATTTACTGATGACAAGGGAAATATACAAAAAAATGCCTCTTTTATTTCAGAAGAAACTCATAAAGAAATGAATATTGGTGATGAAATAGAAGTATGTGTTGATAAAGAAAATGGTGCTGACAATAAAATATTATTGTCAATCCAACGTGATGAAATAGCATGTAACGGTATTAGAGTCGTTCTATATTTAGTTATCATTGTTATTTTAGGAATTTATATGTTTATTTCTTCTTAATAATATTTGAAGAATTTATGAAAAAGAATTTTAGGAGTTTTTAATGCCAATTGAAATACAAATGCCAGCTCTTTCGCCAACTATGACAGAGGGTACATTAGCGAAATGGACTGTTAAAGAAGGTGATGAAATTAATGCTGGTGATGTAATAGCTGAGATAGAAACTGATAAAGCAACAATGGAAGTGGAATCTATTGATGAAGGAATTCTTGGTAAAATATTTGTTAAAGAGAAAACTGAAAATGTACCTGTTGGTAAGGTTATTGCGCTTGTTCTGGAAGAAGGTGAAACTGCGGATTCTATAAAAGATTATAAGCCTAGCGAGCCAGAGACATCGGTTGAAGAGAGTTCTGAAGGTGATAATGACTCTGAAGCCGTATCAGGAGAGGTATCCAGTACGCCATCTGGTGGAGCAGGACAAATATTGCAAGCCAAAGCTTCGAAAGCCCCAACTCCTCCTTCTGCTAAAAAATCTGGTGGAGCAAAAGTAAGCCCTGTAGCTAAAAGACTTGCAGAAGAGAATGATATTCTTGTAGATGGAATAGTTGGAACTGGTCCTAATGGAAGAATAATAAAATCTGATGTTGAGGATGCAATATCAAGAGGCGGAGTTTCTGGAGTTGTTAGTCGTGATGATTCAGAATTCCATTTAGTAGAAAATACAGGAATGAGAAAAACAGTTGCAAAAAGATTGTTGGAATCTAAACAACAAGTGCCACATTTCTATTTGGAAGTTGATTGTCAGCTTGATAAATTACTGGAAACAAGAAAGCAGTTAAATGATGTTGCTGCTAAAAAAGCAGGTAAGTCTAAAGATGGAAAACCAGCAAAGCCAGCCTATAAACTTTCAGTAAATGATTTCGTAATTAAAGCTGTTGCAGCTGCAATGAAAGATGTACCAGAAAGCAATGCAAGCTGGTATGACGATGCAATAGTTTTATATGATAATGTAGATATCAGTATTGCCGTAGCAATTGAAGGTGGTCTTATTACTCCTATAGTGAAAAATGCAGATCAGAAAACACTTCCTCAAATATCTAATGAAATGAAATCTCTCGCTGGTAAAGCTAGAGCAGGAACGTTAATGCCTGAGGAATATCAAGGTGGTGGGTTCAGTATTTCTAATTTGGGAATGTTCGGTATTAAAAGCTTTTCAGCAATCATTAATCCACCTCAAGCTTGTATTTTAGCAGTAGGAGCTGGAGAACAGAAAGCTGTTGTTAAAAATGGCAATATTGAAATAGCAACCGTTATGAATGTAACTCTTTCAGTAGATCATCGTGCTGTGGATGGTGCTGTTGGTGCTACTTTCTTAGGGGCATTTAAAGAATATATAGAAAATCCAGCAACATTATTACTTTAGGAGGATAATTTAGTGTCATCGTATATTTGCAGTACATGTGGATATTATGGCAGGGTGAATAGAAAGCTAAAAGGTAGCTCACAAGCAGAATTATTGATATGGATGTTGTTAATCATACCGGGGCCTTTTTATAGTTTCTGGCGAAGAACAGGAGTAACAAGTACATGTCCGAACTGTAGAAAAACTACAGTTTTATCAATTAAATCAGTAGAAGGTTTTGAGCTATTAAAAAAACAGGAAGAGGACTTGGCAAATGGTAGAGAGGCATTAATACCTCAAAATTATAAGCCTGAAATTGATGTAAATGAATTTATAGAAAATAAGGTTAATTTACAGAATGAAAGTTCATTTAAAGGCTGCATTGTACAAAGAGATTTAAAACAGGAATTGTTGGAGCTTTCTGAAGATAAAAAAACCAAAGAAAAAAAAGAAAAAGAATATATAGAAAATAATAATGATTTTTAAGGATTGTTAGTAATGAATGAAAAGAATAAAAAAGATAATTTCACTAAAGAGAACTTTGACGTAGTAATAATTGGGGGAGGACCTGGTGGTTATGTTGCGGCTATAAGATCAGCGCAATTAGGATTAAAAACTGCAGTTGTAGAAAGAGAGCATCTTGGTGGTATATGCTTAAATTGGGGATGTATTCCAACTAAGGCTTTATTGCGATCAGCAGAAGTATACCATTTGGTTAATAATGCTGATGAATATGGTATTACTGCTGATAATGTAAAATTTGATTTTGATAAGATTATAAAAAGATCGAGAGAAGTTTCATCTCAGTTAGCTGGTGGAATAGGTCACTTAATGAAAAAGCATAAGATACCTGTGTTCGATGGCCATGGTAAAATATCAGCATCGAAAGTTGTTACAGTTAGAAAAGGTGATTCTCGAGATGATGAAAAAGTTGCTGAGTTGACGGCTAAAAATATCATTCTTGCAACAGGAGCAAGAGCAAGACAATTCCCTGGTTTAGAAGCTGATGAAAAATTAATATGGAGCTATAAAAGAGCAATGACTCCAGATAAACTTCCAAAGTCTCTTCTGGTCGTTGGTAGTGGAGCAATAGGAATAGAGTTTGCAAGTTTCTATAATAATCTAGGTGTTGATGTAACAGTCGTAGAAGTTATGGATAGAGTTCTTCCTGTTGAAGATGCTGAGATATCAAAATTTGCTCATAAACAATTTGAAAAACAAGGTATCAAAATAAGAACAGCTACCAATGTTACAGAACTTAAAAAAGGTAAAGACTTTGTAACTGCTACTCTAAAAGGTAAAAAAGATAAAGAAGAAAAAATTAAAGTCGATAGAGTAATTCTTGCCGTCGGGATCGTTGGTAATGTAGAAAATATTGGCTTGGAAGGAACAAATATAAAAGTTGATAGAACTCATATTATTACTGATGAATATCTGGAAACAGATGAAAAAGGTATATTTGCTATAGGCGATGTAGCTGGTGCGCCTTGGCTTGCACATAAAGCTAGTCATGAAGGTGTAGCAGTTGCTGAATATATTGCTCATGGATATGATACTGATAAAGTACACCCTATGAAAACTACAAATATTCCAGGATGTACATATTGTACTCCTCAGATAGCTAGCGTTGGCTTAACTGAAGCTCAGGCAAAAGAGCAGGGGCTGAATATAAAAGTTGGACGTTTCCCATATATAGGAAATGGTAAAGCAATTGCGCTTGGTGAACCAGAGGGGATTATCAAAACTATCTTTGATGAAAATACTGGTGAATTAATTGGCGCTCACATGGCGGGTAGTGAAGTTACAGAATTAATACAAGGTTTTGTAATTGGTAAAACGATGGAAGCTGTCGAAGCAGATTTTATGCATAGTGTCTTCCCTCACCCTACATTATCAGAGATGATGCACGAATCTGTACTTGATGCTTATGGTAAAGCTCTACATATGTAGTAGAGTTATATATCTATTGTGAAGTGTAGTATATGTAGCAGAGGATATTTACATAAGAAAACGGAAAGCAAAAATGAATAAGAAAGGTAAAATATTTTCAGGAGTACAGCCAACAGGCAATTTGCATCTTGGTAATTATCTTGGAGCTATAAAGCAGTGGACAAATTTACAGAAAGAATATGAATGTATATTCTGTATAGTTGACTTGCATGCTATAACAGTTGCTCAAGACCCCGTGGAATTACGAAATAATACATTGGGAATGACTGCCGCATATATTGCTGCGGGGATTAACCCTGATGATTGTATAATATATAATCAGTCTGCTGTTAAAGAACATACTGAACTTGCATGGATACTAGGCTGTAATACGCCGCTTGGTTGGTTGAATCGTATGACTCAGTTTAAAGAGAAAGCAGGAAAGAAAAAAGAAAATGCTGCTCTGGGATTATATAGTTATCCAGTTTTGATGGCTGCCGATATCTTACTATATCAAGCAACGCATGTACCAGTAGGTGATGACCAGAAACAGCATTTGGAATTAACTAGAGAGATTGCTACAAGTTTTAATCATAATTATAAAACTGATATATTTACAATTCCTGAGCCGATGATTATGGGAGAGGCTGCAAGAGTTATGAGCCTCCGAAATGGTACAAATAAAATGAGCAAATCTGATGAGTCAGATAATTCAAGAATAAATCTTACCGATGACGCTGATATAATTGCAACTAAATTCCGTAAGGCTAAAGCTGATATGGACTTTGATGGTATTTATTATGATATCGAAAATAGACCGGAAATTTCTAATCTACTTTCTATCTATGCAGCCCTTCAGGATATGGCAATTGAAGATGTGGTTGCTCGAGTGAAGAATTTTTCAAACGCTCAGTTCAAAGAAGAATTAACTGAAATTGCCGTTAGTAAATTATCTCCAATAACAGAAGAGATGAACCGTCTTAAAACGGATGAGGAATATCTTCAAAATGTTCTGCTGAAAGGTCAGGAAAAGGCTCAACAAATTGCATCTAAGAATGTTGAAAATATCAAAAATGCAGTAGGATTATTTTCCGCTAAATAATTAATTATATCTTTCTGCAATTATCCATTTTATTGATTATATAGGTTTTTAGGTTGAAAATTACCTAATAACAACCTATAATAGTAATTAGTGTGTAATTATAATATCTGTGAGATGGTTGTGATGGAAGATAGAAATGAGATTACTAAAGATAATTTATCAATTCTAATTATTGAGGATCAAGAGTTCTTTTTAGAAGTATTCAGAATTGCCTTTAGTGAATATAATATCATTTCCGCAAGCTCTGGAGAAGAGGGGCTACAACAATTCTATAATCACCCAATTGATATTGTAATTCTAGATATTTGTCTTCCAGATATAGATGGGTTTAAGGTACTAACTGAAATTAGAAATATAGACCCAGACGCTTTCGTTCTCATCATTAGTGCTTTAAATAATAATGATTACGTTAAAAAATGCAGAGATTTAGGAGCTGTAGGATTTTTAGGAAAGCCATATGAAAAGGAATATATTGAGTATTATATTGAGCAATATATTCATGATAAAAATGCAGAAAATGCATCAACAGGCTAGATAATTTTTTCAGTTATTTCTTCATGGTATACTTGTTAATTAGCAAGTATTCTAACTATATTATTCATCTTCATTAACAAGATTATCTGTATTGCTTGCAGACCAAATTACTTTGTCTTTAGGAATGATTATTGATACTTTTGTACCCACTCCATATATACTATGAATTGTAATATCACCACCGTGAAGATTTGCAAACATTTTTGAAAGAGGAAGTCCAAGACCCGTACCTCCATATAAATTCTCATTATCATGCACTTGTCCAAATGCAGATAATGCTTTTGTTATATTCTCTTCCTTAATCCCTATTCCTGTATCGGTTACAGATATGATTAGATTTCTATCTTCGTCTATGCCAGATGAAAGTTCAATCGTGCCATTCTCTTTAGTAAATTTTATAGCGTTAGAGAGCAGGTTAAGAAGAATTTGTTTAATCTTTCTAGCGTCGATCATTGCATATGGTAAATCATTAGGAATATTATTTATAACTTTGATTTTCTCTCGTTTGGCATTTTCAGATAGCACCCTGATTGATTCTTTAACCAATTTATCAACGGAGGTTTTCTTAAGATACAAATCAATTTTACCAGCCTCTCCTTTAGAGAAATCCAGTATATCATTTATGAGTTCAAGTAGATGAGTTCCACAATAATTAATATCATGTATCCGTTCCTTTTGCTTATTATTTAGATTACCGAAATAACCTGCTTCCAGCATTTCAGAAAATCCAATAACTGCATTAAGAGGTGTTCTAAGTTCATGACTCATATTGGCCAAGAAATCAGACTTTGCCTGACTGGCTAGAATGGCAGATGATTCTGACCGTTTTGCGCGCTGCATTTGTTTTGTAATAATGACAACAAAGGATGATACAACAAATACGAATAATATAAATATAGCTAGATAGATAACATCACTGATTCTTTGCTTCTTCCAGTCATTAAATATATCTTCTCCGTAAGTTATGATAGCAAGAACAGAATGAAGATTAGGTATCTTTTTGAATGAAAATAGCCTTAGCTTGTCATCGATACCATTATCTTGTTTAGAGCCTTCATGCACAACTGTTTTCTGTATATCTTGAGAGGATGTAATTTTGTTTTGAGATATTATATCTGTAAATAGAGTTGCCTCATCTTTATCTTTCAGCTGATTAATTAGTAATTTATAATCTCTTCTCATGACAACTAATTTTGTCTTTTTATCCTGAGTAACGGATCTAAAATATTTTTTTACATAATCACTGTTAACAGCTATAACAACGACTCCACCAAATTTGCCATTTAATTTATTCAGACGACGGCTTAAAATCACAAAGCCATCATGGTTTTGAATCCAGCTATCTAACTGGCTAACATATAGTAATTCAGAATTGTTAGATCTTTTATGTGCTTCGAAGAAGTTGTATCCAGTAACTGTGTCTTTATCTTCGAACCATGTTTTGTAGCCTTTCTTTCTATATATTGCCTCAATTTTTCCATTTTCATCGGACATTAGCATAGCTGATATTTGAGGCGTTTCATTAACCCAAATGTTAAAATTATTCTGCATGTCCATCTGAAGATTTTTTCCAAAAAGCTCGTTAAGATATTCTCTTTCGATAGCTCTTTTTAAAGAAATATCTACAGCAAGGAAAGTAAGATTAATATGATCAGATAAAGTACTTATAAGTCTTGAAGCACCTTTTTGCCCATTGACAACACTTTCATCATAATCATCAACTCCTCTTTTAAAAACAATTATACAGTTTAGAATAGTAACGATTACACTAAATAGGATAATTAATTTCACAAGCGGGATCTTCTCAGATTCATTAATTGCCTGTATAGTTTTTATATTTTGTTTCTCGTCCAAATCATCCTCAATCTAGTATTGGGTACGTATTATAGCATAAAAAATTACATTGGCAAATTATAGAGATCACATTGTTAATAATGATTAAGGATTGCGGTTATTATGTTAATGATGTAATTTTCTGGAGGGTGTTTATATTTAATTACATTTAGGGTTATGGTTTCTCATATCAATAGTTTTGCCTTTTCTGGAATCGATACAATAGATATTGATATTCAAGTTCATATAACTTCGGGCTTGCCTGCATTCAGAATTGTTGGTCTTGCAGATAAGGCAGTTACCGAATCAAGAGAACGTGTTAGGACTGCTTTGAGTGCTATAGGTCTTTCAATACCTCCGCAAAGAATTACAGTTAATCTTTCTCCAGCAGATTTAGTAAAAGAGGGGAGTCACTATGATTTGGCGATAGCACTTGGCATGTTGATAAGCATGGGTGTTATTTCTGAAGATGCAGTTAGTAACTATATAGTTATGGGTGAATTATCTTTAGATGGTTCTATCCTTCCCGTAAGTGGAATTCTACCAGCTGCAATTGGAGCTAATGCAAATGATATGGGTATTATTTGTCCAAAGGCAAATGGTGAAGAAGCATATTGGGCTGGTGATATAGAGATCTTAGCTGCTGATAATATTTTATCACTGATAAATCACTTTAAGGGAATACAACTTCTTCCTAAACCATCTATAGAGAAAAGTAATATTGACGAAACCACTTATCCAGATTTTTCAGATATAAAAGGTCAGCAATCTGCTAAGAGGGCATTAGAAATTGCTGCAGCAGGTAATCATAATATATTGATGGTTGGTCCACCTGGTGCAGGTAAGTCTATGTTGGCAGCAAGGCTACCCGGTATTGTTCCACCACTTTCAGCTGAGAAGATGCTTGAAATAAGTATGATAAAATCTATAGCTGGAATATTACAAAATAAGAAAATTTCAAATGTAAGGCCTTTTAGAGAGCCTCATCATAATGCATCTATGGCTGCTATGGTAGGAGGAGGTACAAAAGCTGTACCAGGAGAAATTACGCTTGCTCATGGAGGTGTTTTATTCCTTGATGAATTACCAGAATTTCCTTCGCAAGTTTTAGATTCATTAAGACAGCCTATGGAAACTAAAAAAGTTACTATATCAAGAGTACAGACACATATTACTTACCCATCACACTTTCAGTTAATTGCCGCGATGAATCCTTGTAAATGTGGATATTTTGGTGATGAGTCTAGATCATGCACTAAAGCTCCTAAATGTGCTGGTGACTATCAGGCAAAAATATCAGGCCCTCTATTAGATAGAATAGATATACATATAGATGTGCCTGCTGTTAAGGTTTCTGATTTTTATAAAGAAAGCAAAGAAGAGAGTTCAAGTGATATTTCTGCACGAGTTTCCTCTGCCAGAAAGATTCAAAATGCAAGATATAAGAATGATGAGAATAGTAAGAATAATAAAAGATTAAATATAGAAACCAACTCCGAAGCTGATGGTGAAATATTGATGAAATATTGTTCTCCAGATGAGAAAGGAAAGAAGATATTAAATGACTCAGTTGAAAAATTTGGTCTATCAATGCGAGGCCATAATAGAGTGCTAAGAGTAGCTAGAACTATTGCTGATTTGGAGCAGGAAGAAAATATTGGTCAGCAGCATATATCTGAAGCAATAAGTTACAGGCAATTAAACAGATATAAACATTAGAAATCTATATCGCTATTAATTAACATTGTGAATTAATATATTTATTACTGAGTTATTTATGACTAATTCAGATCTTTCTTATTTGCACATGGATATGTTCCTGAACAAGTTTCGCATACATAATTATTTAGTCTCTCTATCGATGGAATTCTAATTTTTTTTCCATTTACTTCAAGCCCAGTATGATCACATAATTTTTTAAAGCTTCTTGAGAAGGTTTCGGATTTCATGCCAAGTTTAGAAGAAATTATATTTTTTTCAAAAGGTAGTGTTAATTCTGCACTATCTCCTATGTTCTCATCCGATACCATTTGAAGAAAAAAACAACCAATTTTTTGTGTTGTATTTTGCAGTGCACAATGCTCTAATTCAAGCTCTCTTGAAAGCAGTTTATTATTAAAATATGAAACTAAATTTAAGGTAAATTGGTTATTGTCTTTAAGTATATTTCTTAGGTTCTTAATGGGAATTGAAATAACGATTGAGTTCTCAATTGTCTCTGCATTAGAGGAATAACTGTCTTGAGTTAAGATACATTCCTCACCAAAAAAACCATGTGGAGCAATGATATCAAGGATGATTTCTTTGCCATCAAAAGTATCATGAAAGATTTTTATCTTACCTTCAACCAATATATATATATATTTATATGGCTCATCTTTTGTATAAAGAATATTACTTTTGTCTAAATATTTCTTAGCACTATAACTACATATTTCATTTAGAATAGATTTTTCAATCTTATCAAAAATTGGTAAATTAATAATTATATCATTTAGTTCTTGTCGCATTATTTCCTCTTTGTGAAGTTTGATAAATATATACTATTTATTAAAATAATAAAAGTTTGTAGTGATAGGAATTTGACATTGTGTGTTTTTATATCTAGAATAGTTTTATGTTGAATCTACTAAAGGTTGTCATGCAAAAAGAAAAATTATTAAATTCTGAGTGTAAAGATGAAGATCTTCCAATGTTGCCAGATGAAATTATTCCTGTTTTTCAGACGCCTGAGCCCGAGTTGTCAGAGAAGGAAGAACAATGCTGCAATGCAGCAACTGACTAATTCCCTAATTACTTTTTGTGATTCCTAGGTCGGTTATACCATTATCAAGAAAATCTCTTGGAGAGTATTCTATATCATTTTTTGCACTATCATAACTGAAAACCAAGTTTTGATTCATTCTTTTTGCGATCTCCCCATTAACTTCTTCACTTCTGAAAACGAATGTTAGGATGTTTATTATCTGTGGCAAGAATGGAATTCTGATTGCTCTTTTATTTTTACCAAGTGTAGTAGATATTTTATTTACCATATCTAAATATGTTAGCTCGGTTTTCCCTGATAGAACATAAGTTTTGTTATAGCTATTTTTATTATTTATAGATTTTATAACAGCAATTGCCAAGTCATCATTGTGAACTGGTTGTCTTAATCCTTGGGCGGGATAGGTAACAGGAAAGAAGCCAAATCTATTTATTAAGTTAACTATACTACTTACATTTTTATCAAGACCAGTTCCATATATCATAGTAGGGCGAAGAATTGTGAAATCTATATCTAGCTCTTTACATTTCTCTGATATGGCTTTTTCAGAAGAGATAAATTTCTGTACTGATTCTTTCTCATATTCATTACTGGAATTTGCCTTTCCTTCAATTGATGTAGAACTAAAACATATAATTCTTTTGATTCCCATGGCTGCAAATTTTTCTATTTGTGGAACAAGTAGCCATATCGCAGGTGTATGCACTAGTGTTTTGGGATTCTCTTTGCTGAATGAAAAATACCCTGAGGCTATATCGCCTTGTACCCATTTTAGATTGTCATTTCTATAATCAATTATTTTGTTATGAAATAACCCAATTGTTTTTATATTATTGTCTAATAATCTTTTCAGAATGCTTAGACCAACTTGACCAGTTGCACCAGCAACTATCACAGGCTCAAAATCTTCTAGATTATTTCTGAAGCCTTCAATTTTTTTATATTTATCACTATAGTCTGATTTAAGAAAATTTATCTGACGCTTTTCTTTTCTTACCAATGATTTTAATTTAGACTTCTCAAAATAGTTGTTAACAAGGAAGAACGGAATCTTCATATATAACCTACTATATATTCCAGTTATCATTAGCCAATAAATAGGTAAAAATACTTTGCTCTTATAATGTTTGTAGAAATATCTATGAAACCCTTTCGTTTTGTGAGTCTCAATAAAGTGATTGGTAATTCGACTGGAACTAAGATAGTGAATTGCCTTCACCTTAGGAACATATAATATTTTCCCGTCTAGCTCATGTATGTAGCGACAGAAATCAAGATCTTCTACATGGAAGAAATAACCGTTATCTATTCCACCAATCTCTAAATATTTTTTTGTTTTCATTAACATGAATGCACCAGAAATCGCTGGGACATATGAAGTTTCTTCATCTATCTCTTCTGGTAAATTAACACATGGAAATTTCTCACAACTTATTTTATAGAGTTTAAATGCATGTGATAATGCAATACGTAATGTTAATAGATTTCTTTTATTCCCCCCATGTAATGAACCATCCGGTTGAATTAACCTGCATCCCGCCATCCATGCGTCTGGATGTTTCTCAAATTCTTCAATAAGATTTTTTAGTGAATCTGTTAATAAAATACAGTCAGGGTTCAGAAGTAATATATAGTCTCCAGTAGCGTGACTAGCTCCTATGTTACATCCTTTTGCAAATCCAACATTACCATGACCTGATATAAGCTTTATTTTTCTATTTTCCTTCGCAAGCTTTTCTAGCTCTTCAACAACTTCAGGAGGGTTTCCATTATTTACTATTATTATTTCTTTAACACAGCTTTGTATAATTGCTGCATCTAGGGCTCTAGATAAAATAGGACCAGTGTTATATGTCCCCATTATAATGCTGACATTATCCATTTTCTTTTCTATTCATTAGCTTCTATCCATTCTAAAGGTGATTTCCTATAGTCTGCAAAACTTTGTTGCTCTGTATCTCTAATAGATGTAACAGGCTCTTTATCAAAGCTCATTTCATCCAATGGCCATTGTACATTTATATCAGGATCATTCCATGCTATGCCTGTTTCCCCTTTAGGGTTGTAATGACTTGTTATTTTATAAGATACATCAGCATCATTATCTCCTAATACACAGAAACCATGTGCAAACCCAGGAGGAATCCATAATAATGTTGCATTATCACTACTTAATTCTATACCAAAATATTGTCCATAAGTTTCTGATTCTGGTCTGATATCTACAGCTACATCCCAGATTCTTCCATTTATACAACCAACCATTTTTCCCTGTGCAGGATTGGGTTGGAAATGCAAACCTCTAATCACGCCTTTGGTGGATCTTGAGTGATTGTCCTGAACAAAATTTGTTGGTAGTCCATTAGCCTTAAATTTGTTTTTGCTATAGCGCTCTATAAAGAAGCCACGATTATCGCTGAATTTATCCAGCTTAATTATTTTAAGACCTTCTATTGGTGTACCGGATATTTCCATTAATAGTAACCCTAGTTATTTGTTATATTCATATTGCTTATGCAACGCTTAAGACCATCTTCCCAAGGTGGTATATTTATATCAAAAGAATTCTCAAATTTTTCAATATTTAATCTTGAATTTAAAGGTCTTTTCGCTGGTGTTGGGTATTCAGCCGTTTTAATGCTTTTTATTTCTCTAGTTTTTATTTCTATATTCTTTTCATCAAGAATATTAAAGATTTCTTTTGCAAAGCCATGCCAGCTAGTTTCATTGGAATTGCATAAATTATATATTCCTGAAGGGAATGGTTTTTTCTGCATGGCATTAGTTAAGGATAATACTGTGTATTTTGCAAGATCCAGTGCATAAGTAGGAGCGCCTACCTGATCAGAAACTACAGATAATGTATCTTTTTCCTTTCCTAGTTTTATCATTGTATTAAGAAAATTATGACCAGTCTCATCATAAACCCAGCTTGTTCTAAATATAAGAAATTTCGCCTTAGGGAATTTAGAAGATGCCGCTTGTATTTTCATCTCGCCATCGAGTTTAGAGCGTCCATATGCATTTAGTGGAGATATGACATCATCTTCACTCATTTTATGACTTCCTTCACCTGAGAAAACATAATCTGTAGAATAGTGAATGAATGGTATACCATGTCTGAAAGAATATAATGCTAATTCTCCAGCTGCATCACCATTTATTACAAAAGCTATACGTTCCTCTTCTTCGGCTTTATCAACCGTAGTATATGCTGCTGCATTAATAATGGCTATAGGCTCGTATTTCTCAACTATATCCTGAATAGAGTTTGGGTTCGCAAGATCAATTTCATCTCTACTAATGGCTATACAATTATCTCCCAGTACTTTCTTTAATGCTTTGCCTACTTGACCGTTAGCACCTGTAACAAGAATCTTACCTTTGGTAATTTCATTATTTATAACTTCACTGCTCGTCACTGATAATCCCGTTATTTATATTATCTTTAAAAATATTTAGTTGTTTTAAAGTTTGTTTATATATTTTGCAATTATATATTAAGTAATAAGATATAATTAATTATGCAGCCTTAATATCGCTCATAACAGCCTCAGCCCATTCAGTATTATTTAAGTACCATTCAACTGTAGTACGAAGTCCATCTCTAAAATCATACTTTCTGGTATATCCTAATTCAGCTTGAGATTTTGAGTCATCTATGGAATATCTATGATCATGACCAGCTCTCTGTTTTGTGAAAACAACTTGCTCTTCATATTTCTTTCCGTCATTTCTTGGTTTTAAATCATCAAGAATTCTGCAAATGGATTTAACTACTTCAAGATTGGTTCTTTCAGTATGACCACCAAACGCATATGTTTCTCCAAGCTTACCTTTCGTAAGTGCCAAATGGATGCCTGAACAGTGATCTTCAACATGAATCCAATCTCTGATGCCCATTCCATCACCATAGATAGTTAGTTCTTGATTAGTAAGTGCAAGACTTATCATTTTAGGAATTAATTTCTCAGGATATTGTCTAGGGCCGTAATTATTAGTACAGTTTGTTATTACGGTTGGAAGTCCATAAGTTACATTCCATGCTTTTACTAGGTGATCTCCTGCTGCTTTTGATGCGGAATAAGGAGAGCTAGGTTTCATAGGAGATCTTTCCGTAAAGACACCTGTTTCACCAAGAGAGCCATAAACCTCATCAGTAGAAATTTGTACATATCTGAAATCAGCTTTTGCTTTTTTATCTAGGTGATTCCAATATCCTCTGGCTGCCTCAAGTAAAGAATATGTACCATTTATATTTGTTTCAATAAATTCTCTAGGTGATGTTATGGAGTTGTCCACATGAGATTCTGCTGCAAAGTTTATAATTGCATCGAATTTATATTTATATAGAAGTTCTAAAATAAAAACGCCATTACAGATATTGCCAACTACAAGCTTTAACTTATCATCTTTATTGTCGATCCATTCCAAATTTGCACGGTGACCTGCATATGTAAGTGAGTCATATACTACAACTTCATCCCCAGCTGCGATTCTTTGAGAAACATAACAATTACCTATAAAGCCAGCGGCACCAGTAACTAACAAGCGTTTATTAGACATATTTTTATTCCAAATTATTTTAAGGTAACACTTTATAGAGTAAATAAATGAGTGATTCAAGAAATATGAAACAAGATTTTCACTAAAAATTAAATATGCTGATCAAAATTATGATAAAAATATCATAGTCGAATATATATAGTTAATACGATTGATCTCATTGCTAATAAAAAGTTTTTTTTTAAAACCATAGCAAGTACTCATTTTAATGAAGGGTATTATAAATTAAAGAGGTGTGCTGTGCATTCAGTTTTTCTAAAGACATTTTCTGTTTTAGCGATTATATTTATATTTGTAGGTAATGTTTACGCAGGAGAAGACGCTGCTGCAACTATAGCCGAGGCTGCCGAAGCTGTGGATAGTAACGCAAACTCAGTTACCGTCGCAGGTTTAGAGAAGCTTAAGGCAGATCTTACTGCATTAATAGATATTCAACAAGATAATGCAAATCATATATGGACAATGGTGTGTATGGCACTTGTATTCCTTATGCAAGGAGGATTCCTGTTGCTAGAAGCAGGGATGGTTCGTTCTAAAAATAGTATCAGTGTAGCACAAAAAAACATTGTTGATTTCTTAATTGCCATGGCTGCTTTCTATATGTTTGGCTTTAGTTTAATGTTTGGTGAATCTGTTGGTGGCTTGATAGGCTGGAGTAGTGATTTATTTATGTTCTCTCAGTCAGGTGATTGGAATTACACTTTCTTCTTATTCCAAGCTGTCTTTGCTGGTACGGCAGGAACAATTGTTTCCGGTGCGATTGCAGAGCGTATGAAATTCATGGGTTATATATGGATTACCATAATAATCGCTTGCGTTATTTATCCTGTAATTGGTCATTGGGCTTGGGGTAATTTGCTGAATGGAGATAATGAAACATTTTTAACAAAAGCAGGATTTATAGATTTTGCGGGTTCTACAGTAGTGCATTCTGTTGGTGCTTGGGTTGCTTTAGCAGCAGTTATTATATTGGGGCCTCGTACAGGAAGATTTGATGAAAAAGGTAAAGCGCAACGTATGGAAGGACATAGTTTGGTTCTAAGTACTCTGGGATGTATTATATTATGGGTAGGTTGGATAGGATTTAACGGCGGGTCAACTACAACAGGTAATTCAGGCTTTGCTCATATTATATTCAATACAATGATCTCTGCAACATTTGGTGGCTGTGTAGCTGTGGCAATTGGTTATTTCCATGAAGGTTTCTTTAGACCAGATCGTGCTATTAATGGAATTTTAGGTGGTCTTGTTGGTATTACAGCTGGTTGTGATGTGGTTACAGGACATGGTGCAATGCTAATAGGTATTTTCTGTGGATTTATAGGATATTATACAGCAATATTTATGGTAAGACATATGAAAATAGATGATGTGGTTGGTGCTATACCGGTACATGGTGTCTGTGGAGCTGTTGGTACTATAATGGTTGGTTTCCTTGTGATACCTGAAAAAATGGCAGCTGCATCTATGTGGGATCAGGTATTCGTTCAGGTACAAGGAGTGGTTGTTACATTTATATGGGCATTTGGTGTTAGTTATGCCGCTATAAAAATTCTTGATTCTGTTATTGGTATCAGAATTCCTGTTGAGGATGAGATTGAAGGTCTAAATTTATCTGAACATAAAACAATGCTTGGTACGGCAGGTTTGCAAATGCGCCTTAAAGATATAGTTGAAGGTACTAAGGATTTAACTAAAAGAGTTCCAACTGATTCTGGCGATGAGTCTGCTGAAATTGCTATATATTTCAATGAATTTATTCAGCAAATGCAGGACTTAATGGGCGAGATTTCAATGGAAGCCGGTATTTTGAATGATTCATCAGAGAAATTATCATATGTATCAACGGTTCTTGCATCTGGTTCAGAAGTAATAAGTACTCAGTCGGATACTGTGGCAGATTCTAGTTTGGATGTTTCAAAGGATGTTTCTGATATAGCTAAGTTAATTGCGGATATGAGCAAAGAAGTTACTGGTATTTCAGGAAACGCATCTCTTATGTCTGATAATATGGAAAGTGTTTCTAAGGTTGTAACAGAACTTACGGGGTCTGTTAGAAATGTTGCTAAAGAATCTGAGAATGCATCAGTTATTACAGATGAGGCGCAAAAACTTGCCGATAATGCATCGGTTACAGTTCAGACTTTAGGGGAAGCCTCAACTAAAATTGGTGACGTTGTCGGTATGATTAAGAGAATTGCAGAACAAACAAACCTACTTGCATTAAATGCAACAATTGAAGCTTCAAGAGCTGGGGAAGCAGGAAGAGGCTTTGCCGTAGTTGCTGCTGAAGTTAAGACTCTAGCTGAAGAAACTTCAAAAGCAACAGAAGAGATTTCTGCTAGGATTAGTGATATTCAAGGAAACACTGAGAGTACATCGACTGTAATGGATAAAATTTCATCTATTATGGACACTATTAATAAATCAATTGGATCAATAAAAGATTCCACAAATATACAAAATCAGGCTGCTGATCAGATATCTAGTAGTGTTGTTCAAGCTACAAGTAGTGCATCTGATATTGCAGGAAGTATTTCTGAGGTTGCTAAAAACTCTGAGATTATATCCAATAAAGCAACGCATGCTGCTGAAACTTCTAGAGAAGTAAGTAAGAGTGTTGAAGGGTTTAGCCAAGAAGCTTCTTCATCTTCTAAAAATGTTCAAACTGTATCGGGTACTTCAGATGAAATGGTAGAAATGGCAGATAGGTTAGGTAATGCTGTTAAAGCCTATAAAACATAGGTAGGAAAGATGCGCTCTATATTTATAGGTCTTCTTCATCACGTAATGTAATTACATTATTGTGGGTTTGAGTAGAGACTCTGTTGTTTTTAGCAGTATTTTCGATGCCGTATAATTGGTTTTTTACTTTTTTACGAAGTTTATTTAAGTTCTCTATTTTTAACTGGGCATGTCTTTTGTTTAGAAACGGCATGCTAGTTGATGATTTTAGAAGCAAAATAGTATTTTCTTCCTGACGATCGCAATAATCAAGTAAGTCTTTTAATTTGTTAAAATCGGATATTTTCATTCTTAAAATTTTATACTAAAAATAGAATTTATTATATATTACAATATATGAATATAGGCAATAGTTCTATCGATTCCAATTTTTGGTAGGGTTTAACTTAATGCATATACTGGAATGATATATCTAAGATGGTCTATTAAATTATGGATATTTTATTCGCCAGCAGATTCTTTTTCAATTAGCTGTGCAGCTGTGTAATGAAGTTTTTCCATTTCTTCTCGTATAACATCTTCAGCCATTTCTATTTCATGACTTTTAAAATCGTCAAGAATAAGATTAACTACAGCTCCTTCGCTGTTGTCTTCAACTCCAAAAGTGACTATTTTCTTCGCATATTCTTGGCTTTCTTCATCATTAAGATGCATTATTTCTGCAGCCCAAAGTCCTAATAATTTGCGTCTTCTAGAAATTACTTTAAAATTCATTGTTTCATCATTAAAGTATTTATTCTCAAGAGCTTTACCTCTTTTTTCTAGAATCATATATCCCTCTATCTAAAATTTTAAATCAAAAACAATATCGTAACTTATAAAATAAATAAAGTAGTTGTAAAATTATTTATTAGATATATATAAGAAGCTAGGACTTTATGATTTAAAGGAATCTTTTATGTCACGAAATAATCTTATATATGAAGGAAAAGCTAAAATATTGTACGAGGGTACTGAGCCTGGAACAATCATTCAATATTTTAAAGATGACACTACTGCAGGCAATGGCGAGAAAAAAGCAGTAATTTCAGGTAAGGGAGTACTTAATAATCGTATTTCAGAGTTTATATATCGTAAGCTTGAAGATATTGGTATCCATACACATTTTATAAAATCTCTTAACATGAGAGAGCAGCTTGTTAGAGCTGTTGAGATAATTCCTGTTGAAGTAGTTGTTAGAAATGTTACTGCGGGAAGCCTTTCTAAAAGATTTGGTGTCGAAGAGGGAATGTTGCTACCAGTTCCATTGGTAGAATATTATCTTAAAAGCGATGAGCTAAATGATCCAATGATAACTGAAGAGCATATCAAGACTTTTGATTGGGCTATGGAAGAAGAGCTAGAGGAAATGAGACGAGTTGCAATTCGTGTAAATGATTTCCTTGCTGGCCTGTTTCTTGGTGCAAAAATAAAGCTAATAGATTTAAAGCTTGAATTTGGAAGACTATATGATGAAGAAGGCAATATCTATATAGTTCTTGCTGATGAAATTAGTCCTGATTCATGCAGATTATGGGATAGTGAGACTGGTGAAAAGCTTGATAAAGATCGATTCAGAAGAGATATGGGTGGTCTTGAAGAGGCTTATCAGGAAGTAGCAAAACGACTTGGTATTTTGAATACTAATGAGAATGTTATCAATGAAAATCAGGATGGCGAAGCTAGTTCAGATAAAGAAGCTGAAAAGAAGGTAGTTAAAAAAATGCCGAGTAATAAGGCTGGTAAAAAACCTAAAAAATAATGACAGCTAATTATTGTCAATGGAAAAGGTAATATAATTATGAAAGTAAAAGTATACATTACATTAAAAGAAGGGGTTCTTGACCCACAAGGCAAGGCCATAGAAGGTGCTTTGGGTCATCTTGGTTTCTCTGGTGTTAATGATGTTCGACAGGGTAAATTTATAGAGTTCCTTTTAGATGAAAAAAATAAAGAAAAAGCTGAGAATATAGTAGAAGATATATGTAAAAAACTACTGGCTAATACTGTTATTGAAAATTATAAATTTGAATTGGAAGATTAATGAAAGCGTCAGTTATTGTATTTCCCGGTTCAAACTGCGATAGGGATATAAAAGTTGCTTTAGAAGGTTGTGGTGCTGATGTTGAAATGTTGTGGCATGCAGATAGTGCCCTTCCTGAAACTGATTTAGTTGTAGTTCCGGGTGGTTTCTCTTACGGAGATTATTTAAGATCTGGTTCAATGTCTGCGAATTCTCCTATTATGGAAGAAGTTAAATCATTTGCGTCCAAAGGCGGTCATGTATTAGGGATCTGTAATGGTTTTCAGATATTAACTGAAGCAGGTTTGTTGCCCGGTACTTTAATGCGTAATAGTGGTATTAAATTCATATGCAAAGATTCATATCTATCAGTAGAAAATAACCAAACATTATTTTCCAAAGGATATGGTAAGGGTGAAATTATCCGTATTCCAATAGCACATCATGATGGTAACTATTTTATCGATGATGCAGGTCTTGCTGATTTATATGATAATGAGCAAGTAGCTTTTAAATATACTGAAATAAATGGATCAATTAGTGATGATTCAAATCCAAATGGTTCAATAGATAATATCGCAGGTATATACAATAAAGATAAAAACATATTGGGTATGATGCCACATCCAGAAAGACTCTGGGAAGATGCTCTTGGTGGCACTGATGGCAGAAAACTATTTGAAACTCTGGTGAATTCATTATAATTTTCTGACGTGTAATAATCCCTATAGTATCCACATTAGGTAAATCTATTCACAGTCTATATTAATCTATATTCGATATATCTATGAGTTATTTGTTCTTCAACTCCAAACAAATCTACATTGTTGTTATGGAAGCTTACTAATAGGTATAGTATGTAACTTTATAACAATAAATATTGGTCTGTAGTCTATAAGTATTTACTGATATCTGCAGTTAACTAAGAAATATAATAATTAGTCTTGACAAATAAGTGGCTGAGTGCCATATTTAATTATGGCTTAAAGCCATTTATTAATTAACTATAAGAATTAAGTCGATACTGCCAGTAAAGTTCAAGTTCAAAGTGATTTTCTTGAATTTAATTCAGGTACGCAGGCAATAATCTCAATTTCAGATAAAAGAGGATATTTAGTAGTATGAGTATAGAACATATAAAAAAGCCGCTAGTAGCTGTGGATACAGTTATTTTTACCGTTAAAGATAATGATTTATATACACTTGTTATTAAGAGATTGCATGAGCCATTTAAAGATCAGTGGACTTTAGTGGGTGGATTCATTGATGTTGATAAAGATGAGTCGATTGAAGATACAGCAAAGCGGAAATTGGCAGAAAAGACTGGTGTATTAACGCCCTATGTGGAGCAAGTGGAGACAATAGGAAACGCTACACGAGATCCTAGAGGTTGGTCTATGACAACGGCATATTTCGCTCTGATATCTTCTGATAATGTTGAGCTGAAATCAATGAGAGGTGCGGTAGATACTAAGTGGACTAAAATAGTTGATAACAATATTGTAGAAAAATTGGCTTATGACCATGAGCAGATATTAAGTAATTGCTTGGATCGATTAAGGTCAAAGGTTCTATATACAACGCTTCCAGCATATCTATTGCCAGATGAATTTACTATTTCCGAGATGCAAAAAATCTATGAAATAATTTTAGGCAAAACAATCGATAGAAAGTCATTCCAAAGGAGAATGTTTAATGCAAATATTTTGGAAGAAACTGGAGATATGAAGGAAAGTGGCCGAAGACCTGCAAAGTTATATAGATTAATAGAAAAAAATTATACGCATTATTTTCTGAGGAATATGGAAGGTGCGTAATAAGAATATGGAGAAAGAAAATGGGAATAATATTTAATGATCTGAGTAATTATTTTGATGGATTTACATTGGATAATTTTCTCAGTGAAGAAGAGTGTAAAGAGTATATTAATCTTGCAGAGGGTCATGGTTTTCATGAAGCAAAGGTAACTACTCCTGATGGTCAGATAATGATTAAAGAAATTCGTAATAACGATAGGGTAATTATTTTTAATGAAGAAATTGCCGATAGGTTCTTTAAAAAAGCTCAAGAGTTTTTACCTGTTATTTTTGGTAAAAAGCCAATTAGATGCAATGAGTGCATGAGGTTCTATAGATATAACCCAAAACAGCGTTTCAAGTGGCACTTTGATGGTAGTTATATTACTCCAGATAGGGGTGAGAAAAGTCTTATATCATTCCTAGTATATTTGAATGATGATTTTGAAGGCGGTGCAACCAGATTTGCTAATTGTAATGTTAAACCTGAAACTGGTTCGGCATTAGCTTTTATGCATGGTGAGAAACATGAGGGTGGAGTTATAAAGTCAGGTACAAAATATGTAATACGTACAGATATTATGTATCCCATGAAATATGGAGATTAATGGAATAAAGGAGGAGAAAGAAAATGGAGATGAAATATGTAGATTATAGCGAATATTTTGATGGATTTGGTTTGGGTAATTTTTTATCTGAAAAAGAGTGTCAAAAGTTTATACAAATGTCAGAAGACATTGGGTATGAAGAGGCTGAAATTAATTCAGAAAGTGGTTCTAAAATTTCTAAAGATATTCGTAATAATGATAGAGTTATTATAAATGACAAAGTATTTGCTGAAGCTATATTTGAAATTTCTAAAAAATATTTGCCAGATGTAGGTCTATGGAAACCCTTTGCTATTAGTGATCATATAAGATTTTATCGCTACGTACCTGGTCAGTATTTTAAAAATCATGTTGATGGTACAATAAAAGGTGAAAATATTAATGAAAAAAGTATTTTAACATTTCTTGTATACCTTAATGATGATTTTGAAGGCGGTGGTACAAGTTTTTCCAATAAAATCATAAAAGCAAATCAGGGGTCAGCTCTTATATTTTTTCATGGACAGTGGCATAGTGCAGAACCACTTATTTCTGGAACAAAATATGCATTAAGACTAGATGTAATGTATAGAAAAAAATGATTATTTAATTAGCTTCCACCATATATTAATGCCCATCAGGTCGATTTCGAAGTACTAAAATTCTGTACAAATTATCAAAACTATGGTAGCTTGCTTTCCAACATTGAAGAACATGGGGGTTTATGAATGTTTAGGGCCATTAAAGGTGTTTTTACAAATATAGATGTGGAATCTCATGATTCCATCAAGAAGGTGAATGCTGCTTTGGAAGAAAAATATCCTATAAAAAAGATATCTACAAATGTTGTGGATGTAACAGAAGGTAATAAAAGAGTAGGTGCTGACCGTAGAGTCGGTTCATCGGATCGTAGGCTTAATCAAAGAAGAATCAATAGAAAATTTGTTATCATTAATAGAAGAAAAAATGAAGGAAGAAGGCTTTTATCAAGAGGCAGAAGATATGTAGCTGATAGAAGAGACGATAACAGAGAAAATGTTGTATAATTAACTATTAACATAATTCAAATAAATATCTCTAATATAAAAATCTAATATAAACAATAGACTAAGAAAGTCTGTCCGCCAACTAGGTAAAAAATTCCTATAGTAGCAATTTTATCATTAATAATATAATAGTCTATATCTAAAATGTTGGCTAATCGCCTGATATATAACAATTAAATATAAAAATTTACAGCTTGGCACACTAATTGCATATAATCCACTGAGAGTTCTATTTTTTACGTAAGTTTAAAATAGATTAGTTTGAGATGAGAAGGAGAAATATGTGTTAGTACATAAGTATTTTAAGAATAGTAATTTTGATTACCAGTGTTTTGCTTCGGTAGCCCTAACTATTAAGGGTGCTAAGTTAGCTCTAAGCTTGTTGTTGATTTCAATGGCGATAGTAGCATATCTGTTTGTGGTATTTACTATTATGCCGCAAAAGGCAAATGCCGCATCCCGACTTAAAGATATTGTTGCCGTTGAAGGTATAAGAGACAATGTCCTTGTCGGTTATGGTCTTGTGGTTGGTTTGAACGGTACGGGTGATAAACTTAGAAACTCGGTTTTTACTGAAAAAAGTCTCCTGTCGTTTATGTCAAAGCTTGGTGTTAATGTTGGTGAGAACTCAAATATAAAAGTTAAAAACGTAGCTGCAGTAACAATTACAGCTAATCTTCCAGCTTTTGCGCGGTCAGGTAGTAAAATTGATATTACTGTAAGTGCAATTGGGGATGCAAGTAGTTTGCAAGGTGGTGTGTTAGTTACTACTCCTCTTATGGGAGCTGATGGAGAGACATATGCAGTTGCTCAAGGCGCGATAGCGATTGGAGGTTTTCAAGCTCAAGGTGACTCAACTGTGGTTAGTAAGGGCTCTCCAACTAGCGGATTTATTTCATCTGGAGCAACAATCGAAAGAGAGATTGACTTTGATTTAAATAGTATGAGAAAAATTAAACTAGCTTTAATGAGTCCAGATATAACTACAGCAAGAAGAATCTCTAAAGTAATTAACAACCATTTTAAAAATGATGCAGTCTCAATTGTTTTAGATCCTGGTACAGTAATTCTAAATGTTAACGATGAATATAGAGAAAAAGTTGCCTACCTCCTTTCTGAAATAGAAGGTCTTAAAGTTGATTCCGATAATAAGGCTAAAATTATAATCGATGAAGCTTCAGGAACGGTTGTTATCAATGAGAATGTTAAAATTGATAAAGTAGCTGTAGCACAAGGTAATCTTATCGTTACTATCAAAGAAGATACCAAAGTCTCACAGCCAGCTAGTCTTGCTCCTGAAGGTGCAGAAGTAGTTCAAGTAGCCGATACGTCTGTAGATGTAGAAGAGAAATTTGGTAAAATAGCGGTTATGAAAGAAAATGCTACCTTGGAAGATCTTGTGTTTGGTCTTAATTCTTTAGGAGTTGGCCCAAGAGATTTGATTAACATACTGCAAAATATTAAAGCTGCAGGCGCTCTTCATGCAAGTATAGAAGCAAGGTAGGAGAGAAAAATGCAAGTATTAGATTCGTTAGTAAGTAATTCAATTTCACAAGTAGGGTACGATAGGGCAAATAATGCCTCTAATTCTCTGGCTAATAGAAAAATTGAGGATATTGATGCGGCAGCAAAAGATTTCGAAGCCGTATTTATTACGCAAATGATTCAACAATTATTCTCTGAAGTTGAAGTAGATCCACTTTTTGGTGGTGGAAAAGGTGAAGAGGTTTTTAAAACATTTCTCTTTGATGAATATGGAAAAACCCTCAGCCAAGCCGGAGGTATCGGCATTGCAGAGAATGTAAAAAGAGAATTATTAAGAACTCAGGAGGTGTAAAATGAATTATCCAAAGGATCATTTAGATATTAAGTCTGATTTTGAAAAATCACATAGATTAAAGCCAGCTAAGAGCAATATAAGTTTAAGCTTTTCTGAAATTATTTCAGATATAAAAAGGCTAAAAGATATTCTGAATAATGAATCAGAAAATATGAAAAATATGAATATCGAAGCTGTGCGTGATGTTCATGATGAAAAAATGAAGCTAATACGAAAATTGGAACTTCAAAAAGAATTAGTAAAAAAACAGCCGCAAATTTTAGGGAAGAGTTCAAGTCAGGATGTTATAGATTTTGCAGAAGCAAGCGAAGGAATGGAAGAAGCTCTTAAAGAAAATTATATTGAAGCATTAAAAGCCAAAGAGGTAAATCAGAAAATTGTTGAAGCGGTTTCAAAAGCAGTTTCAGATAAGAAAAGAAGTTCTCTGGGCTATGGAAAACAAGGTTATGGAGCAACTGGTGTAATAAACCGAAATGAAAATCTTGCTAAACATGCTCAATCAATTGCTATAAATCAGATGATTTAAGAGGTAATTATGGGATTAACAACAGCATTAAATAGTTCAATAAGTAGCCTTAGAGTTAATCAGGAAGCACTTGGAGTGATTTCAGGAAACATTGCTAACGCTAATTCTGAAAATTACACTAGACAGGTGATTATTCAGTCTGCTGAGGTTCTTAATGGCGCATCATCAGGTGTTCAAATTGATGGTATTGACAGAATTGTAGATAATTTCTTGGCAGAGTCGGCTCGTAGGCAGGTTTCTAATGTAGGTAAAGCTGAATCTATTGACAAATATTTTGATAGAATTAGCCTGTTTGTTGGTCAGCCTGGAGAAGATAATAGTTTAAATGCCTATGTAGATAATTTCTTTACATCTCTTTCAGATTTAGCAAATAACCCTGATGTTGCATCACTAAGACGAAGTGCGTTGGACCAAGGGGTGATATTAGCTAATAAAATTTCAGAATTAGCTGGTAATTTAGAGAATGTAAGATTCAATATCGATCAGGAAATTTCTAATAATGTTTCTTCTATAAATACATTATTAGCTGATATTTCTTCATTAAATACTTCTATTAGAGAAGCCAAAAGAATAGGTGGTAATTCTAACGCGTTGCTTGATAAACGAGATGGATTATTAACAGAAATAACCAAAATTGTTGATGTTCAAACTACATTTAATGATTTTGGAGAAGTATCATTAAGCTTTAATGGTGGTGAAATACTTAGTCCAGGGCAAACATTTTCATTGCAATATGCAGGTGCAGGTTCAGCAGAATCTTTTGCGGTTGATTCACCAATAGGGGCTATAACTGTTGTCGAATTTGACTTTCAGGGGAATCCAGTTGGTACTCCTAGAGTAATAGTAAGCTCTTCAACTGATACTCCGCCACTGACTCCAGTATTTAATTCCGGTGCGCTAAAGGGGCTACTGGAAATGAGGGATGAAGAAATTCCTTTAATTACTGCTCAGCTTGATGAGCTAGCTGTAAATATTAAAGATTCATTTAATGCCATCCATAATAAAGGAGCAGGTTTTCCTCCTCCAACAAAATTAACAGGTGTTAATGCATTTACAATTGATCAGAATTTTGCATTTGGTGGTGATGTTCGTGTTGGTCTGGTGAATTTGGATGGAACTCCTGTATCTGATGCTTTTGGTAGTGGAGGTCTTCCTCCTTTAACTATTCCTTTGTCGCAATATACGGGAGCAAATGGCCTAGGCAGAATGAATTCACAGGAATTTATTCAAGAGTTTAATAATTATTATGGTAGCCCTCCAACAGAGATCGTAACACAAGGTCCATTTAGGGATATTGATATAGCTGCAATATCATCAAATATATCTTCTGTAGAGGCAACTGGTAATATTGCATTTGTTGGAAATGCTGGCGTAGGTGATACTATCGACATTGATGGTACTACTTTTACCTTCGTTGCAAATGGTACGGCGAGCGGGGCTACAACAATAGAGCTTGGCTTAACATTAGGCGAAACTATTGATGAAGTAGTTACTGTTCTAAATAATTCTACACTCGGGACGGTGGCATCAGCAACATATTCACAGAATGCAGCTGGTGATACTTTGATTGTTACTCACGATACGTCAGGAACTGCTCCAAATGGGGTCTATACATTAGATGCTGATGTTACAAATGGAGGTGGTACAGCAAATATTAATGGTGTCGGTGCGGGTGCTAATCCTGCTGCAAGTGCTCTTGGTCTAGGTACGGGAACTGCTGGTGTTAATGCAAATAGCGCTTTCCAGTTTGATCTTGAATTATCTAATCATACAGGTGGAGATGCAACTGTTGAAATATTAGAGGTTTTAATTGATGGTAATCCTACTGGTCAGACAATGGCTGCTAGTACAGTTGTGGCTGGGGAGAGAACAAGAACAGGATATAATGGTCAATCTATATCTGTTACATTGCCAGGAACTCAGGGTGAAGGTGGAAGCAATACTCTTTCTGTACAAGTTAGAACTACGGATAGTGCCGGTATTCAAACTATAGCGACAATCGACTATGTGATAGACATCCCAGATCCAAGTACTGATATTCAAAATGATAGATATGGCTTCAATATTATTAGTGCAGGAGTAGCAAACATTGTTGCACAAAATAATAATGATGCATTTGCTGTTGCAAGATTTGTAGATGCTAATGGTATCAAAATTTTAGAAACTGACACTTTAACAGAAGGTTTTCTTGAAATAGAAACTGATAAAGGTAGCTACGGTATAGTATTTGATGAGCTTAATAGTGCAGAACTAGGAGAGGCTGGAGTTGCCGCTACTGCAACTAATAAAGGGTTCTCGAATTTCTTTGGATTAAATGATTTCTTTGTTTCAAGCAGAACCACAAAAGGGAGTGCTTATAACTTAAAAGTTAGAGATGAATTTAAAGATGATCCTAGTAAACTTGCAACTGGTTCTCTGTCTCTATCTAACCAGCCTACTACGGTTGGTAGTAGTCCTGTTTATACATATGAGTTGGGTCTAGGAAGTAATCAGACTGTTACGGAGCTTGCGGCTTTAAGAACTGCCTCCATAGAATTCAGTCCTGCAGGATCTTTACCACAACTAAATTTATCTTTTGTGCAATATACAGCAGAAATACTTAGTAATACGGTTGTTAATTCTAATATTGCAGCAACAAATATAGAGCAAGAAAACTTATTATTTACAACATTTACTGATCGTATTGATTCTGCAAGTGGTGTGAATATTGATGAAGAGTTAGCTAATACGATTATTTATCAAAATAACTATACGGCTTCAGCTAGATTGGTAAGTATAGTATCTGAATTATTTGACTCGCTAATAAATACATTTTGATTATATGAGGATATAATAGAGAGTTTGATTAAAAGAGGGAAAAAATTATGGCAGTAACAAGAGTAAGTACAGCAGCAACCTTTCAAAATACCATTAGGGATTTTACTGGTTTACAGGCTGAGAGTGCTAGAATATCGGAACAAATATCAAGTGGCAAGAAGGCCAGCACATTTATTGAATTGAATAGTGATATTCGACAGGTTCTTGATTTTGAATCAAGCATTAGAACAATAGGTGGTTTTGTTGACTCAAATAATATTGTTGTTTCTAGGCTGGGGGTTATGGATAATTCGGTAAGTCAGATCTATGAAATTCTTGTCGACATGAAGCAAAATATTATAGCAGAAGGTACAAACCCAAATCAGATTGACCTGACGTCACTTGCTAGATCGGCTCTTGAGCAAGCTGCAAGTAATTTGGATGTCCAACAAAGTGGTAGATATTTATTCGCAGGTTCAAAAATAACCACTCCTCCATCGGGCAATATAATTAATGTAAGTAATATCGATACTAGTGGTAATGTCGATGCCACTTACTATCAGGGAGATGGTCTGAAATTTACTATTAATGCAAATGATCAGTTAAATGTTGAGTATGGAATTACTGGTGACAATGTGGCGTTTCAAAATGCTTTTGCTGCATTGCATAGTGCTGTAGCCGCTGATGATACTGGTGGAGCTAGCAGTGTTCAGCTTCAAAATGCTCAGGATTTAATAGATGTTGCATTAGATCAAATATTAAGTCTTAGGTCTCAAATAGGAACTGATTCAGGGATATTAGAGGGTGCAAATAATCAGCATGAAAGGGTTAAGGTTCAGATTGAGGGACAGTTGTCTGATATTATAAGTACGGATATTGCTGAGGCTACAATTAGGCAGAGTCTTAACCAGACAACATTACAAGCTACATTACAGAGTTTTGTAAGGTTATCTGAATTGAAATTATCAGATTTTCTGAGATAGCTCTTTATTACAACTGATAGTGGTAAATAATAACAATGTTTTGTGTATTATTATATAAAATTTATTCACTTTTTGAATAACAAATGATAGGATAAAAATAGGGTATGAATGTAACAACAACAGCTAATAAATCAGAGGAAGACTTTATGAGTAATGAGAAGCATAAGGATAATGATAACAATTCAGAAACAGGTGAATTAGTTATAGAGAGTCGTTTTGGTGAAATTACTGTAAATACAAAGAGTTCTATATATTTTCCTCAAGGATTGTTAGGTCTTCCTGATAATCTGCATTTTTGCCTGACTGATATCCCAAGTAAAAATATGGGGCAATTTAAATTATTACAATGTTTGAATGATGTAACATTGTCATTTGTTGTTTTACCTGTTGATATTGATAATTCTATCATCGATAGAGAAGATATTGATGAGTGTTGTAATCTTGCAAAAATTGAAGTTGATAATCTTCTTATGCTTTTGGTTGTTTCAGTTCAAAGAACTCCAGGTGATGTAAAAGTTACTGCTAATATAAGAGCTCCAATTATTGTTGATGTAAATGATAAGGCTGCTTTGCAATATGTTTTCCCAAATAATAAATACCAAATATCGCAGAGGTTAAATTAGGGGTTTAAATTAGGGGGAGGAATTAGCAGAGGTTAAACTAAAAAAATGACATTCAAAATTGATCAGCTTAGATTTGTAAATGAATTTAAATGTCTGGGATCTGATTGTGAGGATACTTGTTGTCAGGGATGGGGAATGCAGGTTAATAAATCATGCATAAAAAAATATGAAGAAGAATGTCCAGAATTATTAAATGATGTAGTTTCAGGTGAAGCTGAACATATCATGAGAAGAGACCCTAAAACCGATCTATGTGTGCATTACAAAAGCGGCTTATGTTCTATCCACAAGGATAAAGGAGATTCATTCCTAGGTGATGCTTGTAATTTCTATCCACGCATAACAAGAAAATATGGAAGTAATATTGTTATGTCTGCTGCATTATCCTGTCCTGAAACTGCAAGGAAGATATTTCAAGATGAAAATCCATTTGAGTTTGTTGAAAATAATATAAATAGAATTCCAGAAGAAATTATTGATTACTTGCCTGAAGATATTTCAAGTGATCATGCATTAAAGACCATTCGAGATATATTAGATTTTTCAAAAGATACCACAAAAACTCCCGATAGAATTATGTCATGCTTAATTAGCGTATTTATTTCGTTGGATAATCTCGATGTGAAAACTTGGCCTGATGCCATTCCTTTCTATCTCAAAATGTCTGAAAACAGATTGCTTCCTATTGAAGAGGGAGAACATGATACGATGAACCTAGTACTTTTCTTTGCAGTTTTAGTGCATTCTTCAAAAAAGAAAGATGATCGGAAATTAAATAAAATTCTTGATGATTTGCAGAGTTCTTTAGGAATTGAAATCGATAAGGAAACTTTAGAGCTTAAATATATATCAGGTGATTCCTGTAAAACTAAAGAAATATATGCGAAGTGGAAAGACTGCAAAAATGATAAAATTGAAGGAATACTTCGAAGATATATATCAGCGCAAATAATGATTGCTGGATATCCATTTTCAGGTCTTGGGAGTAATATGCAAGAGAAGGCAATTATATTCAGTGTTAAATATGCTTTATTCAAACTGACAATAATGTCGTATTTATTCTCTAACAATGAATTCCCTGATGATAAGGAAATAGTAAATATAACTTATCGCCTTTCTAGATTTATAGATCATATTGCTGACCCTACATTATCACTAAGTATGTATAATGAAGCGGGATGGAATAAAGAAGGTAGATTAAGAGCTGTTATTGGTGATGTATAGCTTAGAGTCAGAAAATGCATTTTTAATATATATGGGTTAATATAAATCATTTATAAGCTAATTAGATATTAAGAAATATTATAGTTTATTTGTGGAAAACATTAGATTTATATTCTTTAATACGTATAATGCGCTTAGTATATTATAACATAAGGCTAGACTCGAATAATGACTAATAACGAATATATTCTGACACTTTCATGCAATGATAAACCGGGTATAGTGGCGGCAGTCTCAAATTTTCTTTATCAGAATGGTTCTAATATTATTGAATCAAAACAATTTGGTGACTCATGTACAAATAGTTTTTTCATGAGAAACCATTTTTCTGATAGTGAGATTTTTTCTTCTCAAAAAGTTATAGAAGATGGTTTTTCCTTAATTGCCAAAAAATATGATATGAAGTGGAATATAAGTAATGTTTCTTATAAGCCAAAAGTATTGATTATGGTCTCTAAAGAAGGCCATTGTTTGAATCAAATATTGCACAGATATCAAACTGGTAAAATACCTATGGATATCGTAGCTGTAGTTTCAAACCACAGAGATCTAGAGGAAACTGTAAAATGGCATAATATAGATTTTTATCATATGCCTATAACCAAGGATACAAAAATTGAACAGGAAGGAAAGCTAATTCAGTTAATTGATGATCTCAATGTTGATGTCGTCGCCTTAGCGCGATATATGCAAATATTATCAGAGAATCTATGTAATAAACTTGAAGGTAAAGCAATTAATATTCATCATTCCTTTCTTCCAAGTTTCAAAGGTGCTAACCCTTATAAACAAGCTCATGACAGGGGCGTTAAGATTATTGGAGCAACTGCTCATTACGTTACAGCCGATCTTGATGAAGGGCCTATTATTGAGCAAGAAATACTTCGAGTTAATCATGGTCATAGCGCTAAAGATTTAAAACAAATGGGAGAGGATATCGAAAGTCAGGTTCTAACAAGAGCGCTAAGATATCATATTGAACAAAGAGTTATTTTGAATGGAACTAAAACGGTTGTTTTTTAATTCTTAATTTAATTAAAAAGGCAATTGGATCTATGTAGATTTAAATTTATACTCTTTGTATTTTTGGGGTTATTTAATAATAATTAAATTACATTCGGTAGAAAAAGGGCTAGAAAATGAATATTTTTAAAATTATCAGAGAAGGTATAATCCATAGTGTTGGTGAACTTACCTCAGAAGGATTTTTACCAACTGATTTAATAATTGAATCTATTACAGCTGAACCTCCTAGAGATAGCTCTCATGGAGATGTAGCAACTAATGCTGCAATGGTTTTAGCTAAGCCAGCAAGAAAGAGCCCAAGAGAAATAGCCGAAAAACTTGTAGAAAAAATAAAATTATTACCAAATGTCGAGTCTGTAGAAATTGCAGGTCCTGGTTTTATAAATATAAGATTGGAAGATAAAATCCTGTACGATATCATTGATGTTGCACTAAGAGAAGGTGGTAGCTTTGGTAATTCAGATATTGGAAAAAATCATAAAATTAATATAGAATATGTTTCTGCAAACCCTACAGGCCCTCTTCATATTGGTCATGCCAGAGGAGCAATTGTAGGAGATGTATTATCCTTGTTGCTATTAAAAGCAGGATACAATGTTACAAAGGAATATTACATTAATGATGCAGGTGGACAAGTCGATATATTAGCAAAATCAGCTTATCACAGATATAAAGAGGCTCTAGGAGTTGATATGGGAGAAGTTCCTGAGGGCCTGTACCCTGGAGATTACCTGATAGATATAGGTCAATCCTTTGCCCAAACGCATGAGAAAGATTATCTTGATGTTAGCAAGGATGTTTGGCTACCAGTTATAAAAGAATTCACTATACAGTCTATAATGGCTCTAATAAGAAACGACTTATTGAGAATTGGTATAGAGCATGATGTATTTACTTCTGAAAAGAAATTTGTAGAAAGTGGAAAGATTGAAGAAACAATAAAATTATTGGAAGAGAAAGGCTTATTATATATTGGAAAGCTAGATCCACCAAAAGGAAAATTACCAGATGATTGGGAAGAAAGGGACCAATTATTATTTAAAGCTACAGGTTTTGGTGATGATGTTGATAGAGCATTAAAGAAATCCGATGGAAGCGGGACATATTTTGCATCAGATATTGCTTATCACAATGATAAAATCCAAAGGGGTTTTAATGAAATGATTGCAGTTCTTGGAGCTGACCACGGTGGATATGTAAAGAGACTTAGGGCTGCTGTTCGTGCATTAAGTAATAATAAGGCTAGAATGGACGTGCTATTATACCAGTTGGTTAATTTCATGGAAGATGGAAAGCCGCTGAAAATGTCAAAAAGATCTGGAGCATATATAACTGTTTCAGATGTGGTTGATGCAGTTGGAAAAGATGTTCTTAGATTTATAATGTTAACTAGAAAATCTGATGCAACACTGGATTTTGATCTTAAGAAGGTTACAGAACAGTCAAAGGATAATCCCGTTTTTTATGTTCAATATGCTCATGCAAGAATATGTTCAGTTATTCGTAATGCTTGTACGGAAATGACTGAAATTAGAAATATAGATTTTGAAGATATTGATAAAAAATATTTCAATCTTATCAAAAGTAAAAATGAATTGGATATGGTTAAAGTAATTAGCCAATGGCCTAGAATTGTAGAAAGTGCTGCACTTCATAGAGAGCCTCATAGAATAGCATTCTATTTGCAGGAACTAGCATCATCATTTCATAGCCTTTGGAATGACGGGAAAGAAGATGAGAAACTAAGATTTATTGTTGATGGTAATCTAGATCTTACTATCGCTCGCCTTGCATTGATAAAATCATGCTCTAATACTATTGCATCAGGATTGATAGTTATGGGCGTAGAACCAGTATTAGAAATGTAACTAATAAGCATCTATAATGTTTAAATTGATGATAGGCATAAAATTATTTGGAAAAAGATATATAATTGTATATATCGTATAGTATCTGTAAATTATAACAATTTTTGTAAATTTATGCCGGCAAAGAAAAAAATAATAACGAAACCAACAAGTGACCCTCAGTCATATGTGCAGAGTACCCTCTCTACATTTGTAATGATTGTTGCTTTTGTCGGGTTAATTATATTAGGTTGGTTTGCTTATGAAGAAGGAAAATACCCTAGTGATTTATCTGAATTGCCTCTAATTAAGAAGAATCCAAAGCCATTTAAAGTAAAACCTGAAGATCCAGGTGGTTTAAAAGTCTCAAATCAGGAAAAGGAAATATACGACGTTACTATAAATGGTGGTGAAGAAATTGATGTAAATAAAGAAAAAGAATTTGCAAAGTTACTTCCTCCACCCGAAGAACCCATAACTATGGAAGAAATAGAAAGCACAAAAGCTGCAGAAATTCCAGATGATGTTAAAGATATAATTAATGAAAATACAGAATCCAGAGTTAAAAAATATAGAGTTTCCAGTAAAAAAGTTAAGAAACTTAGCGATTTCTTGGAAAAGGACAAAGAAGCTTTAAATATAGGTGATGGGAATAAAGGTTCAAAAAATAATGATTGGGATAATATATCACGTGACATTAAAAATGGTCTATCTGATGAAAGTGATTCTGTAGGAAAGGTAGGGAATACATCGTCTGCTGGAAATAGATCAGATAATAGCTATGAAAGAATTATTACAAAAACTCTTGTTAGAAAATCCAAAAAGACTGGCAGAAAGATAATTGTATTAACATCAGTTCCAAATAAGCCATCAGCTAATAAAACTATTAGTAAAAAGAATTCAGCAAGAAGATTTGATAGAATAAAGCAAAATGCAAATGCAGTTAAGCATATAGACTCTATAAAAGGTGTTAGAGTGCAATTAGGATCATTTGAATCTATTAGTAATTTGCAGCAAAATTGGAAAATAATAAAAAATAAATACAAAAAATATCTTAAGGGGCTTGATTATAATATTGAGAAAATTGATATGGGAGTGCAGGGTATTTTCTATCGTTTGCAAGCTGGTAGTATTTATAGTGAGTCCAAAGCTGAGAAACTATGTGATGTTCTATCAAGAAAAGGGCAGCCTTGTTTTGTTGTAAGGGCTAAATAATGTCTTTCAAGCCACTAATTATAGGAATAGAAGGGCATAAGCTACTTCAAAGTGAGATAGACTTTATCGGTAATCATCAGCCTTGGGGGTTTATACTTTTCGCTAGAAATATAGATTCTCCATGTCAGGTAAGGGATCTGGTTGCTTCATTGAAAGATTCTGTGAAACATGAGAATGTACCTGTTTTGATTGATCAAGAAGGTGGACGAGTATCAAGATTATCCAGTAAATATTGGAAACAGTTTAAAGATGCAAAGTTTTTTGGTGATATTGTTGAGTCGCAGGGTATTGATAAAGCATGTGATTTGGTTAAAACTAACTTCACGGAAATTGCTGAAATACTAAATGATCTAGGTATTAATGTTGATTGCGCACCGTTGATAGATATTAGAAATGATGGTGCTGACGACATTATTGGTGATAGAGCATTTTCTGACAATAAGGATATAGTTTCAAAGCTTGGTAAGGCTGCTTGTGATGGTCTAATTGCAGGTGGAGTATTGCCAGTTATTAAGCATATACCTGGTCATGGTCGTGCTAACTGCGATAGCCATAAAGAGTTGCCAGTAGTTAATACATCTTTGGATGTTCTCAAGGCAGAAGATTTTATTCCATTTAAAGCACTAAACGAAATGCCAATGGCTATGACGGCACATATAAAATATACAGAGATAGATAATAACCATTGTGCCACGATGTCTACAACGATACTTGATGCTATACGAAAGGAAATCGGTTTCGATGGTATTATAATGACCGATGATCTTTCTATGAAGGCTCTTGAAGGCTCTTTTGAAGATAGAGCAATTAATTCACTTAAAGCTGGTTGTGATGTTGTTCTTCACTGTAATGGTGAGATGGATGAAATGGATAAAATTGCAAACGCTATCAAAGCTGTTTCTGAAATAGAAATAAATAAATTTGAAAAAATGTGGAATCTTCTCTAATTTTCATTTTATCAAAGTTATTAGCTTTATTTTCTTCATTCTTTTGATTTTTCTTGTTCGCCTGATCTATTTGGGTTACCTGCAAAAAAGCCAAGGAAAAGTGCTATTTTATTCGGCTCATAATCTATTCCAAATACTTCTTTTCCAGTATAGTTTTCAGGATCTTTATAGGTTTTGAATAATCTATCCCAAAATGTAAACATCAATCCATAATTAGAGTTTGTGTGGTCTATATTAGAGTGATGATGACCCAAGTGAACTCTCGGGGTTACAAAAACATATTCTATATATTTGGAGTAAGGAAGTCTTATGTTGGTATGGGTGAAATGCTGGTAGGCAATGTCCAAAATTAGTAAAAATAGTGCATAGCTTGCATTCATTTTCAGTAATACTATGCAGGCAACAATAGTATATGGAACGAGTAATATCATATAATGAGCAGGGCTGCCTTTAAGCCCGCTAACCCAATTAATTGTTTTAGGGTAATGGTGATATGCATGAGTAGACCAGAGATACTTATTGTGTGCTAGCCTATGCGTAAAATAAACAAATAAATCAGCCAGTAATAAATATATAATGACCTGTAAAAATATCGGTACATTTAGAAATATGTTCTGTGTAGAATATATGGAATCGAAACTTTCAAGATATAGAATTATTTCAGGAGCAATATGCTCTTCATAAATGGCAAAATATGAAATAAAAATAATCACTAATATAGAATCTATAAAAGTTATCTTCTGTATTCTATAGGTTTTTATTGGGAAATAATGCGATATCAATTGGAACATAATGCCAATATCAATGGCAAGCAATACTCTATATGCATTTGGGAATTCTTCTGTCAGTGAGGGGTATGTTAGATATAGTATGTGCAGTATCGCAACTATAATCATGACTAGAATGAATAGTTTTTTACTCACAGTTACCCTTTTTCTATTATAATATCATAATCAAAGTTTAGTTATATCGATAATGATATATGATATCCCCAAAGGGGGAATATAATTTAAGTAACCAACTATATCATATATTTTCTATATATGTATATAGCTATCCATTCTTAATACTTTGAATAAAGCCTAATGGATATTAGTATTTTTCCATTCAAGTAAGTCTATAACTTCTGCACTTGGACGTTCTATATCGCAAGCCATGTTAACTTGAGAATTAATTGATAATGAAGTTAATAGGTTATTTAACTCTTTTCTCATTTCACTTATACTTTTTTCGTCTTCTACCATTTTGTTGTCTCCTTAAAACAATCACACATTAAATCTTATGCAATAATGATAGCAGCTATTTATTAATAGATTGTTAACGAGAGAGGGTAAAGTTGTTGCATAAAAGTAACAAAAATAGCCATATATAACAGAAAGATAGCTAATTTACGGTATATATAATTAGCATAAATTTTATAAGAAATTAGTATAAAATTTTAGATATATTTTCACTAAATATGATGTTATGTAATATAGAGTATATTTATATATTAAACTTTAAGATATAAGTGTTTATATTGTGATTATTTTAGGTAATATGCATTATAAGGAATGTGAATTGAATCAGTATCTAAATTGTAATCATCTATTAGATTTCCAAACTCTGTATTTTCTTTCTTTAGATATTCTACGATATTGATATCTTCTTTTACTCTTCTAAGATGAAAATTGGCATAATCTCTAGAAATAATAATATCGGGTTTATATAGTTTAATATAAGAGTTTATCTGTTTAAACATAAAATCCTTAATGGGCTTAAGATCTCTAGAGGCTTCTTCTTCGGGTATATCCTTATAGATATATTTATAATTCTCAATTGCGGTTAGAGGGAATAAAAAGGGCAGAGAGAAAGAGCTTTTACCTTTACTATAAAAAATGGCTGGATATGCATGATGTAAATATTCAGATAGTATAAGTATATTAGGGGTGTCTTTATCTGATTTATTTATAATTTTGTTAATAGCCTTAATTGAGTATTTTTCTTCTAACTCATTACTATTATATAGATTGTGGAATCTTATATGACTTTTATATATTCCTCCATAGGCGATTATTGCAATAATGGAAATAATAGATATAGATTTTATTATCTGAGCGGAGTTATATTTTTTGATCTTATTCTTATGGTTTCCTAAAATGTCAGAAATTATCTTTATAATTATTATATACCCAAGGGCAATGGCTGGATAAGCATGATAAACCCAGCCCTTGTTTTGTACTAGCGATATAACTAATAGGGTCATAACTATTAATGAGAATAGTCTGGTGAACTCACAGGGTTTTACCAAATATACTAATATTAAAGATGCTAAAGGTACAATTATCAGACTGGAGAAAAACAGCAGGACTATTTCAGGCCTGTTTGTAAATAAAGGATGGGTAAAATTAATTATAGGAAGTGTATGTGTTGTATATTCAGGTGTTATTATAAAAATACTAATCAGATATATAAAAATAAATAATGCCGATGTCAGAACTTCTATATTTTTTATTATCTCTATTTTTCTATGCTTTATATATATAGCAAGCTCTATAACAATAAATAAGCTAATGAAGAATGGTTTTATCGAAAACGCAAATCCAGCCATTAATCCGATGATTATTTTTATAAATAAATTTGGGGTGCTATGAATATCATCCAGTCTATTTATAGATAGAAGCAGATATGGCAGTATAAAAGGAATAACCATTACATCTTTATTAAAGAATGAATTTGCCCATGAGCAAAGTGGTAATATAAAAATCACAAGACATACAGTAACATCAAAGAGATTGGAGAATATTTTATCTTGAGAATATTTTGTATATCTAAAAGTAAATAATGTAATGAAAATACAAAATAGAGCAATATATATATCTGTAATATGTGAGCTTGCTATTAATTCAATATTTGTAATATCCGATAATAAAACCGGTAGCATCGAATAATAAAAAATTAGTGGAGGGTTGGGGTCAAAGAAATCAATATAAAGCTTCTTTCCGTCATAAATCTGACTTGCGACATGAATATTCCAAGCGATATCCTGATTGATATATGTTGAGAATTGAGTATCTATACTTAGATAAATAAAAAATATTCCCAATAGAATACCAGTATATTTTGAGGCTATATTATATATAGTATATCTCATTCATTATGTACTTATTATATAGAAAGATAATAAAATCTATGTGGTTACGTAAGAATAATAGAATTTTACTATCTTCTTTTATCTAGTTCAATATTTAAATTAAATGCTCTATTTAGATTACATATAGTCGGAAAAGGACAAGCTTGCTAACTAGTTAACAAGCTACGGTTACTTGGTAAGCCAGAAAACAGCAACACAGTCATTTTCTTTATTAGTAAGTTTCAGGTTATTACCATGAATGCAGTTATTATCCTTACCATAAGCGCTTCTTCCTATTATTTCACCAGTAAGAACGTCTCCATTATCATATTTAGTATCAATGTTTTTCAATTCTTTTGGAGATACAATACCACCACGTAATAACCGACTACTTAAGCTAGCCATAATCATGGCATTACCGACAACTTTAGAGAAGGTATTCTTAGGTGTTCCGTAAGGGTCTGTTTGCACTACCCAGAAACCGCCTCCCTTTACTTTTGAATTAGGAATATTACCAATATCCTGATAGTAGGCATTAGCACTCTTTACCAGTGAGAAATTACTAACTTCTTTTAGGAAATTATTAATTTCACTTCTTAGGGCAAAGGTTTTTTTATGGAATGGTTTAAAATTATAGGATGTTTTGCCTGAAAAGCTACCTTCTATAAGACCAGAAAGCTCTAGATGTTTCCACGCCATCATGTCCTCATTCTCATAACCTATAAACCCATTACCATTACCATTACATTGTGCTGCTGTACCGTTACAATTAGTTCCCCAATAATCAAATGCATTCATTATGTCTCCCGGTAAAGCATCATATGTGTTACTAAATAAGGCTATTGCTCTTTTATATGATTTTACTTCTGACATCATTGTATTTAGTTCTGAGGATCTTATAAGTGTCTTGCCACCAATTATACCAGCAACTATCATAGAAATAATGACTAATACGACTGCAGATTCTATAAGCGTAAACGCAGAATTCTTTCTATTTACCATAAAATCCACCTCTCCCCGAGAATATTTAATAAAATAAGAATGTTTGTTTGTATCTAGATTTTTCGAATTATAACATAAAACGGTAAAAAAATAAACATTAACCGTATTAATTATTGCAGGTTTTGATTTATTTTATATATTTTTTTGTAATTCTTCTGAAAGGCTTTTCAATATATTCAAGACTTATAAGCGAAAAGATTACAAGAGATATCATTACGGGTGTGAAAGCCCAAAACCAAGAAAGCTCATTTATTTTCTCTACTAATCCTGCATCTACGGATAATTTGCCTACCATAAAGATTAAAGGAACATGCCATAGATATATTGAGTATGATGCCTCTCCAAGATTCACAAATGGAGTATATGATAGGAATTTGTACATATATTTTTTGATGTAGCAAAGCCCAAGAAGTATGAATGGAATGAAAATAAAGAAGATACCTTCCGTTGTGCCATTAATTACCAGAATTGTAATTACGACTATTAAAGCAGCTAATATTATATCCCAATCTAGTTTTTTTAGAAAATTATTATGATATAGATTAGCTACAAGCATACCCATTACACAATCGGCAACAGATCTATGTATATCATTTACCCATCCGTAATGATTAACATCTCTGAAAACATCTAGAATTCGGTCATTTACATGATAATTAAGCCATAAAATAATAGCAGATATAAGAACAAGATTTACAATTGTGGACTTAATTTTATAGGCCATAAGAGATAATATCGGAAAAAATATATAAAATAGCCATTCTGAACTTACTGACCATGATGTAACGCTCCAATTAGCAGGGTTTCCATATCCCCATCCATGCACCATAAATATCTGCATGAAGAAGTTAAGTAGAGAGTCACCCTCATTTTTTGGGAGCATAGGTAGTTCTCGAGCAAATTCTTCATTAATATTAATTATAAGCCCCGACATCTGCATAAATAGAATAGTAAAAAGAACTGTCAAATGGAGTGGGTATATTCTTGATAGTCGGTATAGATAGAATTTTATAATATTTTTCTTCACTAATTTATTGGTATTAAATGAACTTCTGTAAATATGTGCAAGAATAAAGCCACTAAGTACAAAGAAGAAATCTAGACAAATAATCCCATATTTTAAAATCTGATGTAAAATATTTTCGTCAGCTATAGGTGTCATAAAAGTATGGTAGTGATACATGACGACCCAAAATATTGCAAATGCTCTTGCCGAGGTTAGGGGGGCTATTTGCCTCCTTTGCTTGTAATCTATATACACTTCTTTTTTTTCTGGCTCATTAGATTGATCTAATGAATCATTTTTAGAATCATTCATATTTTGAATACTCGTTATAAAATTATATAGCTGTTTATCATATTAAAGTCTTACTCATGAAATATAACTTTTTTTGCATATTTACGACAAGGTTTTTCAATATATTTATTACTTAGTAGTGAAAGAGGGAATAATATAGCAATGCAAAGTGGAAAAAATACTAAATAGTTAATTTGTATAAGATCAAATTCCTTACCTGTGGAAATTGCTGCAGATTCATAATCTATACCGTTAATTCTCATATATAGGCTTGCTACAGTATGAGCGACGGGAATATGCCATAAATATAATGAATAAGAAGCATCGCCCATAATATAGACAAATTTGTTATCAAATATTTTTCTTATTTTACCTTTTATATCGGATAGGAAAAATATCATCCAAGGTAATATTGGAATTATTGCTGCTTCAGGTGCATTTGTAAAAATACAGATTGCTATTATAGCAAATGTTAATAGTAATAAATAATCTTTAGATGCGTTTTTTAGAAAGCCATTATTTCTAAGATTCAACATGCACATGCCAGTTACGAAATCAAGTGCTGCTCTCATGAACTCTCCCCCTGCCCATGAATAATAAATAACGCCATCAATAGGGTCATCATAATCTCGGTTATAGACATTAAAATAAATAAGTATGCTGGCAATTATATAAATTAAGATGCTTATATTGCTCTTTCTTATACCCAATAATAATAACCCAAGAATTGGATATAATAGATATATTGCCCATTCCAGACTTACAGACCAAGAAGGGTAATTCCACGATAAGGCAATTTCCTGCGGCATCCAGCCTTGAACTAATAATAAATGCATCATCAATGTTTCATTCGTAGAGTTTGATAATAAAATTATGTCGCTCTTATATAGGATAAAGCAAAATAATAATGTAACTATATGGAGTGGATATATACGGGCGAGTCTGTATAAAATAAAATAGGAGACATTCTTTTTTACTTTCCCCAAGTTAGAGAATTTCTCAAAATATACATAGCTAATAATAAACCCGCTTAATATAAAAAAACTATCAAGCGCAATATAGGCATATCTCATAATTTGTACAAAATACCAATTATCAATATCGTTAATAAGTAAATGGAAATGAAAGAAAATAATCCATAAAATAGCATAGAATCTAATTGAGGTCAGTGGTTCTATTTGTAATCTGCTAGATGACATAAATTATATTTTCTCAACATTGATAAAGAATTACAATTATAATCATTATAGACTTATTTTAGTAAAAAAATATAACTAGATGAAATAATATAATATTTCTATTTTTTCTAATATGTTCTTAGGTAAATTACATATTGGTTGTTACAGAATATAATTATGCGGCTTGTTTATCAACATGCTTAAGTTTGCTCAAGAACCCTTCAACTTAATTACTCATTTTTCTTACCATTAGGAACGTTATTTGATAGTTCTCTATTGTTTTCTTTATTCTTTGTAGCATTCGGTAGTGTTGATATTAGTGTGATAAGTTGTATTTAAGATCTGGTATGAGGTTTTATGCATATGAATACTGGCATTTATTTATCAATAATTATAGAAAATTGTAGTGATGTTTCTAAGTTTTTTTAGGCTAACCTACTAAAAAAGATTGATATTTTCTATTTATATTGTTGCACAATCGCTTGTAACAGCGTAGAGGTGGCTATATATAAACATAGAGAAGAAAAAAATGACAGAATTTCAAGGTGTACAGCCAGCGTTTAGCCAAGCGCTTACCAAACGCGGTTACTCAGATCTTACCCCTGTACAGAAAGCGGTATTAGATCCTGATCTGCATGGCTCAGACCTTTTAGTATCAGCGCAAACTGGCTCAGGAAAGACGGTAGCCTTCGGTTTGTCGATTGCCCCAACACTTATAGGTGATGCAGAGTCTTTTGAAAAAGCACCAGCGCCAATGGCATTAGTTATTGCTCCAACACGTGAACTTGCCTTGCAAGTAGCCCGTGAACTTGAGTGGTTATACGAAATTAGTGGCGCAAAAGTAATTTCATGCGTGGGTGGTATGGATGTTCGTAGTGAGCAAAAAGCGTTAAAACGTGGCCCGCATATTGTTGTTGGTACGCCCGGCCGTTTATGTGATCATATTAAACGAGGGTTTTTTGATACAAGCGAATTAAAAGCAGTAGTTCTAGATGAAGCTGATGAAATGCTGGATATGGGATTCCGTGATGAGTTGAAATATATTCTAGATACCGCACCAGATGAAAGGCGCACTTTGTTATTTTCAGCTACTATTCCAAAAGCTATAACATCTATGGCTAAGCAATATCAAAATAATGCAAAACGTATTACTACTAAAGAAGAAGCAAAACAGCATTTAGATATTGAGTATCAGGCTCTTACAATAGCTCCTAGTGATCGTGAGAATGCGATTATAAATTTATTGCGTTATCATGAAGCTAGAAATGCAATAATTTTCTGCTCTACTCGTTTAGCAGTCAATCATTTAACCAGTCGGTTAACTAACAGGGGTTTCTCTGTTGTTGCACTTTCTGGAGAACTAAGCCAGAGTGAAAGAAGTCATGCATTGCAAGCTTTACGTGATGGGCGTGCGCAGGTTTGTGTTGCAACTGATGTGGCTTCACGTGGTATTGATCTACCCGGTTTGGGTTTGGTAATTCATGCCGACATACCAAGAGATAGAGATACTTTACTTCATAGGAGTGGTAGAACTGGTCGTGCCGGTAGTAAGGGAATCAGCGCATTGGTCGTTCCGCATAATTGGCGTTCTCGTGCAGAGCGTTTATTACAAAATGCTAAAGTTACAGCTAAATGGGACAAGCCACCATCTATTAAAGATATTTTAGATCGTGATCGCGAACGTTTTCTTGCAAATCCTGCTTTTAGCGAAGCTGCTACCGATGAAGAAAAGCCAGCCGTTGATGAGCTTTTAACTCGATATACACCAGAGCAAATTGCCGTAGCTTTAATGCGTATGCATAATACACAAAAGCCTGCACCTGAAGAATTACTCGATACAGTGCCTGCATCAGATCATAAAAGATCTAGCCGTGATGATTTTAAAGATAGTATATGGATATCATTGTCAGCTGGTCATGATGTATCGGCCGAAGCCAGATGGATATTGCCAATGCTGTGTGGAGCAGGAAATATTACTAAGCGTGATGTTGGGGCAATCAGAATAACGAAAGCCGAAACATATGTTGAATTGACTGCAAAATGTGCTGACAAATTCTTTAAGTCAGTTGGTGATGAAGGCAAAATGGAAAAGAATATTATTGTAACCCGTATGGAAAATGCTCCAGATTTACCTGATGATGATAATAGCGATAGACCTCGTAGACCAAGAAGAAACTCTGGTAAAAAGCCTCATAGAGGGTCAGGTGGTTCATCAGATCGCTCAGGAGGCGGAAGATCCAGAAATGGTGGTGGTCATAAGAAAAAATATGATGACCGTAAGTCACGTGGCGGTAAGTCCAGAAGTGAGAAAACTCGTGATGGCAAACCTAGTGATGGTAAGTCCAGAGATAATAGATCTGGCGACGGTAAGTCTTCTGGTGGGAAAAAACCAAAAATGACTTTTAATAGCAAAGGAAAGTCTAATTCTAGAGACAAACCCAAGTCCGGAAATTCTAAAGATGGATCACAGGCAATGAGAAGACCTAAGAATTAGTGTTTATATTAGTAAGCAGATATTAAGCAGTTCTTGATGTATTTAAAATAAGTTAATATTTAAAGATATTATTGTTGTTACAATTATAGTTATTATTGACTATCGTATTGTATTACACAAAAACCATTGCCAAAAGGGTCTGCGCAGAAAGCTATAGTACCCCATTCTCCGTTCTTTTCTCCTTCTTTTACGCCACCAAGTTCTTCGATAAGTGAAAGAGATTTACCTATATCAGGAACATTTATATCTATGTGAACAGGTGTCCAATGTCTTTCATAATTTCTGACATCTTTTCCAACGACTAAAGGGTTTGTACCTGCTGCATATTCGCTTAAATATATTTTTAAGCCATCTGACGTAAGTTCTGAATATTGTTCTTTTTTGTCTACTAATTTAAAACCAAGAGCCTCAGTATAAAACTTAATTGCTTTGTCCATTTCAGGAACATCTATACAAACTGATATATTTGCCATCTGATAATCTCCTAATTTTCATTACGTATAAACTAAATTAAGCTTTTAATATATATGTTGATTATATATAATGTCATTAAAATAATAGCTCTACATTATAGTGATTAGTAAAAAGATATTAATGGATGAAATTAAATTTGTTCATCTCTATGAAATTGAACAAGAAAAAATAATTGATCTAATGAATAATAAAATGGTGGGTAAGCATCTTCCATTGCTTGATGGTAATTTTTCATCAGAAAAATGTCATAGCTTCTTAGAGGAAAAGAAGCAACTATGGAAAGATAATGGCTTTGGCCCTTGGGCATTTCTAATAAAAGATGAATTTGCAGGTTGGGGAGGGTTGCAACTAGAGAATGGTGAAGTTGACTTTGCTTTGATTCTTCACCATAAATTTTGGGGATGGGGACGCAAGATTTTCAATAAAATCATAGATCAAGCATTTAATGAAATGAATCTCAGTTCAATAACTATCTTATTACCTCCAAATAGGCAGAATTCAAAAGCAGTAAAGCGTTTGGGGTTTATTGAAGATGGAAAATTGATAGTAAAAGATAAGGAGTTTCTAAGATTTCGTCTTATTAAGTAAGACTTTTATATGGTTATAAATTTAGAATTTTGGATAATAATATATTCTACAATTTTGCTCTTTGTTAGTTAATAGATATTCAGTTCCATTATTGCAAGTACCATGGTTGTCTGATCTACCAAACATTTTGCCGCCTAAATCCTGTGCTTTACCATCATCCATTTTTTTATCAATTCTTTTCATTTCAGCAGGAGTAAGAATACCTAATGCTTCAAGAGGTGCAAAAATAGAAACATTAATCTGGTTGCCACCTATGAAATGAGCTGAATATGAGAAAGAATAACCACCAAAATCTCTTTTTGTAGAGGGAAAGGCTTTATAGTCATAATATCCTTCTACTATTTCTGCCAATGACATATGTTGAAAAACAGAGAACAATTCATCACCATCATTTATTGAGCGATCTCCATCGCCATTTCGTGTAATAAATCCTGCTCCTAGTGAATTATCTGGCCAGTAATCTTTGGCATTTGTAATATCGCCTGGTAAGGCATCATATTGATCTTGAAATAGGTAAATATTAGATGTGTATTTATCTATTCCGCTAGCAATACTCGAAACTTCTGCACTTTCTATAAGTGATTTGCCGCCAACAATACCACCAACTATTAAAGAAATAATAATTAGTACAATAGACAGTTCTATAAGAGTGAATGCTCTTTTATTTTTGTAAAATTTTACGCACAACATGGGGTATTATAGCAGAATTAACCAATTATAGATAGAATAAAAATGATTATATTATGTGGAGATATTGTACCTTGATATTGATTAAATAAAGTCATCAACTGCTATAGTGTTTGTATCAGAAATACCGCCTGAAATTTCAGGAAGTGATAGATTAGTAGCTGAAAGACATGTTATTCCATTACTAAAATACCCTTATTATATAGCTCCGTTACTAATGTTATCAACTCATCTTCATTTATATCATCTATAGATATTCTGTGGTTATTATTAAGCCATGACACTATTTCTTGATAAGCTGTTGGAATTATAATTATCTCGCCATATGCAGCAAGATTAGTTGATCCATTATCTGATTCTGTCATAGCTATTTTTATATGTTCAGGGCGATAAAGCATAGAACCATCTTTGAGATAATTTAGTAAATCCGCACTATCTATGTCATCTTTTTCTGAGTCAGAAGAGTGATACTCATCATGCGTTGAAGTGGAAAAATATTCTGCCATCCATGTACTAAAACTATTGTCTTCAATTGTATCAATTAAATGATTGCCAATGCTATTAATTGCAGTAGGGGCAATTGAGAAGGCTGCACTGCTTGGATCTAAACCCTGACCAGTATAGCGTTTATTTAATTCTGGTCGTTGTTCTAAATAGTGACTATATTCTGCCATCATTTCTGATAATTTTGGACCTAAGAAACCAACAGAAAATGTCATGGCCTCTTCAGTTGTTACACCTTCATGTCCAAAGTGAGGAGGAATATATATTACATCACCAATGGAGACTTCAGTTTCAGAACCTTCAAAACCATCTTTTAGAACTAATAATTCGATATTGTCCAAATGTTCTTCATTTTCGATAATATCATGACTAATTTTCCATTTCCTTTTTCCTTTCCCCTGAACAAGAAAAACATGATAACTGTCGGTATGAGGACCAACACTGCCACCAACTGTGGAATAACTTACCATTATATCATCCATTAACCAAAGAGGAGAGAAATTAAATGCCTCTAGTAATTGTGATGTTTCCGGATGATACTGATCTACATTTTGTACTAGTAAACTCCAATTGGAATCTTCTAGAGTAGAAAATTTATCTTCATCAAATGGCCCATGATGACATGCCCATTTATTATTCTCTGGTTCAGATATTACCAAACGAGATTTAATATCCTCTTCAAGAGCAAGCCCAGCTAAACTATCTCCATCAATTAGAGTATTGAAAATATTTTTGTCTATAGCATTTCGAACAATAAATGGTTTTTTACCCCAATATTTATTATAAAATTCATCAATATTTGGAAACTTATTTAATATAATTGTTTCACTCATTGGATAAAAAATCTCCTAATTACTGTTTGTTTTATGCATAATTAACTCTATATCTATATGTGCACCTACATAATAATCGTATTTGCCAATGATAGTAAAACCAAAGTCTTTATAAAAATTTTGAGCAATTATATTATTTTCATAAACGCTTAAGTAATAATGTTTAGCGGTTTCTAAAATGGGATTAGTAAAAGCATGTTGCATCAAATTACTTCCGATATTTTTACGTTTAAAATCAGGGTGAATATATAATCTATGTATTTCTTTAGAACCTTCATGAATATTCTTAATTGGTAAACCAAGATCACCAAATTTTATATAGCCGACAAGAGAGCCGTCATAATTTTCTGCCACTAATATTATATCAGTGGTAAGAGACTTGCTAAAAAACTCTGGTGAGCAGGTTTCTTGAAGGTGACTAGAAAGGTCATCTTTTGTATATAAATGTCCAAAAGTGTCGCTAAAACATAGTTTAGCTAGTTGTGATAGGGCTTTTACATCTGATATAATAGCATTTCTAATTATAGTCATGAAATAGTATATATAGCCATTGAGAATCAAAATCATTCATTTATTTAATTTAGAAGCAGATATTCATTTTAGAAACCGAGTGAATATTTTTGTGTTAAAGATTAGTGTGAATAAGTTTTACATTAAATAAGAGTGCCATCAAATCAGGGTACTATTTTCTGTTTTCAACAGTATAGCTATAGATCTTTTATAATTTTATATAGATCGCAGGAAAATACAACCACCATGATATTTGGTGTATATTCTACATAATTATATTAGCGTATAACTTTACAATAAGCACACGCTAGGCAGCTTCTTTTGCTGAATTTATCGGTACAACTTCATGCATGTGAACATCTTGCTGAGGGAAAGGTATACTAATATTTTCCTTATCAAAGGTAATCTTTACTTGCTCAGTTAAGTCAAAATATACATTCCAGTAATCTTCTGTTGCCACCCACGGGCGAACCACAAAATTTACACTGCTATCAGCTAGTTCAGCTACAGCAATTGTTGGTTCAGGGTCTTTTAAAATACGGTCATCTGCAGCAACTATTTTTGCCAGAGTATCTTTTGCTTTTTTAATGTCATCATCATAACCAATGCCAAATGTAAGGTCTATACGGCGAGTGACTTCTGCTGAATAATTAATTACATTACTACTTGTTACGCTACCATTAGGGATAATAACTGTTTTATTATCTGGAGTTTTAAGAGTCGTTGTGAATATGCTAATATCGTTTACTGAACCACTTGTCCCTGCTGCTTCAACAAAGTCACCAATTTTAAACGGACGGAATGCAATGATCATCACACCAGCAGCAAGGTTTGATAAAGATCCTTGTAAAGCAAAACCAACGGCCAAGCCGGCAGCAGCAAATATTGCCGCAATCGATGTAGTTTCAACACCTAGCTGATCTAGAGTAGCTAATATAACAAAGGCCAATAAGACGGCATATGTTATGTTGCCAGCAAATGATATAAGTGTTTCATCCACTTTTGATCTAACCATAATCTTTTTTATGAACTTTGTTAGAAAACGTGCTAGCCATTTTCCAATAACAAAAATTACTATAGCACCTACTAACTGTAGTCCGTACTCAGTTACGTAAGTCATTATGGTTTCTTGATTTATATTTTTAAAATCCACGATTATTCTCCTAATCTATTATTGTTGTTATGCTACATTTTTAAGTTTTGTTTCTTTGGTTGTGGCACTAGAAATTTTTCCTTCAACTAATTCCACATGAAGTCTTAAATTATATAATGCATCACTGTGCGAAAGCGGCATGTGAGATTTTTTTATCTCCTCATTAATTTGTTCTAACTGCGTTATTATTTTTTTACGTTCAGCACTATCAATGTCTTTAGATAATTTATTTTCTATTTCACGTAACTTTTTATACCAACGTTTGATACGTGATTTTATTCTCCATTCATAAGCGGGCATTATAATTTTAATGATAGGTAACATAATTGTAAGCAATGGAATAAGCATTACTTTCAGCCTGTCGAGCATATCTGCTGCCCAGAATGGTAGATATCTTTGTAAAATGGAAGGACCAAACTCATAATATCTTTTAGCTTCTTCGCTGATAGGTATATCTATGTAATTTAACGTAGGAAATGAATTATCTTTGGCAAGGAAACTCTTGTTCTGATGAATCTTGAACGCTGTGTGAGTCAATAAGTTCTGTAAAGCAGGGTGAAATTCTTTATTTGCTACTAACATGGCAGTAGGAGATAATATATCAATATTGCTATCAGGGATATTACGGGAGATATCCACAACACCTTCAGGAATAGTTACTTTTGATAAAAATGGATATAGTTTTGTATATGCATCAGCACGCTTAAAATGCATCAATTTTAGTTTCGGATTATGTAATAGTTTTTGAATCGTAGGTGACTTCCATCCTGATACTATAAATAAAGCATCACTTGCACCAGATTCTATATTTTTGATTCCTTCTGCCGCAGTAATATTGTGTATAGTGCTATCGGATAATACGCCTGTATCATGCAATAATTTTTCTGATATAGCTGCAGTACCGCTGCCTTTTTGACCAATAGATAATGACTTTCCTTTTAAATCTAGTAGACTAGTAGTCTGACTTTCTGCTCTAATAAATACCCAAAGAGGTTCTAAATATACACTGCTTAATGCTTCAATATTTTCTATATTAGAATTTTTACCAATATTAGAACCACTAGCAAGACCTCCCTGAATAAATGCAATGTCAGCTTCTCCATTTTTGAGTTTATTAATATTCTCAATTGAGCCAGCAGTTTCAATAATAGTTGCCGTTATCCCTTGTTGGTTTAAGGCTGATTTATATTGTTTTGCAAAGGCCATATAAGCTCCATCTTTTGAACCAGATGCAATAGTTAAATGGTCTGGAGGAGCAGGGCGGATAAATTTTGAAGCAACATAGAAGGATACTACTACAATGATAAATGCAGCACCAAATACAATAAATTTGTCCGATATACGTATCATGATTTTTGCTCTAATATAAAAGATGGAATAAAATATAACCATTTATCTCATACAGTAAAGAAAAATGCTTTACCAACTTGTATAGAATAATTATCTTATAATCCAATATGCCACTTATTTGTATATAATATATCATAATAATACTAAAGAATAGGGAATCATTTTATGACAGCAGATTCATACCCAATTTTATATGCTTTTAGACGTTGTCCATATGTTATGCGTACCAGAATAGTATTATCGTATAGTAATATAAGCTACATATTGCGTGGAATAGAATTAAAAAACAAACCAAGTTCTATGTTGGAAATAACAGAGAAAGCAACAGTACCTGTAATGCAATTTCCTGATGGTAATGTTTTGGATAATAGTTTGGATATTATTTACTATGCATTAGAAAAAAATGATCCAGAACATTGGTTTGATTTGCCTACAGAAGAGAAAGATAAAATACGAAATCTTATAGCGTTATATGATACTGAATTTGTTTATTTGCTTAATAGATATAAATATTTTGAGAAACATCCAGAGAAAACTCAGGAAGAGTATAGAGAAAATATTGAAACAGATTTCCTTGTTGAAATGAATTCACTTCTGGAGTCACAATCATATATTATGTCGGATAACATATCTTTGGCTGATATAGCAATTTTTCCTTTGATGCGTCAATTTGCTTTTGCTGACAAAGAGTGGTTTTTTAATAGTGAATATGGAAATATCATCCGCTGGATTGAATCATTTTTAGAGCATTCAATATTTAAACAAATAATGGAAAAGCACCCTATATGGCAAGAAGGGGAATCTGGTATTTTAATTAATGGTGGATAATAATTTTACTTAACTCTTCGAAAATCATTCATATTAATAGGTCTTATTACAGTTATTTTAAATATATTAAAGTTGACAAGCCTTAATTTTTATATATATTAAATATTAAGAGAGAGAATTTTAATTATGAAAATATGCCCAATATGTAATAATAGCGATCTACACATCAAAACATTATGCTGTAATAGTTGTAATGTTGAGGTGGGTGGAAATCTTCATACATCTCCTTTGGCTAGATTAGGAAAAGAAGAAACAGAACTTGCGACATTCCTAATTTTGCATGGCGGTAATCTTAAAACTTTAGCAGAAGAGCTGAAGATAACATATCCAACCTTGCGCAAACGCTTGGACAATATAATTGAAATACTAAAAGGGGTCTGTGATGAGGATGAGAGTCGTATTGATAATATATTGAATCAAATGGAAAAGGGTGAAATTAAAGGAGAAGAAGGTCTGCGTATAATAAAGGAAATCAGATATGAAATATAAAGAACAATTAGATAGAATGGTTGAATCGGGTATTTTATCTGAAGAGCAATCTGGAAAAATAAATGAGAGCCTTTCACGCAAAACCACTATTAATGAAAATAACCAGAGTGGAGGAAAGAAATTTCCATTATTTCTTGCAATCTTAATAATATTTTTAGTCATTTCATTTTCTGCTCTAGTCGCAAGTGAAGGTGGCGAAACAACAAAAACAGTTGAAGATATCAGCAAAACACTAAATCAATCAGGAGGTATAGGTACTATGAACTCAATAACATCAGGCATTTTTGCCATAGCAATTTTTTTGATATTACCCATTTTAATGTTCGTTTATTTTCATAATTCTATTGTTGATAAGGAAGAAGAAGTGCGTAATGCATGGGCGCAAGTGGAAAGTAATTATCAACGAAGAGCAGATTTAATACCTAACCTTATTGAAACTGTATCACGTTATATGAAACATGAAGCTAATACTTTGAAGAAAGTTACTGGACAGCGTGGTATGGATATAAGCGATACAGTAGAGGCATTAGTTAATGCTCAGTCGGAAGGTTCACAATTACTAGGGGAATCCAGTGGTCAAGCACCTACGGATGAGACTTATATTGCCAGCCTTAATGCAACACAACAGCGTGTAGGTGGATTAATGAACCGCTTATTGGCAACAGTTGAAAATTATCCTGATTTGCGTTCTAGTGAACAAATGCTTGAACTTCAGGCGCAATTGGAAGGTACGGAAAATCGTATTAATGTAGCTCGTATGCGTTTTAATGAATCTGTATCTGATTTTAATGGATCTATTAGACGCCTTCCAGGTAGTGCAATTGCATCGATAGGTAATTTTAGTCGTAAGGCATATTTTAAGGCTGATGATGGAGCTAATAAAGTGCAAAAAGTTAACTTTGATGATGAGTAATAGTAAGCATGCAGTCGAATAGTACAAATAGATTGATTAATCTAGTTATCCTTATTCTTATAATCTCAGCCGTTTTTGTAATAAAAACTACATATTTTGAAGAGATAGAATTAGTTATAGATGATGCTGGTATTATTGCTGAAGATAAGGAAAAGAATCTAACGGAATATCATGACCGCTTGTTGCAATATCACGATATAGATTTAAGGGTTATAACAACAGAAGTTAGTAAAGATATTAATCTATTTACAGCAGAGAAATTTAAAGAATTAGAGGTAGGTAAATTAAGTAAATCTGGTAGAGGCTTGTTGTTGGTAATTGATACCAGTATTGATATGGTGCGTATGGAGGTTGGTCGTAGTCTAGAAGGTATTTATACAGATTCGTTTATTTCATATATAGAAAATCAGCAAATGGTATATTTTTTACGATCTAACAGGGTCGATGATGGAATAATGGCTACGACTGAAATGATTGTAACACGTGCCCAAGAAGCAAAAGAAAATAAAGAATTTGAACCTCCTGTAGGTTTCGAGGCTAGTACAGGTGCTGGTGCAGCTACTAAGGCTAATATTGGAGCTGGTAAGGTGGTAGTGGATAATACACATCTTAGTGCAGAATTTGCTGTAGCGGCTAGTCCAAAAGATCTTGTTCTGGCATATATAAAAGCAATGAAGAACCGTAATTCACGCCCTGATCTATCCATTTATACAGAAAGTACAAAGAGTATGTTAAAAAACTGGGTAGTTACACCAGCTCAAATGAATAATGTTGTTAAGGCATATAAGAAATGCAGTAGTGGACGAGTAATAACTAGAGGGAATTTTGCTGTAGTGCGTTATGGAGTAAAAGAGAGACTCTGTTCTCCATATTTCTTGCGTAAAGAAGCAGGTGCTTGGAAACTTGATCTTACAATGATGCAAAAAGCACTGAATTTTAACCATAATAATCAATGGAGATTAAGACCCGAAGTAAAGCATAGTTTTAGATTTGCCTTTACGGATTGGAGATTTGATAAGAATGGTTTTCCATTTCCTAAAAGGAAATTACGTTGGGGAGTTAATATGTCGTATAGTCCTCATGGTACATTGATTACTAATGTGGTTAAAGGTTCTGCTGCGGAGGCAATGGGGCTACAAAAAGGTGACCTTATACAGCAATGGGCTGGTAAAAATAGACCAGATCATAGATATATTTCAAGACATATGAAAAAAGTAGAGGAAGGAGTTAAGGTAGTTGCGGTAGTATATCGTAACAGCCTACAAATAACTTTAACTACATTTTCTCCGCCCAAGCCTTAGGCTAAGTATTTACATATTATTTAAGTCTAAGATTTTTACGATAATTAGTAGAGACATATATCGTAATTAGAATTGTTATGCCTACCATTATTACAGTGATAGATGGAGAAAAGATCAATAGTGTGATGAATAATATATTAAATAGAATGATATTCATAAGTAAATATTTTCTATTCTCTTTTGTACTATAAACTATCTGTAAAAATTGAAGAGCAAAAATAAAACTGAATATACTAAAAGCAGTAAGAATTTTATAATCAATTAGATTTAACTCGGGGATAACAGCAAAACGAATCATGGCAGCAATACCGCCTAATCCAGCATAAATTAGAAGATGAGAGTATATTATAGATTGCCCATTACCTAATTTCTTTCCAAGTATGCTATGATCGATAGTTTCAAAATATATCCACCATAATCCGCATACCATTACAAAACTACAGAAGGCCATTGTTATAGATGAGAATTGCCAAGAAATTGTTTCAAAACTGTTTGAGAGACTTAAAATAGATTCGCCTAATAATATAATGGTTAGCAGACCAAAACGTTCAGGTAAGTGATGAGAGTTAACAGGAACAGTTTTTAGACGTTTCTTAGCCATTAATGGCATAATCATTTCAAATAAAATACCAGCGTATAGGGCTATATAGCGTAAGGTTCCTTCAAAAAATAAAGAGGATAAGCTGATTAATATTCCTCCTCCAAAACATAATGCTAAAAAATGTGATACATGACGAGTTTGTTCATTATTTATACTGGCACGCACATACATTAATACTGTAAATAAACGAATTGCAGCATATGAAAATAGAAAACCATGGTAATAGGAATCAAAGTCTGTATTGATAAAGGCTGCAAGAATTATCAAGCAGAACATTTGTGCAAAACTCATAAGGCGTTGTAATACATCATCACAGTCGAATCGATTGGTAAAAACTGTACAGCCAGTCCAAGCCCACCAAATAGGAATCATGACCAGAATATATTTTAAGTACATTTCCGAGGAAAGATGATTATCGTGAACATGAAATAAAATATGAGAAGCTTTTGCTATAGCCACTACAAAGATCAGATCGAAGAATAATTCTAGCCAAGTAGCTTTACGATCCGGTGCATTCTCTGTTGGTTCTGAAATTGTCTGAGTCATTATATCTTTTCTGTTGATATTATTTCATGAATTTCAATTGTTGCATTTCCTTCTATCATACCCGGGAATTTATTTGCAAAATCTTTAAAATATGATTTATCGAAATGTTCAGTTATGGCATCTCTATTTTCCCAACGCTCAAAGAAAAGAAAATGACCGTGTCGAAGCTTATCTTCCAAGAAACTATACGAAATGCACCCTGATTCAGCTAAAGAAACTGGTATAAGTTTTAGGGACATTTCTATAAGATCATCTCTATATTTATCCTTAACTTTAAACTCTCCTGAAATTATATGCATGTTTTTACTCCGTATTGTTAGGAGACATATCAAAAATGATTACTTCAGCTCCATTGGCTTTGTTGAGGGTAATATCTTCTTCTTCAACGGCAACTCCATCACCTAGTCGCAATTCTATATCATTTAGGAATACGGTTCCTTCTGCAACTTGTACCCATATTTTACGATTATCTTTTATGTTATGAGTAACGCTATCATTTGTATCGAGAATAGTTACATACATATCAACATCCTGATTAAGAGATACTGACCCATTGCGTCCATCACATGAAGCAACGAGTTTGAGTTTGCCTTTTTTGTCATCTACAGAAAAATGTTTTTGTTCATAGCAAGGCTTTAGCCCCTTTGCATTTGGTAAGAACCATATTTGTAGAAAATGTACTTCATCTTCTTTTGAATGATTAAATTCACTATGAGTAACGCCCGTTCCTGCACTCATTCTTTGTACATCTCCAGACTTTATTATTGATCCATTACCCATGCTATCAACATGTTCCAGTGAGCCACTTAGAACATAGGAAATAATTTCCATATTTGCATGGGGATGAGTACCAAAGCCTGCACCAGCAGCAACATGGTCATCATTAATAACTCGTAAATGCTCATAGCCCATATGTTTAGGGTCATGATATTGTCCAAAAGAAAAACTATGTCTACTATTTAACCAGCCAAAGTCAGCATGGCCTCTATCTTCTGCCTTACGTATAGTAATCATTTTATTTTCCTTTATTCTCTGATTAAATAATAATTATATTTCTAATAGAAACATTCTATATAAATTAGGAAAAGTTACTCTAAACTTAAAGAAATTCATTTGCAATAATTTCGTATATAAGAAACTGTGAATATTTTACTACATATGATGAGAATATGGTTTTTCAATCACATACATTAGCAAATCTTAAATAAAGAGTTGTCAGAATACTGTAAAATCTATGGGAAGCAATTTGTATATACTAAATTGGCTATCCTTAATCGGAATAGGTTATGGAATATTAATGAGTAGATTCTATTAGTACACGTTATAGTAATTGTATATTTATCATCGTTATTATGCTATAATAACCGCAAGTAAACGAAAGTGTATTAGGCATGGGGAGTAAATAAATTTCAGAACACATAATAAGTTTATCCAAAATACTATCAGTATCTTACCTAATAGATCCAGAAAAATGGATTAGTGCAGATGCGATTATGCCAGAATCTATAGCCGAAAAGCAAATTGATCCTATTATAGATATAACAATAAATAATATCTATTTAGGCAGCAGTTCAGATGAAACAATAAGTGGACTTGCAAATAGGAATTTTATAAATGGTTATGGAGGGCATGATTCCATATCTGGATATGATGGACTATTCGGTAATGATTACCTGCGTGGCGGAAAAGGCAATGATACTATTGCAGGTAGTGGTGGCAATGATACTATATATGGCGATAATGGTAACGATTTAATTTCAGGTGGCGAGTTTAATGATACTCTTTACGGCGGGGAAGGAAATGATACTCTTTATGGTGGTAAAGATAATGATGATATATTTGGTGGAATAGGATCTGATATCTTATATGGCGATATAGGCGATGACTTTTTACAGGGAAATCAATCCAATGACTTTATTTTAGGAGGAGTTGGTAATGACACTGTTCGTGGCGGAAAAAACGATGATACAGTATACGGAAATATTGGTGATGACATACTTTATGGAGATATGGGATCTGATTATATATATGGCGGAAAAGATAACGATATTATTTATGGAGGAGAAGGTGATGATACACTGAGAGGTGATATTGGTAATGATGTTCTTGTAGCTGGAACGGGCAATAATTTTATTTATGGAGGAGAAGGTGATGATACAATTTATTTAGACTCAGGTTCTGATATAATCAGTGGTGGCAGTGGTTCTGATATATACATTTTACAAAAAGATTTTTCATCTATTTCTACCATTACAGATTTCAGTAGCTCAGAAGATAAAGTTGATTTCAGTAACTTTAATCTTACATTTACAACAGGTGGCAGTTTTAATAATAGTGTAAATACAGTAATTTTCTTTCAAAATAATGGTAGTACAGAAATACATGCAGATGTAAATGGAGATTCTAAGGCTGATTTCGTAATTAAATTAAATGGAACTGTTGGTTTTGAGAAAACTAATCTTACTAATGTAACAACCGTATCACAAACATTTAATACAACTCCGGAAGTTACAGATTTTGGAGGAACCGTAGCCTTTACCGAAGGTGATGGCTTAACAACTATTGACAATGATTTAATAGTTATAGATCCCGATAATAATCTTACTGGAGCAACAGTTAAGATAACTAACCTTCTTGATGGAACATTGGAATCTTTAGCAGTTACCGATCAATTAGGAATAACCTCCAGCTATGATTCTGCCAATGGTATTCTTACTTTAACTGGCGGTTCTGACGCGTCTGATTACCAAACCATATTAAGGACGCTTACATATAATAATACTAGCATTGACCCAGACTCAACAAATAGAACTATTAGTATTGTCGTGAGTGATGGCAGCAACAGCCCCACTGAAACAGCAACTATTACAATTACTCCTGTTACATTCACTCCATCGGCAAATGTACTAATGAATTCATCTGGTGGCACATTCAATGGGGTTTTTGCCGATGCCATAGAAATAGCTCATAATGATAATTCCCTTGTCAGTAATGGAACATTAGCATTAACATTTAATACAAATACAGTAACAGGCTTACAGGGTATATATTCGAAGGATTCATCGGGCTACGATACGGGTGGTCATTTAACACTGTCTCTATCTGATGATGATTTAACTGTAAGAATTCAAAGCACGACAACTTCCTATACGGTCACAAAAGCTAATGTAATAACAGCTGGTGTTGAGTATCATGCGGCAGTATCATTCGGGTCTGGGGGATTGAAACTTTATCTGGATGGGGTTCTTGTCGGTTCTAATGCATTTACTGGTGGATTAGTAGGCAATTATGAGCCTGCAGTAATAGGTGCTGATGCTTATGTTAGCGGAAACTTAGAAGCCAATAAGTTAGAACGTTTTTTTGAAGGAACAATTGATAATATAAGTTTATATGATGATGAGCTTTCTGTTGGAGATATTACATCCTTGTATAACGGAGAAGGATTCCCTATAGCACGCGATGATACAGTATACACTTTTGAGAATACGTCTATAGCTATTGATGCATCCACTCTACTAAGAAATGATACTGATAAAGACGGGGATACTCTTACAGTTTCTTCCGTTAGTACCGCAATAAATGGTTCTGTAGTTCTTAGTAATGATGGAACAATAACATATACTCCTAATAGTAATTTTAGTGGTACTGGTGGTTTTACATATACAACAAATGATGGAACAGGTGGAACTGATACTGCCAAGGCAGATATTACAATATTAACGGCATCAGGAAATCCATCAGCAACTTCTGTAACAAATTCAGCAGGAGGAACTTTTAATGGAATTCTTGCTGATGTTATAGAAATAGCTCATAATGATAATTCTCTTCTTAACAATGGAACATTAGAACTAACATTTAATACAGATACAATATCTGGATCGCAAGGTATATATTCGAAAGATTCTTCTGGATATGACACAGGCGGTCATTTAACACTTTTGCTGTCTGGAAATGACCTTGTACTAAGAATTCAAAGCACAACTACTACTTATTCTATCACGGCAGCTGATGTAATAACTGCAGGTGTTGAATATCATGCGGCAGTATCATTTGGGTCTGGAGGATTAAAACTTTACCTTGATGGAGCACTTGTTGGATCTGATGCATATACTGGTGGATTGGTTGGCAATTATGAGCCTGCAGTAATAGGTGCAAGCTCATCAAGTAGTGATAACTTAGTTGCTAATAATTTGAAAGATTTCTTTGATGGCACAATTAGTAATGTAAATTTATATAATGATGAGCTTCCGGTTGTTGATATTTTAGCACTAGCGGGTGGTGGAGCTAATGTTATATTAGGAAGCTTTGGAGATGAATTGTTCTTTGGCGGAAATGCTAACGAAACCATTATAGGTGCAGAAGGTGCAGATACTATGTTTGGAGGAGGTGGTACAGATACATTCTTAATTAATACCATTACAGACTCTGGTATAGGGTCTGGAAATAGAGATATCATTCAAGATTTCATTCATGGAAGTGACAAAGTTGATATCAGTGGTTTTGCAGGAACATTTGCATTTATAGGAACAGGCGCATTTAGTGGAGCTCAAGAAATAAGAGTTGTATCAGGAACAAATACTATAATTGAACTTGATTCAAACGGAGATGGTTCTAAAAACTTTGAAATTGAACTTTTAGGATTAGTAACATTAGATGCTAATGATTTTATTCTTTAAAAAAATATGGCTCTAGCGGAGCTGTTTCAAAAAAAAAGATATTATCGCGGAGTAAAAGCTCTCGGATATTTATAATCTATTTTGATCAGCAGCAATTTTGAAATATCTAATTGATTGCTCATTATTATATTCTTCACCGTATTTATTATTACTCCAAAATAAGAGCCTATTTTATATTCAGCAACTGTTTTCTTATAGAGAGCTCTAATTTTACCAAGTTTTTTTCTTGTAATATAGTAAACTATAATATTGTCCAAATACCTGCATTATGCTATAATAATCATTCAACTTTCTAATAAGGGTGCAATGAAAAACAAAGGATTTACATTAATAGAGCTATCAATCGTACTAATAATTATTAGCTTAGTAGTAGGTGGTATTGTTGGTGGACAATCATTAATCAAGAGTGCAAAATTAAACAAGTTAATATCAGAATTAAAAACATGGGAAACCGCATTTAATAATTTTGACCTGCAATATGATGCTCTTCCAGGAGACATCCGAAACGCTTCACAATATTGGCCAACATATACTCCACCTGGTGGAAAAATTATGGATGGTGATGGAGATGGACAAATTGAATCTAGAAACGACGAAAAACACGTATCCACCTACCATCTCCAATTAGCAGAATTAATATTTCCTACATACGAAGCTAGTGGAGTATACGCATTATCAGGCTATAATGCCAATAATGTAATGACAGTACACACATCGATTGTAATAGGTAACGTTGTTGTTGGCGGATTCGATGTAAACCCTAGTGGCAGTAATGTGGTAAACCTTAACTATTTTGATAGTGCAACCTTCATTGGTGATCTAGCTACCCTTATACCCAAAGATATGCAGTCACTTGATAAAAAGCTTGATGATGGCTTACCTTCTACAGGCAAAGTAATAGCAAGAGGTACTGTTGTTCCATCTCTTCCGCCTCCACCTGGATGGGGATGTATATTAGTTGGCAATAAATATAATTTACCTAACGAGGATAAAGGGTGCAATTTATCTTATATCGTCAGATAAATAATTATTTACAACAGAGCCATCGATAATACTGATACTTATATTTAGAAGAAAATTACTCTATCTGCTATTTCCACTTATTTCAGTTTTATTGCTATGTTTTAGGTTTTGAAGTGCTATATCATGGGTTATCTTTGAGACATCTATATCAAGCTGTTTGGAATCGTCTTTTGAAAAGCCATTTTCTTCAGACGTGCGATGTTTATCTGATTTAAAAAAATTATCAATATACTTTAATTCTTTCGGAGTAAGAGTACGTTCTTCATTATACGATTCTAAAAATGTTTTAGCTTTTTCAGGAGAGAATTTTTTATATGAGAGTGGATCGCTTGCAGAGTGATTACATGCAAAATTTCTCATAGCTGTGGATACGTCTCGTATTAGAGGTGCAAATCTAGCTGATTCAAAATCAATGAGAGCTATAACTTCACCATCTTTATCAAATAATATATTTTCTTTATGAACATCGCCGTGTAACATCCCCATTTCAAACTTATCAAGTCGTGAGGCTATTGATGTAATGGTTTTCTCAGCGTAAACCACTGACATGGAAGGATTTTCTGCAATAGTTAGAGCAACATTCTTTATTTGTGTAGCTAAAGCAGAAGCTCTCTGAATTGCACTTTCAACAGATTCTAGCATATTTTCGGCTATTGATAATTCACGCTCAGTTACTTCCTTATCCTCCACGAAGAGTTTTCCAACTTCATGAAATTTTGCAAGCTTGCTGCCTACGTTTTTTATGTGCTTGAGAGATGGATCCGTAGTCGGATGATTTTCAACAAATTCTGTCATTTCAAATTGATGATTATCATCATAATTACCAGCTTTTCCAACATGTGGTGCTACATTGACTCCATTTTCGCCAAGAAAATTTTGGAAATCAATTTCCTGTTCTAACTTCATCATGTGAGGTTTATGTTGAACATGACAAATAAAGCTTCCTACATTGGTATCCAATTTCAATGTACTACGACTATTTCCTCCAGCCAACAGCTGAAGATCATCTAGCTCGGCTTCTGGAGAGCTGAAACCATTCTCTTCTAGGTGTTTTAAGAAGGGTTCTACGCTATCTATGTTAAATTGATTTTTATTATCAAATGCCATGCTAGTCTCTATAATATTATATATATTTTATAACATGTAAATGTTAACAGAACCTTAATTTAAGTTTGATACGATTGTACAAATCTATATTGGTGATATCTTATCTATAAATCATTGCGATTTTGTATGATGTTTATTAGCATGATATGGATATTGTTTAAATGATGTTATAATAAGTTATACATAGAGAGAAAAAGATTTATTTAAACATTAACCTGCACAGAAATAGTATAATATTTACTGAGCAATGCATCTATAATAGTCATCAAAATTACACATAACTTTGATAGTTAAGAGGAACTTGAAGAACAAGGAAAATAAGAAAAGAAATGGAAGAAACTGAAATAAAGAAGAAGCCAAATATATACATGAAAACTATCTTTATTATATTATTGGCATTAGGCATATTCATGTTATTGGGATCAATAGGTCTTCTCAAAAGAGGAGAGACATTAAACGCACTATTCTATGGAGCTATAGCTATTGCTCTAATGATACCCGCAATAATAATGCGTAATAAATCTAAAACAAGTACCAATGTAAATGATAGTCATAAAATAAATAAATACCTAGCCATATTATTTACATTATTTTATGTTGGACTAGGGCTTATATCTTTTTTATATATTTATTTAGGATATTCTCCGTTTACAACTGGGCAAGTTGGTATTTGGAGGGAAAGATATCCCGTATTTGATAATATGTTTCAAAGAATAGTATATACATTTTCACTTTACTCACACCTCTCATTATGCCTAGTTCCGTTGGCAATATTACCTGAAAATATAAATATTATAAGAATCCCTATATTAATAGGTCTTGCAATAAATATACTATACCTATTGTTGATCATATTTATGAAATATACCTACGTAGATTTATATAGGTCAATAGTTTTTATGATATTAATCATATTACTCTTTTTGCCAAATTACATAGCAATAAAATTAATCATTACGAAATATAAACAGTTTGAAAATAAAAGGTAGTTAAATAATGTCATATAAAATACCCTATAATTGTCATCAAAATTCATTCAAAATTCATGGTGCCTGTGGTACAATGCAAAAATGAAACATCACCTACTAATTTATTCGCTAATTATTCTACTGACACCATCCCTCTCTTTTGGGCAGTCTTCTAATTTTAATGCTAGAAAAACTCAAGTGCCTGATTATGTATCATTGCCACAAGAGGTACTTTCCAGTCTGCAGAGAAAATATATAGGGCGAGTCATAGGAATTCATCGGATGAAAGGTAATGCAGTTCAGGTGCAGATGATAACCAAAGAGAATAAAGTTATTTTCCTCACTCTTGATGGAAGAAGTTTTAAGGTTATTCAGGAGAAAAAGAAATGAAAGCCCTGATCATTGAAGATGAAGCTGATATTGCTCAGCAGATTGCAACATATTTGAATAATTCTGGGTTTGTAACCCATCTTGAGCATGAAGGTGAATCAGGACATTTTGAAGGAGAAGAAGGCGGGTATGATGTAATTTTACTTGATGTCGGACTACCTCAGATGGACGGATTCTCTATACTTGAAAAATGGCGTGCTGCTGGTGTAACAACTCCTGTTATTATTTTGACAGCTCGCAATCAAAAAATGGATATTGTGCGCGGATTAGAGCTTGGCGCAGATGACTACATTACAAAGCCGTTTGATCTGGATGAGGTGGTTGCAAGAGTACGCTCAACGCTTCGCCGTAGTTCTGGTCGCGCTTCTAATCTTCTGCACTGTGGAAAAGTAACACTGGATACTGGTCAATCTCGTGTATTGCTAAGTGGTAATTATATTAAATTAACACGTACAGAATTCCTGATGCTCAACTATCTATTCATGCATCAAGGAAAAACTGTAAGTGCAAACGAACTTGCAGAGCATACATATGAAGATTTTGACAGTGACTACGGTATAATTGCACGTCATATAGCCAATATCCGTAAGAAAATAGGAAAGGAAATTATCCAGACTGATACAAATAGAGGCTATTATGTCCCGCAAGATATGGACACGTGATTCACTCGCTAGGCGGGTTATCCTTCTGGCATTTACTACAGTGTCACTTTCACTTCTAGTGGCAGGAAGTCTTACATTGTGGAACTTTCAAAAAGTACAAGACAAACATATTGAAACATATTTTATAGCACATATGGATATGTTAGTGGCTGCAACAAAGATTATCGATAAGAAAGCCGTGATTTCAGACGCTTATCTGACTCCACTCAATTCAATGCCACTATACTGGCAAGTGCTACAGGGAGATAAAGTTCTTGCTAGATCTTCTTTATTGAAAGCACAGGGACCAGTTATTTCTCATTCACGTTGGCGTGGCAATAGCCTTAAACTTACCCTGAAATCTGCAGATACTAAGGTTATAGCAATGGAGCGAATCCTTCAATTTCCCGAAGATAATAATTTAACTTATCTGCTAGGTATGCCTGTTGAAATTGTGGATGCACTAATAGAAGAATCTGGAGATATCTTCCTGTACCAGTTGGTTTTTGGGCTGACAATAATAGCTCTGTTTATGGTTATTATATTTGCAGCGGTGCAGGTGCGTGCTGTCATAATACCTTTACGAGAGGTGAAAGATGAAGTGGCCGCTATTCATAGTGGAAATTGCCAACGCATAGAAGGAAGCTATCCTAATGAAATTAAATTACTTGGAAATGAAATTAATCTACTATTGGAGCATAATACTAACATTATTAAACGTTACCAGACATTCGCTTCCAATCTTTCTCATGCACTAAAAACCCCATTAACTATACTCTATAATGATGCACAGACCTCTTCCTCAGTATCGGGGCAATCAGTTCGTGAAAAAACAGAGGTTATTCTGGGGCTGATAGACCGAAATCTGGCACGGGTTAGACTTATGAATACTGATGGAATGGTTAATAGTCGGATTTCTCTGACAGATATCGCAAGAAAGACTGCTGATAGCTTTGGAAAACTTTATAAGAAAGAGATTGAGATTTGCATGGATGATGAAGGTATATTTTTTCAGGCATCAGAAGCTGATATATATGAAATGTTGGGAAACATTATTGAGAATGCATGTAAATATGGAGAGAGAGGTGCAAAAATATCTATGAAGGAGGATCTGGACAGCATTCAGATCATTGTGGAAGATGATGGTCCAGGCATTCCAGAGGGAAAGAGGGAACAGGCATTATATTATGGCATACGATTGGATGAAAAAAAGCCTGGCACAGGGATTGGCCTTGCTGTGTCTCATGATATTATTGAAATGTATGGCGGTAATATAACACTTGGAGAATCAAAAATGGGCGGACTTTCTGTTCTCATGACCATTCCTGTTATGCGATGAATTTTCAATGAATTTCTTATTCATCTATATGTCATTATCAAGATGTTATAGTGCAAACATAATTATTTATACAAGGAGATTATGTTATGTTAAAGAAAACAATTTTGACACTTTCTGTTACCAGCTTTCTTATGGTTTCTATCGTTTCTAAACCAGTATATGCGAGTGGAAATGACCTTCTTGGGACATTACTTGGTGCTGCAGGTGGTGCAGCAGTAGGCTCAAATCTGGGGAAAGGAAAAGGACGCACGGTTGCAATTGCAGTAGGAACTTTGTTGGGCGCAGGTGTTGGTAGTAATCTTAGTAGGTCACATGATTATACCGACAGGTCTTATCGCCAACATAAGCCTTATGGCTATCATAAGCGTTATGGTCATAACAAAAATTATGGTCATTATAAGCGTTATGGACATAATAAGCATTATGGATATCATAAAAATTATGGCTCAAGCCACCATTCCTATTATAGTTCATCAAACTATTACGCTAATCCTGTATATTCTCAACCTGCTAATATAGGTAATTATTATACCTCCTCATCTGTTTCTCAAGCAACTGTAACACAACCAGAGCCATATTGCCGTGAGTATATTCAGACAGTAAATGTAGGCGGTAAAATACAGGAAAGCTATGGAACTGCCTGTCAGCAGCAAGATGGTGCATGGAAAATCCAGCAGTAATAACCGTATTCAGGATGCTTACAGGCTAATATTCTGGTCATTACATACAAGGTAGTTGGTTGGAACAATGTTGAACATGAATTCGATGTTGCTGTTGATAATGGTGAGGGAAATATTACGACCCTTGCATGGTAAGTTTTAGATATAGATGTTTAATTGTTTTAATAGTAAGAAAGATTAATACTACTATTAAAATTAATATATGAAATTGTGAGATGAAATATAAATATTCTCTGGCTTTATCATTATTAATAAATGTTGGATATGACCGTTTACTAAGAGTCTTAAGATATAGATAATTGTTATATTGTACTAATGCTCATTTAGTTGTAATCTATATAGATGGACGAATACAATCAAATTTATATACTATTTGCTATATGTTTGACTATTATTGTTATAGCACTTTACCAAATTATTAAATCTTTTTTCGCATATGACCCCCTTAAGGAGATTATGAAGAATAAAAAAGCCTATATTGCTGGAAAAACTTTGGATGCACCAATATTTGGTAAATATTTATCAACCACTTTCCCTGATGATAAAGGAAATACTTTTGGGTCTAATTTTATGATTATTGATTATAAAACAATGCCATATCTATCAATCTTTTCTGATAAAGAAGGAGTTAATAAAGTTTCTAGAACTTACAAAGGAAAATATGAATATCTTTATGGCCAATGGAACGTTTTTGAAATAGATTTAGATTTCTTATCTGAAATACTTGCAAAACGAGTAGATGGTTTTTATATAAATCACCATCTAACAAACCAGAAAATAATTTCTTCAAAACAACTATTAGATAGAATAGAAAAATGTAAACCTGCACGTAAAATGCTTAATATTTTCTGAGTAATGCATTCTAACCGTTATAAAGATTGTACATAGGTTTGATAGAGATAGGCATGGGAAAGGAAAAGGAGGAATGGATAAGCAAAAATACCCAAAAACTATAAATGCAATAGTAGAAGACCTGCGTGAACGTGGTGATCTTGATGAGGAAAAATGGATAAACTATAAAGATAATAGAATTTTAATGAAATACATGGGATATTCTACAATTCTTATATTGTTAATTATCATTATTACATTAAACAATTTAATCATAACCAAACTAATATACGTTTTTCTAATTTTAATATCGTCATATTTTTTTGTTAAACAGATGTCAAAAGATCGGCAGAAATACTTTCTACTTTATAACCTTGGCAAATTGACCGGTGCAGAGGTAATTAAATACGAAGATGGCCATACTCTTGGAAAACTTCCAGTCTCAAAAATCATATTCTCCTATTATGACAAAGAAAAATACGAGAATTATGATTTCCTAGAAAAAAAAATATAGTAAATCAATAGATTTCCGTGAAAGTGTAAAAATTAAAATCTTATATGACGATAGCAATCCTGATAATTGCACAATATACAATTCAAATTTATTCAAAAAACATAGTGTAAAAATTAACTTGGAAGAGGAAAAATAGCATGAATATAATGACAAATATTTTTTTGCAACAGAGTCATTTTTACTGTTCAAACCTCCGTATGTACTCTGTTAGTAGAGGCTATTGGCAGACAGATAGTATGAAGCATCATACTATCTGCTACCGAGAGTTATTATCATTGTGTTGAGTTTGATTATTTGTATGGAATTAGGAATGATTTTATACTTGATAGGAGTAAAAAATAGGTAAGTTTAAGTTTACCTTTGATAGCATAACCCCCAAAGACAAGAACTCACTATCTTTAAGCAACATTGTTTGCTTAGAATAATACAATAACTTCAAATTACCCACATATAGTGAAAATAACCCTTTACATAAGCAGATATAGTGTGTTAGTAAATAGATGTGTGTCAGAATGATACAGCTTTAAGTTGCAATTCATGGGTTGTATAGGTTGTATTATAGTGTGGGGTTTAACAATGGTGGGACAAAATTGCCTGTTCGTCTAATGAAAAGAAATAGCCACGTGGATTCTCATGTTGGTCATAGATTGAGGATGTTGCGTAAAATGCATCAATTAAGCCAGGCAAAGCTCGGCGAAATGATGGGGTTGTCGCATCAACAAATACAGCAATATGAAATCGGATCAAGTAGAATTTCAGCTGGTACATTATATGAGATAACCATGACCTTAGGTGTTTCTGTTACTTATTTTTATGAAGGTATTGATAGTCTATCTTTAGTTACAGGATACAATAATTCTCTATCTTTTGAGAGATCTACACCGCTTGACATACTTTTAATTGAGAACAATTCAAGTGATGAAGAACGTTTCAGAAAAGTTCTTAATGATTGTAAATATGATACTAACATTCATGTAGAGAGAAATGGAATAGATGCCTTAGAATTTCTACGTGGAAGACGTAGCTCTAAGGTCTTTGTACGACCAGAAATTATTGTACTGAATGCTAATGTTTATAAAGAAGATAGATATACAGTCTTAAAAAATATTAAAAACGATAGAAATTTATTAGATATACCAGTGATTATTCTAACATCTGTACTAGATTATGATGATGTTAAATTGGCATATACTCGTTATGCAAGTGGCTTTATAAGAAAATCAATGGATAATACAAATTACAAAGAAAATATAGAGCTAATGATTAAATATTGGTCTTCTGCTGTACTTCCATCAATGCAGAATAGTTAAATGGCAATATGTAGAACCATATGTTTTATTCTAATTATTTGCCAACCTCTTTCTGCGTTTGCGCAGGTAGTCAGTGAAAATGTAAAATTAAATTTTGCTACTGTCATGATACCCAGCACTGGAAGTGAAACGTTAACTATATCGACAACCGGCACAGTAAGCGGTAATGCAACAGTTATTAGTGGCACTCCTTTAAACGGCGAATATTTGATAAGTAAAGGAACTGGGCCTAATAGATCTATATCAATTGATATTCAGGAGGGAACCAGTATTAGCGGAATTACTTTGCAGAATTTTACAGCTACTTATAATGGTAACACTATTACACTACCTGCAACAGGATTAGCTGCACCCGGAGGGTCGGGAAAAATTCTGAAAGTTGGTGTTAGTGCAGTCATTTCATCAACTATATCTGAAAATAGTTATTCTCCTGCATTGGATTTGATCATTATTAAAGAGTAATAATAGAGGTATTTATGAATAAAATAATAACAATATTTAAATTGAAATACATAGTTTGTATAGCTATCATTATTACAATCTTATCACCATCTTTGGTATCTGCTAACAGTCTTATCTTAGCTCCAACAAGATTAGTGTTTGAAGGAAAAGATAGAAAAAGTAGTGTACAAGTAAGTAATCCAAGTGACGAAGAAGTTAAGTACCGTGTTGAAATACTAAATCGTCGTATGTTAGGTAATGGCAGATATGTTACTATTGAAACACCAGAAAAAGATGAATTATTTGCTGATAGGTTAATAAGAGTTTCACCTAGATCTTTCACCCTTGCTCCTCATACTTCACAAACTATTCGGGTTCATGTTCGTAAACCTAAGAATTTAAAGGAAGGAGAATATAGGTCTCATGTACGAGTTCAAGTATTACCGAAAAGTGAGAAACCTAAAATCGGAGAAAATATTGATGGAATCAATATTAAGGTAAAAGTAAATTATGGCATGGTGATCCCGTTAATCATACGTCATGGAAAACTTAATTCTGATGTAAAAATTGAAAATGTTCTTTTAGAAAAAGATGATGATACTGGTCAATACCGTATAACAACAAAATTCCTTAGAGATGGTACAAAATCATCTTATGGAGATATTAGTGTTGTTTACAGAGGCAATAAATCCGAAGCACGAATATTAAAATTCCTACCTGGTCTATCTGTTTTTTATCCAAATAAATATCGGTCTTTTAACATTCCTTTAGATATTCCAGATGACATTTCAATAAAAGAAGGAACTTTAGAGATAATATACCGTGAACAGACTAAAAATGGCGGCGGAGTTATTGCACAATTTGCAAAAGAACTCGGTAATAGCAACAAATACGAATGATAGAGTTTATTAACATAGCATCATTATGTACAAAATATTTATACTAATAATATTAGGGATATTGTCTTTTGGCACTTATTCTATAATTAATATTTCTTCTAAGGTTAATTTCCCTGTTGATCACCAAGAACAGAAAGATGTCGTTAAGCCCATTATTATTCCACTAATAAAAACGTCATATAATAAAGAAATAGAGATAGATCAACGATACGATAAGACTCATGACTTATATTATTACGAACCAATTACTTTGAATACTGAGAATAATTTTCTTTATACCGTTGATGAAGATTTAAAGAATAAACTTAAGTTAATTAATGAAAACATTGCAAAAGAGTTAAATAAGCTAAGTCCTGAAGCATGGGAAAAATCAACATCATCTAAAAAAATTAAATTTGCTGATAACCCAATTGTTGAAGGCAATAAGTTAGCTATGGGACTGCTTCTTAACGAAGAACATGTTGGTGCTATTGAAGTATATGCTGGTAGGAATGCAACCTTTGTTTCAATAAAAAAGTTAATGGATTACTTGCAATTTGGTACAGACATTGAAATAGATAATGGTAGAATATATGGGTGGAGTGGTGATTCTTCAGTATCGTCACATTGGTTTATTCTAGATGCATTCGAACATAAATTAACGCGGGAACAGAAAACACATAATTATAATGAGAACCAAACAATAATCACCAAAGATGATATCTATATAGACATTGAACTATTGGCAAAATATTTCTCTATTGACTTGAAGGTAGATTATTCTGCACAAACTATCGTATATTCTACCTTTGCTAATGAAGTTAATACTACCATACCTCAAGACAAGAATACATCCATAACCTCAATATTAGAAAAAGGATTAACAGACGTAGGAATTGAGGGTGTAGATCAATCTATTGTCAAAGAAAACAATGTTAAGAAAATTAAAATTAAGGAAATTATTGATAATAAAACTAAGCCAGAAGATGGATTGCTAAAAGTTGATAATGAAAATTATTTAGTGTTTGAGCTTAAGGTTAATGATCTTATATATGATGATTTAATAAATGTTTATAAGGATGAAGATAATTATTATATACCGATGAGGGAATTTTCAGATGCAATGGAATTCCCATTAATTGTAAATGCAAAAGAAGGTCGAATATCTGGATGGTATCTAAAAGAAGGAAACCATTTTTTATTTGATACTCACAACCTCTCAGTTACTTCTGGTAATTACAAGAAAATGGTCAGTAATAATGATTTCTTCATAACAGATGATGATATATACTTGTCTGCGTCCATTATAGATGAGGTGTTCCCCATTAATATAAAAATGAGCTACAGCCAACAGAGGGTTCATTTATTAATGGAGGATTTGCTACCTTTTCAAGCAAAGCTAAAACGTGAAAAATATCGTCAACATTGGTTATCGACTAAGGATGGAAAGAAATACGAATTAATAGAAACTGAAAATAATTGGAATTCTTTACCATTTACAGATGTAGAGTTTGGAAGCAAGATTAAGAAAGACGCTCATAATAATATTGATGCCTCCTATCATGCTTCGATTAAGGCCAGTACGACCATAGATAAATTTGATACTAATATCTTTACATCTGTTAATGATGATGAAATAGATGCATTTAGAATAAAGGCTAGAAGTTATGATAAAAATAATAATCTATTTGGATATTCAGGTATTTCACTTTTTGAAGTAGGTGATGTTGAGTCTTTGAAGCTTGACTTAATTGGACAAAGATCATTGGGAAGGGGCATGGTTTTATCTAACAACCCATTAGGAAGAGATGCAACATTTGATACCACTACACTTAGTGGAGATAGTTTACCAGGCTGGGAAATAGAACTTTATAGCAATACCACTCTTCTTGATTTTCAGATAGTAGGAGAAAATGGAAGATATTTATTTAAAGATGTACCAATATATTACGGAAATAATACTATTCGTTTAGTGTTTTATGGTCCCCATGGTGAGATACGAGAAGAGAGTAAGCAGTATAGAATTGACAATACGATAATTAAGAAAGGTAAGTTCTATTATCAATTTGGTGCAAATCAACAAAACAAAAGCTTGTTAGGTATAAATCAGGAAGAAGAAGATGGGTTTTTAAATATTGCTGCTAATTTTGAATATGGTTTGACAGATAGAATGACGGGGTCATATGGATCGGTATGGACTGAGTTGGATGATGGTACTAAGCATACTTATCACAACTTTGGTATAACGACTATGTTAGGGGGTAACATTGTAACAAAGTCTAGCCTGGCGTATGATTCTAGTGATGGTGGGTGGGCAGCAAAATTGCAAGGTAACACAAGAATAGAAAATACAAATGTTCGGTTTGAACATGCACAATATAATGATTTGCTGACTTCACTAAATATTGGGGATTCTGATGCTCTAAAAAGCTCTTCTATGGTAAGTTCAAACGGTTATTTCACTAACTTTCTTGCATCCAGAGTTGCTTATACACTTAGCGGTAAACATGAAAAATTTAGTTCAGGAAAAAACGTTTCATCAATTAGTTCCCGTTTAAATAAATCTGCATTTGGAATGACTTTTAGTAATCAATTAAATGCAGAATTCTATAATAATTCCTCTGATAGAGTACTAGGAACTACTTCGGTAAGTGGTCGATATAATAAAACTCAACTGCGCATGGGTGTGGGATATGGATTTATGACTGATAATAATCTCAGAGATATGAGGGTTTCTTTAAGCAAGAAGGTATTTTCCGATTATGATACTAATTTTGTAATTAATAAAAGTTTTTTAGGAGAGGGATCAATTAGCGCACTTGGATCATTGAATTGGAGTAATGATAATTATAGAGTAGGTGCTATCATGTCGGCAGATGATCAAGAAAACTTAGAAATTGGATTTAATATTTCATTTTCACTCTATCAGGACCCAAGATCTAAACGTTGGGAAATAACTAATCAGGCAGTCTCGGAAACAGGTGCAGTTTCTGCCAGAGCATTCCTTGATACTAATCAGAATGATATATTAGATAATGACGAAGAAGTATTACAAAACTTTGTAGTGACTAGTGGTGGACGCTCTTATGATGCTGATGAAGATGGTTCTATTTTCTTTGGAGGATTACAACGTGACAGATATGTGGATATATTAATAGATGAATCTTCTTTAGATGATCCGTACTGGTATGCTAAAAAAGATGGATATACTGTTTTGTCTAGAGCAGGAGAAACCGCTATATTAGATTTTCCTATACTGGAAAGTAGTGAAGTTGAAGGTACAGTTTATTTTGGCAAACGTACTGTATCTGATATAACTCTTTATTTGTTAACTATTGATGGTAAAAAAGTGGCCAAAATAAAAACAGAATATGATGGATTTTACATTTTTGAAAAAGTACCTAAAGGAGAATTTACGATTATGGTTTCTGATACCGATCTAGAAGATTTAGGGTTAACATATGATAAAAAAGTTAATGTTTCAGTAAATGAAACAGGAGAAGTGTTTATTGCAGATGATTTATTGCTTACTAAAAGTGACAATACGCAGTCGGTTAATAATTAAAGTTTCTATGTACTGCAATGAGAGATGATATTCATGACATGAGTAAAATATAAAATATTTAAGAAAACTTTAGAACTGATAAAAGAAAATTAAACTGCTGTTAATGAATTAACAGCAGTTTAATAATAGAAATTAGTCGTAAGAAATATCTAAAGCATATGCTGGAGAATATGTACCAGCAGTCATAGTACTAGCAACAGTAATTGTTGCACCTACCTTTAAAACAGAACCCACACCTGGAGCCGCTAATGTTGCTGTCGTTGCAGTTAAATCTGCAATGGCACCACCACTATAATTACCTGTTATAGCAGACCAAACTATACCACTGGCATCTGTACCTGTTGCAGATATATTAACAGTATTTGTTGTGGAACCAGTTATATTAAATTCACCATCAGCTACTGTGGAATTAAGAAAAGTAGCTGTTCCAGACCCTGTAGTATTGTCGATTGTAACAATTACAGTTTCCGTACCTGCAGCAGGAATTGCTACTGAACCAAAATCAAGTTGGGCTGTTTGTGATACGGTGATTGCAGGTAAAACACTAATAGTTCCTGTTTGGTTAAACGTTGCTGCAGATGCATTACCTACTAATAATGCACTTGTTGAAGCTAATATCCCCAATGTTTTAATAAACGAAATTTTGTTATACTTTAACACTCTATTCTCCTATTTGGATTATTTAAAGATCAATTGTAGCATAATATTAAAATTTTACATGCTAGGATCGGCAAGCAGTGATTGAAAAAAAATATCAAATTCAAGCATTTATAGAAAAAATAGCTTAATTATAAAACGATATGAATGAACATAGTATATAGCAAGGGCTGACCTTTAAGGGTTTGGACATATCATGCCTTTACTGATTCTTGTAATTAGCTCTGATAATAATTATCAAAATCCAATTAGTTTAAAAATTAATAAAAGGTATGGTTACTTATAGTTATGAATAGCTTTATGAATTAAAACAAGATGGTATTAAAAACTATTAGAAGAAAGATATTGAACGAAGTTCATAAATGTGATATGAATTCTAATAGAAAATAAATTATAAATGGAGTGAGAATGATTTATTTAAATAATAACCTGTACAGAAATTGCTGAGTAATTCATTTTAATGGTCATCATAATTGCACAATTATATTGTAGGAAATAGGTATAGAGAAAATAAAAGGAAAATCATGACCGAAGAAAACAATAAAGAAAAGAAACAGAGAAAGTCTAAGAAGAAAATGATAATTACAACAATAGTAATATTAAGCACCCTGCTACTGGGAACATATTTATATCTTAATTCTCCTTATACACCACTGGGACAAAGACACATTTACATTGATTACGAAGGAGAGAAATAATGCCTATAGATTATAATACTATATTTAACGTTGGTTTTGATATCAATAGTTCAACAAATGAGGGTGACGCAACTGCATTACGTAAAGGTTGGTTAAAAAACTATTCGATAAATTAGCAGCAGAATAGGAGAAATTAAAAATCATTAATTCATTCTTATCCTCATCAAAATTGCATAGTGATATTGTAGGAAATATGTATAGAGAAGAAATAGAAAAAGAGAGATAATTATTTCGAACTGCGTTCATTATTGTGATGCGTAGTTAGAAATAGGAATGGAATTATGACTGAAGAGAAGAAAGAGATGTTTTTAGAAAAAGTAATAAAAACATTATTGGGGAGATTATCAGTATTTGCCATAATTTGGTGTATATTTATATTATTAGGGTATAAATATTATTCATTATTCTTTTCTGAGTTTGTTGCTTCTCGTACGATAAATATTGATTATTTATTTGTAGTTAGCATATTGGGATATATTGTATCGTATTTTGTTTTAACCGGTTTTTATAAGTTACTTAAAAAGCATGGTATCAAATCGTATTTTATAAGTGTATTGATAGTAATAATACTCTCTCCATTAACAGGTTATGTATCCTGTTTTATATACACATTCATTTTTCCTTTACGTTCATATCCATCATATATTGATTTTTAGTAGGAGATACACATATGGTAGTTTACACAGATATTTAAGACTTTGATTGGGAGGGCATTATTCCAACAGGTGATTCTACTGTACAACAACAAGGATGCATAATACAGGCATTAACAGAAATTCAAGAAGTTCAATGGAATTATAATGGCAACGCACTACTGAAACTGGATTAGAACATATTAAACAGACATTGCATTAAGTAATATCTGAACACTAAAGACAAAATTATGCTGCTACTTACGCTGCCCATTACTCTATTGTGGTTTGTTACTAAAGATTACAAGTAGACTGGAGTTCTCATTGTAAGGAGTTTAAATCAGGACTCGATTATGTGTTCCCGCAATGAAAAAATCTACAGAAATAATTTTAAAGGCTTGAGAGATTATAAAGAACATTATTCCTTTCTTTCTTCGGCAGCTATTTTTATAGATCTTGCCGTAACTCTTAAATGTAAGTTTGCATGAAATTACCTATCAGCAGATTCACAGGCTCTGTCGTAAGAAATTGAATATTTAATGATCTAACCTTGCTCTAATTCGCTTAAGAATAATGATACTTCGTTTTTTAATTGATCTGAATAAGTTGCAAGTTCAGTAGATGCGTTTAGGACTTCTTGTGCTGAACAATTAGCCTCTTTATTAGATTCGCTTATATTGACTAAACTATCATTTATTTCCTTAATTCGTTCCATTGCTTTAGTCATATTTTCGGATATGTCATCTGTAGCAGTTGATTGTTGACTAACGGAACTGGCAATATCACCTGAAGTATTATTGACTTCTTCAACAGCACTTTCAATATTTGATAACACATTTACAATATCGTCTGAAGCATTGCTCATTTCTTCAATAGTTTCAACAATTTCGTTAACAGATGTACCTGTTAAAGATGCTAGTTTCTTAACTTCATTTGCTACAACAGCAAATCCTTTCCCTGCTTCTCCTGCTCGTGCAGACTCAATTGTAGCATTAAGCGCAAGTAGATTTATTTGACCAGAAATATCAGAAATAACTTCAATTACTTGATTAACTTTTCCAGCAGCTGATACTAAGGCTACTGCATTAATATTAGCGTCTTTAGCTTTATCTACAGCAGAAGAAGTTATGTCTCTTGCATTATTAGTTTGTTCACTAATTGTAGAGGCAGTTGCAGACATCTCTTCAGTTGCTGCAGTTATAGTATAAACATTGCTAGTAGTCTCTGTTGCCATGCCCGCAGCCTTTGTTGAGGCATTATCAGCCTTACTTATAAGTGTATGCATTGTCTCTGCTGTTTGAGTTAATTTTGAAGCAGTTGAAGCAACAGAACTAATAATACCCTGTGTTCTATCTCTAAAAGAATCCGCAAATTGGCTTATAGCTAGTTTTTTATCTTGTTTTGCACGTTCTTCCATAATTTTTTGATTGCGCTCAAGTTCTTCTTTATTAATTGCATTAGTTCTAAAAATCTCAAGAGCTTTCATCATATCACCAATTTCATCTTTACGAGATCCCAAAGAGCCAAATTCAAATCCTAGCTCATTATTAGATATCCGCATCATAAAATCTATTCCTGATGATAGTGGACGACCTACAAAAAAACGATAAACAAATGCAACTATTGATGCCACAATTATCACAAGAATAATAAAAGCAATTACCATATTACTTTGTGCTGATGAAATAATATCAGCGTGCTTACTACTAAAATTATTTTTTATTTCATCCTGTTTTAACAAAACTTCCTTATTTATAATATCCATGACATTTTTTATTTCTTGTATTTTGTCGGTTACCACTTTTGAATTAGATTGAATTACAAAATGACCAACTTTAAATCCCTCTGATTCAAGAGAATGCGTTTCTTTAAGAGCATCCCCATCAATTGCGCCACTGCTAACCAATTCATTTGCATCTTCATCATAAAAAGCTAAATAATTAATGTCTTTTGTAGCTGCTATTTTCTCTGCAAATATCGTAAGCAACGTAATATCTACATTTGCCATTGGTTCAATACTTGTTGACTTCAACAAATCAACCATTTGATTAATTGTTTGTTTCTGACCTTCTTTTGCGTGAATACCAGATTCTGTTGCAAATGACCCAAGGTTAGATTGCGAAATTTCTATTAAATTATTCAAACCCTGCATGGATACATCACCCAGAGTCTCCATATCGTCTGATTGCATCTTAGAAAAAAATACTAAGGTGACAAGAAAAAGTAGTATCAGGCTACTTATTATAATAAGAATAAACTTTGTAGTAATACTACTATTAATTCGTTCTAAAATACCCATATTTCCCCTATCACCTTAATATTAAAATATTAGACTATTGTCCAAATGGCTTAATTTTCATATCTGTAAGCACTTTAACTAATTCATCTAAAGATATAGGCTCTTTAAAACCTGTAATTTTAGCTTTAGCTGCTCCAGCAGAATCTTTAGTAATTGCCAATGCTTTTGCTTTGAATTTATCACTTATACCCATGCCATTTCCTTTACCTACAGCAAGTAACTGCCATTCAGGGAATAATTTAGTACTAAGAACTTGTGGAAAATCAGACTCTTGCTTATTAATAATATTAAAATCACTAATATTTATTTTTCCTTCTTTAGCCATATTTTCTAAAACACCAGTACGTACAAAACCTACATCTGCCGCACCAGCTTTAATAGCTAGCACAACATCATCTTGCTTTTTAGCTTCAGATATTTTTGCAAGATCAGTTTTTGCAATACCAGCTTCTTTTAATTGATACATCTGGAATACATAAGCACCTGCAGATTTACCAACCTTAAACGCCATAACTTTTTTGCCTTTCACATCAGCTAAAGTTTTGATACCACTTCCTGCTTTTGATAGAATTACTCCGCCAAATTTATCACCTGATTTTTTTACTAAAGATGCTAAATGTTTATTAGAAGTATCTCTAAGAATAACAGCTGACAAAACTGGATTTGCAATGATATAATCACTAGTACCGCTGCTTGCAGATTTTTTTGTATCACTAGGTGAAAGCGGTTTTACACGAAACTCTACACCCATTTCTGCTGCTAAATGATCTACAATCCCAGTCCATTTTTGCTTAGCTTTCAAAGCTCCTCTTGGTGCTTGAATTCCAATAGTCATCTTTTCAGCATAAGCCAATGATGATGACGCCATTATTGCCGTCGCTATTGACGTACATATAATTTTCTTAAACATATTATTTCTCCATTAATTAAGTATGTATCTTTTAGTGAGAGCTAATTAAAGCTCTCGCTAAAATTATAATAATTAGAACGTAACTTGGCTACGTAGAGCAAAAATTTGCGGATCATCATTAGCTGTCACTGAATTTTCATCAGTATCAACAATAGAATAATTAGCTTGTAATCTTAAATAATCATTAGGATACCAATTTAAACCCAATGTATATTTATCAAGCTCTCCTCCTGTTACTCCACCATCAGTTAAATCAAGACCTTCATAACGTGCAGCAACTTCCCATGCACCAGCGCCACCATCAGTTAGTGGGTTGTTGGGTTTTATCCCACTTTTTTTATACTTATTGAAATTAAATTTACGACTTTCACCAGTAAGCACATATGCTGCTTGAATGTAATGAGCATTAAAGTTTACATCTTGTAGTCCATTTTCTCGGTTAACATCTGACATCAGATATTCACCTTGAACTAGTAATGGGCCATAAATTCCAAGGGCTTGTAATCCATAAAGTATATTATTATCAACACCCGAAATAGAGCCGGTACTAAGGCTATTTAATGATTGTGTAGATGTATCAGCTTTTACTTTATAAGATATATTATCTCCTGCAGAATCAGGAACCCTGTAACTTGCTGTCGCCCCAACATGTAAATGACGTTTCTTATCATGCATAATTTGATATGAAACATTTAAATCTGATGAGTATCCTTCATCGTCTGCAATCTTCTTAGTCGCATTCATTCCAAATACACCGAGATTAACTCTTAGATTATCATGCTGAGCTAACAATGCAGCACCAATAGAACGTCTAGGAGTTAAAGCATCAGTTACAGGAAGTTCCATAAATGACCAGTTAGGAGAGCCCGTTTGAAACTCTAATCCTATAAACTCTTTAAATTGACCAACTTTGAATCCCAGGTTTTTAGATGCTTTATAAGTAATGAATGCATCCTGTAACTCTTGTTTATTATTTCCAAAATCATGTAGGTATTTATATCCCCAATCTCCTGCAAATTTACCAGCAAGGCCAAGGCGAGCTCTTCTTATGCTTGTTCCATCAGGATGATCTGCTATATCATCTTGGTGAAACACTGCATCAGCTTGCATGAAACCAATTACTTTAGCGCTTGTTTTGCCATCTTTAGTTTTAAATTTAGGTCCAGGAGATAATGATACAATAACATCACTATTGCTACTATTACCTGTATTAGCATTATTTTTAACACTTGTTTTTAGAGCTTTTAACTCTTCTTCTAGTAGTGCAATTCTAGCTTCCATATTACTAGTACCTGCATCTGCAAGCGCAGATTGTGCTGATAACATAGAAATAGCCATTACACCAACCCCACATAATAAAGTTTTCATAATTTTCCCTTATAGATAGTAAAAATAGGATCGTATTATTATTTGTTATTGACTAATAGGTAATATTTTATTGTAACTGGGTAAATATACTTAGAAGTGTATCTGTGTGCCTTTGTAACAACAGAAAGATGGTAATAGCTATATGAATTCGTTGATATCTATAGTTTACTGACATTTGCTTTTTGCAACAGCGCCCTAAGATGAAAGTTCTTGAATGTATCTGCTGCAAATACAACATACCTAATAGGCGCATGTAATAAAATAAGAAAAGTATTACAAATTATAGTTGCGCCATATATGTATTACGGGTCAATTCATTTCATTTATGTTAAAGGGCTTATTGGCTTTCGTATTAGTTGAAGCTCGATATTAAATAACATTTCTACTGAGCTTATATTTGATTAATAAAAATATAATAATTATCAGGAGTTTTCAAATGAAAAAAATAATGTTAACAACTGCTGCGGCAATATTTGTCAGTAGCACCCCAGTATTTGCGGATAGCGGCAATGCTCTTGCAAACAAACTTGCGCAGATGGAACGTCAATTAGAAGGATTTGAGCAGTTAAAGTCTGAGGTAGAGGAATTAAAAGCTCAGATAGAAATTAATGAAATAGTATCTCAAAACGTTTAAATAATTTAACTCCTGCTGGAGGCAAAGAGCCATCAGGTTTTGGGAAAGGATTTATAGCCATTCCAGGAGCTGATTCTGCAATTAAATTTGGTGGTTATGCTAAAGTAGATGCGACATATGATATTGGTAAGGCTTACGGAAATGATTTTGTAGCTTTTGGTGGTATTCCTCTTGATGGTTCAACAAATGATATGCAAGATGGTGAGTTCAATATGACTCTTCGTCAAACTCGTTTAAATCTTACTACAATGACAAAAACTGGTATGGGAGACCTTAAAGTATTTTTAGAAGGTGATTTTTATGAGTCAGCAGGGGCAGCTAAGACAAAAAGTTTTGTAGAAGAAAAATCTGGAAGCATAACAAGCTTGTTAAGACTAAGTGGAGAAGCAACCGCATTAAACGGTATCTATCTTGCTACTGAGATGTTATCTAATGCACAATTGCTTGTTCCTTTCAAGGAGAAATACACAGCATCAAAATCGAAAATGGATGATATCCTAACCAGCTTTGACGATAATTATGATGATATTAAAAAACAAGCACAGCAATTTCTGGCTTTTGGTCATGGAAAAGATGCAGTGTTTGAACAAGTAAACGAATTATTATCATACAAAGACGAGTTATCTATTTTTATGAAAGAACTTCAGATCAATGCAGGTAATGCAAAAAATGTTCTTTCAACAATTTCTAAAAATGTAAAAACCAAAAGTTCTGTTCAAGCAACAGACTTAAAAAACCAACTCTCTGCGTCATCTAAAACTATTAGCACTTTAATGGTTATATTCATTTCCTCCGTATTAATAATAATTATATTCTTCATTAGACCAATAGTGAAAAGACTTAATGTATTATCTAGAAAAATGGATGACGTACGGAAAGGTGATGTTAATTGTACTATTCCCATTAATGGTCATGATGAGATTACTGCAATGTCATTAGCATTAGAACGTTTTCGTGAAGATGCAAAACGTACAAAAGAACTAGAAAATGAAAAAATAATTTTAAAAGAAAAAAGTGAATTAGACAAGAAAGAATCTATGAACAAACTTGCTAATAATTTTGAGCAACGTGTTCAAGGAATAATAAAAAAAGTTGTATCCGCAGCCACAACACAATCTCAAACAGCAGAAAATATGTCTAATGTAATAAATAAATCAAGTGAACTTACGCAGAGTGCTGCTACAAGTGCATCTCAGGCTAATTCAAACGTGCAATCTATAGCCTCAGCTACTGAAGAAATGACAGCAACTTCTAAAGAAATCTCTTCACAGGTACAACGTTCTCATGACTTAGTATCAGAGTCAGTTAGTAAAGTAGAAAGTGCTGACGCTTATGCAAATGACTTAACTACATCTGCAAACAAGGTTACAGATGTAGTAGGGTTAATCTCTAGTATTTCTGAACAGATAAACCTTCTAGCATTAAATGCTACAATTGAATCGGCACGAGCAGGTGATGCTGGTAAAGGGTTTGCCGTAGTTGCTAATGAGGTTAAAAATCTTGCTAATCAAACTAGTGCATCCATTCAAGAAATAAAAAATGTTATTGACAAAATGGATATAGCATCAGGAAATATCACATCATCACTGGAAGATATTAAACAATCCGTAAATAATATATCTGAATCATCTTCCAATATGTCTTCATCAATTGAAGAGCAATCAGCAACGATAAATGATATTTCCGTTAATATGAATTCTGCAGCAGACGGCACTAAAGAAATATCAGATAACTTACAAGAAGTTAGTGTAGGCGCTTCTAAATCGCAAACAGCAGCAGAAGAGGTGCTTAGTGCGTCTAATGAGCTATCCGAACAATCTGAGATACTTCAGGAAGAAGTGAAATCTTTTCTTTTAGAAATTAGAGAATCTTAGGGCTCTGTTACAAAACTTCCTTATATGTGAATATCTGGGGTACACCCTAATTGTCATAAAGTCATCAATATATTTTTCTTGGAAATCTCGGCTTTATAATTGAAGAATATAAAACCACCCTAATTGTCAGTAATTCGGTATTAATAGTTTTTACTATTAAAAGACATGATTACTATGATAGAAATATATTAAAAAATACTAGGTTCATAGGTGATGTCAGAAAATAAAAATAATGACTTTCAAAATAAATTATCTATTTTAAAGCAAAAATCGTTCTTTCAGTAATAATTATGACTACAACACCAAGATTTTATGATTTAACCGTTACATCAGATGGAATAAGTACGGACACAATTTATAGTTGCTTGTATCTATGAAGAGGATTATGAATAATACAAACTGGTGTTATAAACGGGATGAAAGATTCATTAAGTTTATATTTTTAAAGAGTAGAAATCATGGAAAAAGAAGTCACTAAAGAAGTAATTGAAAACAACAAGGAACAGCCTAAAGCTACAAGTAAATATTTTTATATAGAAATGATTGCATCATTGTTTATAACAGGATGTATCATATTTGGTGCTCATCATTTATATATGTGGTATTTATATAAATATACTGAAACTAAATGTTTAGCTATGGAGGGATGTATAGGATCATCTATATCAATAGTTAATTATACATTCTCCTGTATATCAGTAATGATTTTATGGCTTATCTCGTCAAAAATATATTTTAAAGTAGCATTTTCACAATCAATAATTAAATTTATATCATCCTTATTATTGTCTTCTATTGCAGCTGCCGTTATCTTTTGGATAATGAGTGTTTATATAAAAGATAAAGATTACCTGTTTTTAACTCCATTTTTTCTATCCATCATTATTGATAGATTATTTATCAATAAAATTATTTTAATCAAAGATACTATTTCCCAAAAAATATTGTTAAAGAAACTATTTATTCATACACTCTTGTTACTATTGACATGTGAAATATTATTATCATTTTTTATAGCAATTACAATTACACAATATCTTTTCTATTAATGAACTTAAACTCACCTACCTACAGGAGTAACAATATGGTTACAAAAGATTGTCATACAGGAGATGCTAAAACTGATGCATTATTTAATCACGGCATCAATGAATTTATTTTTTGCAACAGAGCCTTAATTACAATCAATAGTAATTATATTGACTTGCATTAATTATTTCATAATGGTCTTATGACTAATAAACACAATTAAGGATAAAATATTGGCTGGGCTTACTTCTAAAGAAGCAATAGAACGTCTGAAGAAATTTGGGTATAATACATTACCCAAAGGTGAAGAGTCTAATATTATTATTATATTTTTGCGGCAGTTTCTTAGCCCGATAATTTATATATTGCTTGCTGCTGCAATTGTTTCATTATTCCTTGAACAAATAGGAGATGCAATTTTTATTTTTGCTGTGTTAGCCATAAATGCAATAATAGGAGCAACACAAGAATATTCCGCACAAAGAGCTGCACAGTCACTACAGAAAATGGTTTCGGAAACTGCTAGCGTTATTCGTGATGGTAAGATAATTCATATCAACACAGAAGAAATTGTTCCTGATGACCTGATGTTATTAGAATCAGGTGATAAAGTCTCAGCAGATATTAAATTATTGAAGGCAAGTAACCTTTATATCGATGAATCACTACTTACTGGTGAGTCTGCTGCTGTTCTAAAAAATTCAGAAACTGATATTGATAACGACTCACCTATAAGTGACCGGGTCGATACAGTCTTTGCAGGAACTATGGTGGTACGTGGTCGAGGGCGTGGAGTTGTAAAAAAAACAGGGCTGGATACTGTACTTGGAAAAATTGCAAAATCTCTATTATCAAAGCAGCTATCAAAACCTCCATTATTATTACGTATTGAAAAGTTCACTATGAATATTTCAGTTGCAATGATGATTCTGATTTTACTTCTGTTTGCTTCTGCCTTTTACCGAGGTGAAAACATGATAGAAATATTTCTGCTTGCTGTTGCACTGGCAGTGGCTGCAATTCCAGAAGGGTTGCCGGCTGCAATAACAGTTGTTCTTGCTGTAGGTATGCGACGTATGGCAAATCATAATGTGATAACTCGCAAGCTTATGGCAGTTGAATCACTTGGTTCATGTACGTTTATTGCATCTGATAAAACTGGTACATTGACGGTTAATGAACTAACTGCTCGTTATGTTGTTCTGCCAAACGGTGTGAGTTTTAATGTAACAGGAGAGGGGGTTAATACTACAGGAGAGATTCTTCCTATTGATTCTAATGATAACAATAATTATGTAAATCATATTGATAAATTATGTAGTGCAGCAATACTTGCTAATGAAGCTATTATCGAGAACGGTAAATATAAAGGTGATATGGTTGATATCGCATTTCTTGTTCTTGGTAAAAAACATGGATATTCCAGAGATGAGTTACTGAAAAAATATCCTGAGATATGTTGTACACCTTATGAGTCTGAAAATGGATATAGTGCTTCAATTAATGATGTCGATGGAGCTGATAAAATATTTGTGAAAGGAAGCACAGAAAAGCTTCTTGATATGTGTTCGCATATGTCTTCTGAAAACAAAGTTATTCCTATAGATGTAGAAGAAATAGAAAAGCAGATGGTGAAACTTGCAGAGCAGGGATATCGAGTTATTGCACTGGCAGAAGGGTCTGGAAGAGAGTTATCCAATCTTACATTCCTAGGTCTTGTTGGAATGATTGACCCTCTTCGACCTGAAGCAAAAGAGGCCGTAGATTTATGCAAAAAAGCAGGGATAGAAGTTGCAATGATTACAGGTGATCACCCTGTCACGGCTCATTCTATTGCTTGTGAGTTGGGATTATGTAGCCGTAAATCATATGTGGTTACTGGGCAGGATATAAGAGATGCAGAGTCGGATGGCTATATCGCTCTGGACAGACTCATAGAGAATAATAGAGTATTTGCGCGAATAGAGCCTACTCAGAAAAAGGAGATAGTAGAATCATTAATGCGACAGGGGCATTTTGTGGCTGTTACAGGTGATGGAGTTAATGATGCTCCTGCATTAAAACATAGCCATGTCGGGATAGCCATGGGCAAAAGAGGAACTGATGTTGCCCGTGAAAGTGCAGATATGATTCTTACTGACGATAATTTTTCTTCAATAGTTCAAGGCGTAGAAGAAGGGCGTATAGTTTATGCTAACATACGTAAAGTTATTTTACTATTGATAGCTACAGGTGCAGCAGAGATAATATTATTCATTCTGAGTATGCTTGCGGGGCTTCCCATGCCTTTGCTTGCTGTACAATTATTATGGCTTAATCTTGTTACTAATGGCTTCCAACATATAGCATTATCATTTGAGCCTGCTGAAGGAAATGAACTTAACCAGCCACCACGCTCACCCAATGAACCCATATTTAATAGATTAATGATAGAGAGGGTTCTAGTTAGTGCTGTGGTGATGGGGATAATGGCCTTTCTCACATTTCAATATTTATATAATAGTGGATATAGCCTTGAAATGGCAAGAAATGGAACTTTGATGTTAATGGTATTATTTGAGAATATACATGCTATAAATAGCCGCTCTGAAAAAACATCTATATTCAAACAGCCATTCTTTAGTAATCCGCTTCTGCTAGGTAGTATTATTCTTGCTCAAACTATCCATATAGGAGCTATATATACTCCGTGGCTTGGTGATGTATTACAACTGCATATCATATCAATAGAACAATGGAGCATGCTGTTGATTATTGCCAGCAGTTTGATTGCGGTTGAGGAATTGCATAAACTGGTGATTGGCAGGAGGAAAGGTTGATTGATTTAAATATATTATGCATTACACCTGTTGAGTGGAATATTCCAAATCATTCTTAATAAGTTCTCCATAGCATTATCCAACATAATCCTTTATGTTGAGGGTAATAAATTAACTATCCAGAGGTTTATAAGTGAAAATAACTTTCCTAGGAGCAACGAGAACTGTTACCGGTTCAAAATATCTTATTGAGACTGAAAATCATAAAACCTTAATAGATTGTGGTTTATTTCAGGGATATAAGAAACTGCGTCTCAGGAATTGGAATAAACTCCCTATTAATCCAGCGGAAATTGATAGCGTTATTTTAACCCATGCACATATAGATCATAGTGGATATATTCCTGTTTTAGTAAAAAATGGCTTTAGAGGGAAAATATATTGTACAAAGCCTACATACGAATTATGTTCTTTATTATTGCCAGATAGTGGTTATCTTCAGGAAGAAGATGCTAAACGTGCTAATAAATATGGTTATTCTAAACATAGTCCTGCTTTACCTTTATATACCAAAAAAGAGGGTGAAAATGCTCTAAAATATTTTCATGCAAGGGATTTTGAGGTAATTACTGAATTATATGATGATCTGAGTTTTAAATTTAAATGGGCAGGTCATATACTTGGTGCGGCCTCAATAAAACTAGAGCAAAAGGATAAATCAATATTCTTTACTGGTGATCTTGGCCGTCCTGATGATCATATAATGAATGCACCTGAAATAGTTGAATATTCTGATTATATAGTTGCAGAATCTACATATGGTAATAGACTCCATAAAAAAACAGATCCTATAGAAGAAATGGAGGAAGTGATTAATAGTACTGTTCGTTCTGGAGGAAAAATCCTTATTCCTTCATTTGCTGTAGGTCGTGCGCAGAGTATCTTATATTATATATATAAGCTGAAACAAGAAGGACGTATTTCATCTGATATACCAGTTTATCTTGATAGTCCTATGTCAATAAATGCTACAAATATATTTAATAAATATCATGAGGAGCATCGTCTAACTAAAAAAGAAGCTGAGGGAGTTTGTGGTTCTGCTATATTTACCCGTACGCAAGAAGAGTCAAAAGAAATAGGCTATTCATCTGTGCCATCAATAATTATATCGGCAAGTGGTATGGCAACAGGGGGAAGGGTTTTACATCATTTAAAAAATATTGCACCTGACAGAAAAAATACGATTCTATTTACAGGCTTTCAAGCTGGAGGAACAAGGGGTGATAGAATGGTTAAAGGAGAAACTGAAGTAAAAATTCATGGAAAAATGATTCCTATCAATGCAAGGGTAGAAGACTTGGAAAATATGTCTGCCCATGCGGATTATAGCGAAATTATGAGTTATTTTTCTACGTTAAAGGAGAAGCCCAAAAAGGTGTTTGTTACTCATGGAGAGTATGAGGCATCAGTGTCTTTAAAAGAGAAGCTTGAAAAAAGCTACGATTGGAATTGTGTGATTCCAGAATATATGGATAGTGAAGAATTATGAGTGATGAATTTAGATTAGAAAGAAATGATTTAAATAGACTCATTGACGATCTTAAAACCTGTGGATTTGCAATCATTGCTCCAACTTTAAAAGATGATGCAATAATATACGATGAGATTGAATCAGTAGAGAATCTACCAATAGGATGGACAGCAAAACAGCAGGCAGGTAAATATAAAATTGAAAAACGTGATGATGAAGCCTTATTTGGATTTAATCTTGCTGCTAATTCATGGAAAAGGTTTTTACACCCACCAGAACATAAATTATTCTCTGCTACAAAAACTGCGAATGGTTTTGAAATAGATGAAGATAATAAAGACACTCCTAAATATGCACTCTTGGGAGTTAAACCTTGTGAGCTTGAGGCAATCAAGATTCAGGATAAAGTCTTCCTTGACGGTAAATATATAGACCAGGAATATTATTCTCGTCGTAAAAAATCTTTAATTATAACTGTTAATTGTGGACAGGCAGAAAGTACATGTTTTTGTACTTCTATGGGTGGATCTCCAGAATCTAAATCTGGTTATGATATATTGTTGACTGAAATTATTAATAAAAAAGAGCATTATTTTATAGTCAATTCTGGCTCTGATGCTGGAAGAGATATTATAGATAAACTCTCATGTAAAGAAGCTACAAATATAGAATTAGACATGGCAAGTGAGAGTATTGGTAAGGCTGAAAAACAAATGCAATCTTATATTGTTGAGATGTCTGATGCCAAGGAACTTCTTTTGCGTAATTATGATAATGAACAATGGGACAAAATAGCAGATAAATGTTTGACTTGCGGCAATTGTACTATGGCTTGCCCAACTTGTTTTTGTACTACGATTGAAGATATAAATGATTTAACAGGTGATCATACGGAGCGTTGGCAAAAATGGGATAGTTGTTTCACTATGGATTTCTCTTATATTCATGGAGGAGATGTTCGTTCATCAGCAAAATCTCGTTATCGTCAGTGGATGACTCATAAATTAAGTACATGGCATGATCAGTTTAACAGTTCTGGTTGTGTGGGGTGCGGAAACTGCATTACATGGTGTCCTGTTGAAATTGATATAAGAGAGGAAGTGCAGGCCATTAGGGAGTCAGAGAAAAATGAATAGTCCTATGATTCCTAGCAAATATAAGGTCGTTGATAAGGTGATAGAAACTGAAAATAGTTTTACTCTAACGTTGTCAGACAATGAAGAGCATGATTCTTCCTTTAAATCTGGGCAATTTAATATGTTGTATGTTTTTGGAATTGGTGAAGTAGCAATTTCTATAAGTGGTTCATCTGATAATAACAAAAATATTTCTCATACGATTAGAACTGTTGGTAAAGTTACAGAAGCACTGGGAGAGTTGTCAAAAGGTGATGTGATTGGTGTTAGGGGGGCATTTGGAAGTGTATGGCCTCTTGATTCATCACATGGTAAAGACTTGGTTATAATGGCAGGAGGATGTGGTCTTGCGCCTTTGCGTTCCGCTATTTATCAAATTATTGAGGAAAGAGAGAAGTACGGTATGGTTACGCTTCTTTATGGCGTTAAAAGTATAAAGGATGTTTATTTTGCTGATGAATTAACAGAGTGGGCTGAAAAATCGGACATTAAGGTTGTTATCACTGCTGATATAGCTGAGGAGGATAATACTTGTCGTACAGGTCTGGTTACAGAGCTTGTAGGAGAGCATGAAATTGATTCGCAAAATACTATAGCAATGGTTTGTGGTCCTGAAATCATGATGAAATGTTGTGCTGATGTTTTAATCAGTAAAAATTTACCAAAGGAAAATATATATCTATCGTTAGAGAGAAATATGAAATGTGCTATTGGAATTTGTGGAAGATGCCAGTTTGGAGGTGATTTTATTTGCAAAGACGGTCCTATATTTTCTTATGATAAAGTTGAAAACCGCTTGCAGGTGGAGGAATTATGAAACCAAAACTTGCTGTATGGAAATTCGCCTCTTGTGATGGTTGTCAACTAAGCGTTCTTGACTTGGAAGATGATCTTTTAATCTTATCAGATGAGATTGAATTTGCTAATTTTCCAGAAGCTTCAAGAGCTGTTATTGATGGGCCATATGATTTATCATTGGTTGAAGGATCAATAACAACTCCACATGATTTAGAGCGTATTAAAATGGTTCGTGAGCAATCTAAATATTTGATAACAATAGGAGCATGTGCCACAGCAGGAGGTATACAGGCTTTAAAAAACTTTAAGGATGTTAATGAGTTTATAAATATAGTTTATGCAAAACCAGAATATATAAGTACACTCGATACTTCTACTCCTATAAAAAATCACGTGAATGTAGATTTTGAACTACATGGTTGTCCTGTTAATAAATATCAACTTCTTGAAGTAATTAGTTCATTTTTGCATGATAAAAAGCCAAATATTCCAACTTATAGCGTATGTATGGAATGTAAAATGAAAGGTAATCCATGTATTGCTATTACCAAAAATTTACCATGTTTGGGTGGCGTCACAAATGCTGGATGTGGTGCGATTTGCCCTTCATATAATCGAGCATGTTATGGTTGTTATGGTTCGAAAGAAACTCCAAATATTGAAGCAATATCAGAATATTTGAGCAAGGAAGGTGTGAGTGATATTGATATTGAGAGGTTGTTTAAGAGTTATAATAGTGGGGTGTAATATGTGTAATCTCTTGTTAACTACGCGGAAGCTAGTTTCTACAATAAGTAAATACACGATGTATTTGTTATTTAGTCGACTAAGTCGTCAGACTCATTTTAAAATTCAGGAGAATTTTAAAGGAGTGATTTTATAAATGACTGATAAAAAAACAAGAACTATCAAAGTTGACTATCTTGCTCGTGTCGAAGGTGAGGGCTCAATGCATCTGAAAATCAAGGATGATGAACTTGTTGATGTAAAGCTGAAAATATTTGAGCCACCACGTTTCTTTGAAGGGTTATTACGAGGTAGAAGTTACAAAGAAGCACCTGATATCACATCAAGAATTTGTGGAATTTGCCCAGTTGCTTATCAAATGAGTGCCGTACATGCAATAGAGGATGCTTTTGGAGTCAAAGTTGATGGAAGTCTACGAGATTTACGCAGGCTTATTTATTGTGGTGAGTGGATTTCTAGTCATTCACTGCATATATATATGCTTCATGCTCCTGATTTTCTTGGCTATGAAAGTGCAATTCATATGGCTAAAGATCATAAAGATAAAGTTCAGTCTGGTTTGCAGCTTAAAAAAGCTGGTAATAGTATAATGAGTCTTATTGGTGGGCGTGAAATTCATCCTATAAATGTTAAAGTTGGTGGGTTTTATAAAGTCCCAACAAAAAAGGAATTATTATCTCTAAAAGATGAATTAGAGCAAGCCAAAGATATTGCTGTAGAAACTGTAAAATGGGTGAGAGGATTTGATTTTCCAGATTTTGAGCAGGACTATGAATTTGTATCTCTAAAAGGAAAAAATGAATATCCGTTTAACCAAGGACGTTTAGTTTCAAATAAAGGCTTGGATATAGATGCTAATGAATTTGATGATAATTTTATTGAAGAACATGTTGAACATTCAACTGCCTTGCATTGTATAAAGAAAGATGGAGGATCATATTTTACTGGTCCAATGGCAAGATATGCACTGAATTATGATAATCTGTCAGATATCGCTAAGGCAGCAGCTCAAGAGTCTGGTATTGGTAAAATTTGTAATAACCCATTCAAGAGCATAATAGTGCGTGCAATTGAAGTTCTTTATGCTTGTGATGAATCTCTAAGGATAATAGAAAATTATGTTGAGCCAGAAAAGCCTTCTATTGATATTCAGGTGAAGGCAGGAACTGGATATGCTATAACTGAGGCTCCTCGTGGTTTGTTATATCATCGTTATTCTATTGATGATAATGGTGATATAACCGATGCAAAAATTGTACCTCCAACTTCTCAAAACCAGAAAATAATTGAGGATGATTTATGGAAATTTGTTCCTAAATATATGCATTTACCAGATGATAAACTACAATTTCATAGTGAGCAAGCTATCAGAAATTATGATCCGTGTATTTCATGTTCTACACATTTTTTAAAAATGGATGTTGAAAGACTATGAGTGAAAAAACTTTAATCATAGGAGTTGGTAATCTATACAGAGGTGATGATGCTGCAGGTCTCATGGTATCCAGATCAATACAGGGTAAGCTTGATGCTGATATAATTGAGCATGATGGTGAAGTTACATCTCTTATGGATGTTATGAGAGGACGCAAATCTGTTATAATTATCGATGCTGTTTGCTCTGGGGCTAATGTTGGAGAAATATTAGAATATGATTTAAATAAAATATCTCTTCCTGATATATTTGCTAAAAGTTCAACACATTCATTTGGAATATCAGAAGCTGTAGAACTCATAAAAGTTATAGATGTTCTTCCAGAGAAACTTATATTTTATGGAGTTGAAGGCAAATATTTTGACGAAGGTCAAGGGGTGTGCAATGAAGTTAATGATAGTGTAACTGTATTGGCAGAGAAAATAATAAAAGATTTGGAGAAAATAAATGCATGAATTCGCATTAATGGCAGATTTGTTAAGGAAGATTGAATCTATATCAAAAGATAATGATAACAAACAGATTGTATCTGTAAAAGTTAAGCTAGGGGCATTATCACATATTTCTGCTGGTCATTTTCGTGAGCATTTCGAGGATGCAATTAAGGGTACTGTTGCTGATGGTGCTGCTCTAAATGTTGAAGAATTAACAGACCAAGAAGACCCTAATGCACAAGAAATTATATTAGAAGAAATAGAAGTTGCAGTGTGAAATCTAGAAATATCCAAATAAATGGAATGGTGCAAGGCGTTGGTTTTCGACCTTTTATTTATAATTTGGCTTGTGAATTAAAATTAACTGGATGGGTTGCTAATAATTCAAAGGGTCTGGAAATTGAAATTGAGGGTGAAGAAAAATATCTCAATATTTTTGAAAATAAGCTTAAGAGTGCTTTCCCTAAGAATGCTATTATTGAAGAACTTATTATCACAAATAAAAAAGTATCTGGTTATAAAGATTTTATAATTAGAAATAGTGAAGAAGGTCATGGTGTAACGATTAATCCGCCTGATTTAGCAGTTTGTAATAAATGTCTTGAAGAATTATTTAATCCACAAAATCGCCGTTACAATTATCCTTTCATAAGTTGTACAGATTGTGGTTCTCGTTACAGCATTGTTAATTCACTACCTTATGATAGAAATAATACTACCCTATCAGAATATAAAATATGTGAAGAATGTAAGTCTGAATATCTAAATACTAATGATAGACGCTTTCATGCACAAAATATTAGTTGTTCAGATTGTGGACCTCAGTTGCAGCTTTGGGATAATAGCGGACAGAATTTAGAACCAGAAGATATTATAAAGGAAGTTTCTAACTCTATAAGAAAGGAAAAAATTATTTCTATTAAAGCTTTAGGTGGATTTCACCTTATGTGTAATTTATCTGCTGAAGGTAAGTTAAGGCGAAGAAAAAATAGAGGAAATAAGCCATTTGCAATTATGTATCCTTCAATTGAGATGATAGAAGAGGATTGTGAAGTTTCTGCTGTTGAAAGAGAAATATTAACATCAAAAGAAGCTCCAATAGTTTTATTACAAAGTAAAAATTCAAATAAATTGATAGGCGCTATTCTTCCTTATACTCCTCTTCAGTATTTGCTTATGAAAGAGCTGAATTTTCCTATTATAGCAACAAGCGGAAATAATATTGGTGAACCTATATGTTATGACGAGCGAGAGGTTGTTGAAGTTCTAGGTAATATAGCGGATTTGTTCTTGGTACATAATTTACCGATTATAAGCCCTATTGATGATTCAGTAGTGAGAGTTATAAATAATAGAGAAATGATCATTCGTCGAGCTAGAGGATATTCATCTCTACCAATTACTTTAAATAATGAAATTCCTACAATCATTGCCGAAGGTGCTTATTTAAAGAATACTATTGCTTTATCTATAAAAAATAAAATTTTCATTTCTACTCATATTGGCGATTTGCGAACTATTAAGTCTATAGAGTTACATAATAAAACTATTGAGAAAATGAAGTCTATATATGGTGTTAATCCGCAGGTTATTAAGAATGATAAATATCAACATCATTATTGTCATGTTTTGTCCTGTATGGTTGATAATGGGTATTCAGGATCTTGTCTAGGAATTGCTTGGGATGGAACAGGGAAAGGTGATGATGCTACTATATGGGGTGGAGAGTTCTTGATTATAAATGATTCTGGATATGAACGATTTGCAAATCTTAAAACTTTCCCTTTAATAGGTAGCGAAACAGCTATAAAAGAACCAAAGAGGGTAGCTTTGGCATTACTATATAAATGTTTTGGCGAAGATGTTTCTGAAAAAGATTTAAGTATTCTAAAGCAATTTTCAGACAGTGAATTATCAACTATGAGAAATATGATTGATAAGGATATTAATTGTCCACAAACATCAAGTGTTGGTAGATTATTTGATGGAATAGCGTCATTACTCGGTCTGGTTCATGAAAATACATTTGAAGGCGAAGCTGCAATGGTGTTGGAAATGGCAGCTTGTGGGATAAAAACTGAAAGAATATATAACTATAATATATGCAAAAATATTATAGAGTGGAAAGATATAATAATCGATATTATTGATGATATTAAAAACGGCATTTCTACACAGGAAATTTCATTTGTTTTTCACAACACACTTGCGCAAATTATTGTAGATATTGCAAAGATGTCTGGGCAGGACTATATTGCATTATCAGGTGGATGTTTCCAGAATAAGTTGCTTAGTGAGTTGGCTATAGAAAAGCTAGAAAAGGAAAACCTAAAGCCGCTTTGGCATCAAAATATTCCGCCTAATGATGGTGGCTTATCAGTTGGGCAGTTAATGGCTGATATACGTAATAACAATAAAATACAGAATGATAAGGAAAAGTAGAAATGTGCCTAAGTGTTCCTGGTAAAATAATCAGTATAGATGATGGCGGTGAATTTGCACGTATTGCACAGGTGGATTTTGGCGGAATAGTTAAAGAGGTAAATATTTCATTTACTCCTGAAGCAAAAATTGATGATTATATTCTGGTTCATGTTGGTGTTGCTTTAAGCATTGTAAATGAGGATGAAGCTAATAAGATTTTTGAATATCTTGAGCAGGTAAGTAATGAAATATCTTGATGAATATAGAGATCCAGAAGAAGCAAAAAAATATCTCAATGCTATAGATGATATTACTTCGCAAAATTGGAATATTATGGAGGTTTGCGGAGGGCAAACTCATTCGATTGTTCGCTATGGTATTAATGATTTATTGCCCGAAAATATAACTCTTTTGCATGGGCCAGGTTGCCCTGTTTGTGTAACTCCTCTTGAAAAAATTGATAAGGCAATCGAAATTGCTTCACAGGACGATATCATATTTTGTTCATTTGGAGATATGATACGTGTTCCCGGCTCAAAATCAGATTTACGATCTGTCAAAGCTGATGGTGGGGATGTCAGAATTGTTTATTCTCCACTGGATGCAGTTAAAATTGCACAGGAAAATCCTGAGAAGCAAATAGTGTTTTTCGCTGTTGGATTTGAAACAACTGCTCCAGCAAATGCTATGGCAGTTAAACAGGCAGAGCAGAATAATCTGGATAATTTTTCTATTTTAGTTTCGCATGTTCTCGTTCCGCCTGCGATAGAATCCATACTTTCTTCCCCTGATAACAATGTTGATGGTTTTCTTGCCGCAGGGCATGTTTGTACTGTTATGGGATATGAGCAATATCAGCCAATTGCCAAAAAATATAAGACTCCACTTGTGGTAACAGGTTTTGAGCCACTCGACATTTTGCAAGGCATATATATGTGCATAAAACAGCTTGAGGAAGGCAGAGACGAGGTTGAAAATCAATATATACGATCTGTTATTTCGCAAGGAAATTTAAAAGCACAGGAAATGGTAAATGATGTTTTTGAAATTTCTCATTGCAAATGGAGAGGGATAGGGGAAATAGAAAATAGTGGGTTAAAAATTAGAGAAAAATACTCAAAATTTAATGCCGAAAAACTATTTTGTAATCTCGATATTAAACCTGTTGAAGAATCAAAAGAATGTATCAGCGGACTAGTCTTACAAGGAATAAAAAAACCAAAAGAATGTCCGTCATTTGGCAAAAAATGCACTCCCGAAAAACCACTAGGTGCAACTATGGTTTCGGGCGAGGGTGCTTGCGCCGCTTATTACGGTTATGGTGGTATTTAATTAATTATTATTACCTTTCTATTTTTAGTATTTTTAGGTAGGTTGTTGGAAAGATGTAAATTTTTTTTGAATATTAAAGGCGTTGAATTAAGCAAGGAATTTAGAAGGTAATGGAAAAGGAAAATAACAAGATTATAGACGCGTTATCTTTTATTAAGAGAAAATTATTTGTTGAAGATTTTTCTTTAAGAACGCAATTGATTTTTGTATCGATATTAATGATAGATAAATGGTATTTATGGAAGCTATTTATTTCATCTGATAAAAGTTTTAACACCATGGCTGTATATACTTCATTATATATATATCTTGGACTTGTATTATATTCTCCACTTAGTGATAAAGCCAGATTAGTCAGGGGGATATTATTAATTATTCTACTTTTTTCAGCAATCTTTACTGCTATAATTGGTTCCGTTAGTTATGGCTCAATATTACATTTAATTACTGGGGTTATATCTTATATTTGCTATATTCTCATCACCCTTTTTCTTATTTTTGAGAGAAAAAATCTCAAAAATAAGAACTTTGCTAAAAAATCAGTGATTGTTGTGGTAAGTGCATTGGTTATATTATATTCTCCTTTAGTAATTTTGCCCGTGTTAACGACAGGATTGGGCATAATATCAGATATTGTTCTTGCAGGAACAGTTTTAGTTTTTGTATTTTTAGTTTTTGTGACATCAATTCAATATACTTTCAATAGTTATAAGGTAACAGCTACTGTTCTATTGGTTCCTGTAATAGTTTATTATGCTAAGTATACCATAGTGAATACGGAACTTTATAAATTAATGCAATATATGTAATGAAAACTTGTCCAATTCCAATATCAGATTATCCCAAGGTGCTCATGGCGCATGGCAGTGGTGGGAAGTTGATGCAGCAATTGATTGAAAAGATGTTTTTCGCTGCTTTTGGTAAGTCAGATAATCCTCATGATGGCTTTGTGTTTGAGAATAACGGCAAGCTTGCATTTACGACTGATTCATACGTTGTAAAACCTCTATTCTTCAAAGGCGGAGATATAGGCTCTCTGGCGGTTAATGGTACGGTCAATGACTTGGCATCATGTGGGGCAAAACCGCTTTATCTTTCTGCATCCTTTATAATTGAGGAGGGGTTTGCAATGGAGGATCTATGGCAGATTGTTCAATCTATGAAAGCTACCGCAGACGAATCAGGTGTAAAAGTCGTCACTGGTGATACAAAAATTGTAGATAAAGGCTCTGCCGATGGAATTTTTATAAATACCAGCGGTGTTGGTGAAATTATGTGTGATTATTCCATATCGCCCGCAAGTGTTAAAGATGGTGACGTGGTGATTGTCAGTGGAGATATTGGTCGTCATGGAATTGCAATAATGGCAGAGCGGGAAGGGCTTACATTTGAATCTGATATAAAAAGCGATTGTGCAAGTATCTCAAAACCTATCGCAGATTTAATTGCTGCTGGAGTAGAACTGCATTGCGTGCGTGATGCAACTAGAGGAGGGGTATCGGCAGTTTTAAATGAAATAGCACAAAGCTCTAATTTATGTATTGAAATTGATGAAAGTGCAATCCCCATAGGAAATGAGGTCAAAAGTGCCTGTGAATTATTAGGGTTTAATCCGTTAGAAGTAGCTAATGAAGGATGTTTTATTGCATTTGTAGAGAAAAAAGATGTAGAGCAATCTATGGGAATTATGCAGGAGCATGAAATATGCAAAAAATCATGTGTAATAGGTAAAGTATCGACAAAAAATAGAGGAATAGTAATTATTAAAACATTAATCGGCGGAAATCATATACTTTCAATGCCTAGTGGCGAGTTGTTGCCTAGAATTTGTTAGTGTTTTTTCAACAGAACCAGTGCTAGCTAATTTAGCAGATTTTACCATTTTATACTCAAGTAAAACTAGCGATTACAACTCCGACTTCTCTGTAAAAATAAGTGGTACTCTCACTCTATCAGCTACTGACTTCGTATTTATTTGCAACAGAGCCATGTATTTTATTCTTTTATTTTTTCTAACTTACATTTGATGCCATATTTGGCGGTTAACGTGAAGGATACTTCTGGCTGGATTGTTTGTCCTTCAATGAGTTTGAGTCGGTAGCGCTGGGTGATCATAGCTAGCACCAGTACGCCTTCCATAATGGCGAACTGTTTACCAATGCAAAAACGTTCCCCACCACCAAAGGGGAAATAGGCATATTTATGTCGATTTTGTCCTGTGCCTTCGGCAAAGCGTTCTGGATCAAATTTTTCGGGATTATCCCAGAAGTCAGGATGACGATGCGTGACCCACTGTACAACCGCAATAGGATAGCCCTTTTTAATGGGGAAACCATTAATCTCATCATCTTCTTTTGAGGTACGAGGGATAGCCCATGCTGATGGATAAAGACGCAATGTTTCATCCAGTACCATACGTGTATATTTGAGTTTAGCGATATCATCATAGGTTGGAATTTTGCCATTGAGGACGGTGTTTACTTCTTCACGGAGTTTTGCTTCTATTTCAGGATGTTGTGTAAGTAGATACCACGCCCATCCCAAGGCAGAAGCAACGGTTTCATGTCCAGCAATGAGTAGGGTAACAATTTCGTTACGTAGATGAAGATCAGACATTTTTTCACCTGTATCTTCATCCTCAGTGTGCATGAGCATGGTAAGGATATCGATTTTTTCGGGAGTTGATTTTCGTCGATCTGCAATGATTCCATACACCATATCATCGATGATTTTTTTCTGCTTAAAGAAATTACGATTGCGTTGTGTGGGAATGGGAGGAGGTACTTGCCACGGGGTTAAGATACATTCGCTGACGTAGGAAAAGGTTGATTCAATTGATTCACGTAGCCCACTAGCATCGTTACTTAGATCAACGTTTAAGAGTGTTTGTGCGGCAATTCGTACGCCAAGCTGCATCATCTCTGCAGCAATATCGATAATCTCATCATCTTGGTGTTTTTTATCCCATACGGATAACATAGATTGAATTTCATCTGTCATTGTTTCGGTGAAAGTACGGATAGATTTTTGGTGAAATGCAGGTAGTACGATATTACGCTGTTTTTTCCAGAAATCACCTTCACTGGTAACCATACCATTTCCACCTAAACGCGAAACCTGATTGATCCAGTATTTGCCTTTGCCGTAATTTTCTCGATTGCCCACTAGTATATGATGTATAGCATCAGGGTGGGTGATGCTATACCAGTACATACCTGGAATGGCACGAAAACGTACATAGTCACCAAATTCTTTTTGAGCATTGCTATAAAAGGATAATGTGTCACGCTGCATTTCCGGTACATTTCCGATAAAAAAATTTCCTTTTGGACCTAATGGTTTTTTTGTCATTATCGTTTCCTTATTTTTTTATGAAGGTGCATAAAAGCTAACCAATATAGGTAAAAAGTAAATAATTTATCTAAAGGTATTAAAATACGATACTTTTAGTGTCGAGATATTCGCTATTCTATTTAGTTATATATTATAAGAAAATAAAACACTATAACTAATTACGACGCTAGCTGGCTCAACTTTTAGATAAAAATATAAGGAATAGTTTAATGCAATTAAATGATGTTTATATCAATGCTTTTGGAACATATTTACCGGGTGAGCCAGTAGAAAATAGTCAAATAGAAGCGCATCTAGGCTTGGCTTGTGGCAATAAGTCGCGAAATCGCGCTTTTGTTTTACGACAAAATAAAATAAAGACACGTTATTACGCACTCGATAATCAAGGGAAACCTTTTGAAAGCAACGCAGGCATGGCAGCAAAAGCTGTAATGGGTGCGGTGGAGAATTCGGAAGTGACTTTGAACGATATTAAAGCACTTTCTACATCTACCAGTATTGCGGATCAGTTTTTGCCTGGTTTGGCATCTCATGTGCAGGCAGAATTGGGGATTGGTCCCATAGAAATTGCGAGTATGCAAAGCGTTTGTGCAAGTTTTACCATGGCACTCAAGAATGCTTACATGCAAATTAAAGCGAGAGAGCATGAGTGTGTGGCAGTGACAGGGAGTGAATTCTCCAGCCGTTTTCTAAAAGCAAGTTTTTATGAAAATACGCGTTATTTTAAAGAAAATGGTGCAATACAGATGGATGCAGATTTTTTGCGCTTCACGCTTTCTGATGGAGCGGGTGCTGCAATTTTAGAAAATAAACCCAACGAACATGGTTTGTCGTTAAAGGTAAAGTGGATTGATGAACGATCTTATTCACATCAGTTTGAAACTTGTATGAATGGTGGTGTAGATGAAGATGGAAAATATTGGGGAGATTATAGCTCTGCTGCTGATGCAGAAGAAAATGGTGCGCTAGTACTTTATCAGGATTTTAATTTGCTCAAGAAGATGATGCCAGTATGGGTTGCACATTATATTGATTTGATAGATGAAGGTAAAATCACGGTGAGTGAGGTGGATCATGTATGTTGTCATTATTCAGCTCATTCTATTAAGCTCGAAGCACAGGAACTTATTCGTCAGACAGGGGCAATGATTGATGAGGAAAAGTGGTTCACCAATCTTTACACGAAAGGGAATACAGGCAGTGCCTCTATGTTGATTATGCTAGATGAATTGTTTAACAACGATACATTGAAAAAGGGAGAATTGATTTTATGTCATGTACCTGAGAGTGGGCGATGTTTAAACTCATTTATTATGTTGGAGGTGGTGTAATGTCTACAGCTAAAGAATATGTGATGAGGAATTTAGTCAAGGTTTGGACGGACTTTGAAATGCAGCTGGATAATGTGCCTGTCATCAAAAAGATTAATCGGGGAAAATTCAGGTTAGAAGATTATAAATTATGGTTATTAAATCATCGTCAACAAGTCATTGAAGGGGGGAGGTGGATAGCGCTTGCAGGCTCAAATATTGATAATGAATTTGCAGATTTACGTTCTAATTTTATAAAACATGCAGCTACTGAGCATCTTGATTATAAAATGTTAGAGAAGAATTATGTCTCTATTGGTGGGAAACAGGAAGATATTGAGTGTTATCCTAAAAATCTAGGTACGGAAATCTTGTCTTCTTATATGTTTCATCAAGCGGGTAAACCGAATCCTTTTCATTTGTTAGGTGCGATGTTTATTATTGAAGGGCTGGGACAGAAAAAGGCTACAGAATGGGGGCATACAATTAAAGAACAGTTGCATCTGAAAGCAGAACAGGTAAGTTTTCTATTGTATCATGGCGAAAATGATGAGCATCATATGCAGGAATTTGATGCTGCTTTGTCGCTGATATTAGCGAAGGATGATGATTTGAAAGAAGAAATTATAAAAACGGCACAAATTGTAGCAAAATTATATATCATTCAATTAGAAGAAATAAGATAGGCTTTAATGGCAACACAAAACAAAACACATGATTTTAATGATCCTGATCCGTGGTTGGCTTTAGAGCTAGATAAAAGCACGTTTATTAATGCGGATATTAAAACGGCATTGATGGACAATAACCGTTCACGTTCTAGGCAATTTTTATTACCTTTCGTTCGCCCTATTGCGAGGCTCTCTATTATTTTGGTGCAGATTATAAGAGCGGTCATTCCTAATAAATTTGCTTCATCGTGGTTGCTTCATAAAACCATTGTGTGGGGTATGACCTTTTTTGTACGAAAAGATGCAAATTATCTTATCTTACGGCATTTTAACATAGGTACACAGATATTAAAATTTCTAGCAGATAATATTAATGATGTGGAGATTAAAGGGCATCCGCTTGAGCCGAGAACGATAAAGGATTTACAAAATAATGTGTTTGTACAGCACGATCTAAATATCTTTAATTTTATCACGCAAGTGGGGCAGCAACATACGGATAAGGGGATTGATATTTTACAGAAAGATTTAAAGGATATAGATTTTTCTGCGATACAGGGCTTCGATCATGAATTTAGAGATTTAAAAGATACATGGCATAACTGTATTGATTTACAAACGGCCATTGAGATGTATACACCACTTTTTGCATTGTTATTGAGTGATGCTGATTTTTGGCGAGCGAGTAGTTCATTGCAATTAGATGAAACGATAGCGATTAATGTGGCAAAAATATTTGGAGAAAGTTTTCTATTATCGATGGTTAGCAATACCCATCCCATGGTTCCTTTATCAACGTTAGAAGCTGGCTTCCGATTGATGCTACATGGACTGGATGCTGAGAATCTCTATGGTTATATTTGTACGATGAAAGATAAATCGTTAACGTAATTTTTTAGGCTCTGTTGTATATACCATATAATTTATCTCTTCCTATTATCTTATTTTTCTTTTTCTTCTTCTGTTAATTTTCTATATTCGAATGTCATTATTTTTGCTCCTAATGCGTTAACATTATTTTCAGCAAGAACCTTTTGCGCTTGTATATGTTTCTATCAGAATAGGGTGTTAAAGATAATTATTGAGATTTTACTCAGAAGGTTATATAGCTCTTACTGACACTTAATTATTGGATTCTTTCTTTTTTAAAAATTCATCAATTAAATTATTTGATTTTATTTCTATATCTTTCCATTTTCCTAAAATTCCCTTACTAAACCTAAGCATTATACCAATGCCTTTATAATTTCTGGCTAGAATACATTTTCCTTCTTTGGTACAGGTAAGGTACATAAAAGAGCTTTTATCTTTAGGAACAATAAAATCTTTTGTAGTTCTAAATCTTCTACCTTTGGAATCAGGAGCTTGATAAGTCTTGTAATTATATATTTTTAACCCATCTTGTATAGTGAAGTCATTATTAAAAAGAGCGTGTGAAACTTCTTCTTTATATATATCAATGGGATTAGTGCTATTAAAGTTAAATGCGGAAGTAATTAATAACATAATATAGTTAGCATCGCTCTCCTCTAGTGATGAAGCATTCTCTTTAATTCTTGATAAGATTTTTTGTTTATGCTTGTGTTGTGCTATAAGTTCTTTAGTTGGTTTCCAAGGTAGTAAATCTGGTAACATAGTATTAAGAAATATATAATCCTGTTTTTTTGCATCAAAGAAGCTAGTCCTAAATCTAATTTTATTACGTGATATATAATCTTTAGGAATATATAGAGTGAACCCATTGTCTAATTCGACAGTTTTAATCTTTGTTGTGTCGTTATCTATTGATGGGGTTAATTTTTTCATTGTATTAAGAATTTCTGGAGAATTGGTAATATATTTTTCAATTTCTTCACTCCATTCTAATAATTCTTTTTGATAGAAAAGTGGAGTTATCATAGAAAATATTATAAGTAAAAAACCTAACCATTGAAACTTAGATAGTGTTTGTTCAGCTATATAATTCTTAGTCTCAATTTCTTTTTGTAGTTTCCCTATATTAAAAGACATAGCATTATAACCAGAGACTCCCAGAATGCTAAATATTATAAGAAATGGTATAAACAGAATAATTCCGATGATATAATTTATCTTGATTGCAAACAGCAATGATAACAAAAGAGATACTCTTACTGAATATTTAAGTAAGAAATGTACTTTTCCCTTATTGGTAATTCTTTGTAGTTGTTCTAATCTTTTTTCTTTCTGCTTAATTTTACTATTTGTAAGTGTGTATGATTTTTTAGGTGGCTTTTTAGGTGATGGGAAAAAAGCTTTAAATACAAAAAATGAAAATAAGATTGATGCATTTACAACTATAAAAGATGACCAAAAGGTTACTGCACTTGGATTCACTTCACCAAAAATCATTTCTCTCATTTTTAGTTGTGATAATGCCTGAGCTATAAAAAAAACGGCTACGAACATAATTATAATACAATAAATCATTATTGTAGCACGTGCATGAGATGGTTCTTTTATATTGAATCTGCAATTTGATATAATTGTTAAAGATAGAGGCAGAAGAATTATTATATATGGAATAAATATTGTAGATGCTACCAATCCATTACGATATTCAGAGTAGTACCAATCGCAGGTATAAATTGTTATAAAGAAAGCAATTATTTCAGGTATAACTGCCCAAACAATAAGACTTTTTAAAAATTGTTCTTTTCCATATAATGCAGCCCATAATGTTTTTTTATTGTAAACGCTAATTATTAAATTCCTTAAACTAGTAAGTAAAACAACCAATTGCGTTACAATATATAGCAATTTAATTAAAAAAAATTTTGTAATAATTTTTGATTCTTTTTCTATCCCATTATCTCCGCTAGTTTCTCGCCAACATCTTCAGTTTCCTCACGAACATGGTCTTCTACTAAATGGGCGTATATTTCAGTAGTTTTTGTATTACTATGACCAAGCAGTTTGCCAACTACTTGTAGTGATACACCACGTTCAATACATTTAGAAGACTTCTATTGCAAAAAGTAAATTAATTGATTCTATGATCAATATTTAGTATTCCTAATAATAGAATTACCGCAATATTATGTCTTGTATAAGGATAAAAAGACCATTTTATATTTTTTGCAATAGAACCATTCTTATTAATAGTAGAATAATCTGGATTAGGTTATATTTAAGGGCAATAGCAAGGAAGTGATTCCTGTTAAAACTGTTATGTGCAAAAAAATGGAGTAAATTTTGGAAGATAAAATCGAAATAATACCCAAGGCCATGGAAAAATTTATGGGCTGTTCGGGAAAAATGATTAAACCGTCGACTGCCACAGTTAAAGCCATAGTACAAAAGATTCGTAAAGGAAAACTTGTTACACTCGGCCAGCTGAGAGAAAAGTTAGCAAAAGACTTTGCCGTCCAAACTGCCTGCCCAGCGAGTACTACTAAATCGCTTCAACTTTTAGCAAAAGAAGATGAGACTGTCTGTTACTGGCGAGTCATAAAGAATAAAGGTGAGTTAATAGCTAAGTTTCCCGATGGCGTGAAAGGTCATGCTTTGCTGTTAGAAAATGAAGGGTTTGAAATAGATTTTAGTAAAAAGAATCCCGTAGTTATGGATTATAAGGATAAATTAGGTAAACTCTCATAACAAAAGACTAAAGCAGACGTAAAAAATGTGCGCTCGTCTTAGCTTTACGTTAGTCATATTGTAGAATAATATTTATATAACATACTACAATTGATGGCGATTATATTATCCATCAGAGTATCTTTTGGGTGTTTTTTAGCCAAGTGAAGCTTCTCTCTGGAATCTGTTAATGACTTTAGAGGGGACATATCCTTCTAGCTCATTTCCTGTGGGTCTGATATGCTTATAAAGCACTGTCCGATTTCTTCCTACTGTGGTTCGTGCTTCATCTAATCTGGATTTGCGAGCAAAGAAGAAAAGATTTTTCTCTATTTTCTCTTTTTCTGCCATATTTATATTTCTAACCTTTTTCTGTGCAGTAATGATGACGGTAATAAGGAATTATTGAGCAATTTCTGCACTTCTTATGCTTTGTAAAAGCAACTGATAAATCCATTTAAGATCCTCTGTAGAGAAACGTCCTCTGTTAATGCCCTTAATTCTAACTCCGATACCACTCCCGAAATTAAAGGTTGTAGCAAAACTTCCTCCACCCTCAAATACTACTGGATTACCATCGGGTGTAATAAAATCAGTATCTATAGGGATAATTAGACTTGGTCTATAAATATAAAAATCATCTTTCACAGGTAAATCAGTTAATTCTATATTTTTTTCATCAAGTTCTTTTTTAAGTTTTATAAAATCATCCTTTGCATGATGTTTAGATAAACCCATACTTATTCTCATTCCACCAACACCTTTAGCTCCATAAATAGGTCTATTAGGCAAATTGTATACACCAAAACTTACTCCAGTTGCTTTAATCGGTGGAGCATCAAATTCTGGACAAAATGGTACTTGTAAGTCCTTTCCTTCGTAGATCAAATTCATTGTTTTTGAGTGTGATACTTTAAATATCCTATCTCCTAACTGTACTCTGAGATAATCACATCTCATATTCTTTGCTTCTTTTGCTGATATACTCATTGATGCTGTAATTATAATTATTGTTAATATAAGTAATATTAAATATTTCTTTTTCATATTCTTTTTATCCTTTTTCCTAACTGCATATCACACTAATGAACTTCGTTCAATATGGTCATATTGTCATTCCAATCTCTGTTGCAAAAAATTCAAGTAATTAGAGATTTCTGTATTTTTATATTTTTTTCCTCTATTTTATATTCTGTTTTTGTAGTTTAGTCAGTAGGTATATTATGAATGATTTTAAATGGCGTCATTGTAATGTGAAGACGGTTCAGGAATAGAACTGGTGTTGCCGCCAGACCTTAAATATATTGTAAGAATAGTATCATAATTTTATACTAGTAAATATTAATATATATGATATAATTGGGGTTATGAAGAAACTACCTGCACTAATTATGATTATTATTCTGCTGCTGAATGTTGCTACTGTTGCACATGCTGGCTGTACGGAAGAGCTTGAAAAACCAAATTCTCAAGCTATTGATCTAGTTGATAGTTCAGGTGGCGAGGAAGATGATTTAGCAATATGTGATTGCGTTGGTTGTAATTGTCATCACTCTCACTCTTTTTTACCGAAGATACAGTCAGTTTCTTTTTCTGCAAATAGTCAGATCAACTATATCTGGAATAACAATATAGATGTATCTAAGTTTCAATATCCCCTTTCCAAACCCCCTAAAGCATAAATATTTATAGGATTTAGTTCCTGCGCAAGCCATCAAACTGTTGGCTGTTTAAATTATTTATAGATTTAGAGGTTTTAAATGAAAAAAATTTTATTTGTTTTATTGTTGGTTGGGATATTTTCCAATTCACCTTACATTACAGGAGTTCGTGCCCAAGAGCATCATGAAGAACATGGACATGACGAACATGAAGAAGACGTACATTCGGAACATACCGACCACAAAGAGGAAGGACATGGGCATGATGAAAATGATAAAGACGTACATTCGGAACATGATAAACATGGTCACGATGAGCATGGAGACGAACATAATGAGGATAGTACAAAAATCAGTCATGATATGGCTAAAAAATCTGGAGTCGTGGTTGCAGAAGTCAGAAAAAGAACCATTAACGAACATATAATGCTTACAGGACGAATAGGACAAAATCGTAATACAACATTTTCTGTGCCTGTTCGCTTCCCTTCAATTGTGAAGAAAATATATGTTACTTGGGGAGAAAAAGTCTCTAAAGGGCAAAAACTGGCAACTGTACAAAGCAGAGCAAATCTTACTCCATATGACATTGTATCACCTGCTGATGGCATAATATTTGAACGTAATGTTAGTATGGGTGATTTGGCAAATGATGAGCCATTATTTGTTATTGCTGACCTTTCTAATGTGTGGGCGGAATTTCATGTTTTCCCACGTGATTTATCAAGAGTTAAAGAAAAATTGCAAGTGCATGTAAAATCTTTGGAGAGTGATAATGAAACTGACGCATCAATCTCGATGATATTGCCTATTGCCGATGCGTTTAGCCAAACGGTTATAGCGGTGGTAACGATACCTAACGAGGACGGTAAATGGCGCCCAGGGATGACGGTCGAAGGTGATGTACATCTTTCTGGCAATAAAAAGGAATCACTGGCTGTTGAAAAGTCCGCCATTCAGAATATGGAAAATAACGATGTCGTTTTTGTACAAGAGGGTGATGAATATAAAATGCGATCTGTAAAGCTTGGTAAAAATGACGGCGAATATATTGAAATTCTCGAAGGCATTAAAGAAGGTGAAAAATATGTCTCTAAAAGCAGTTTCATTATAAAGGCAGATATTGGTAAATCTGCTGCTAAGCACGACCATTAGGAGGTAGCTATGTTAGAAAGAATCATAAATCTATCAATACATAACCGCTGGCTAGTTATGTTCGTGGTTATTTGTTTAATGGCACTTGGAGTTTATAATTTTAGTAAATTATCTATTGATGCAGTGCCCGATATTACAAATGTTCAGGTGCAAATTAATACTGAAGCAGCAGGTTATTCGCCATTAGAGGTCGAACAACGTGTGACCTTTCCTATAGAAACAGTTTTGGCTGGAATTCCTAAGTTAAATTACACACGTTCACTTTCTCGTTACGGACTATCGCAAATTACAGTTGTTTTTGAAGATGGCACAGATATTTATTTTGCTCGTCAGTTAATCAATGAAAGACTATCGCAAATCAAAGGAGAGATACCACAAGGGCTAGAACCAATTATGGGGCCTATCGCCACAGGTTTAGGAGAAATTTTTTCTTACGTGGTAGAGGTTAAAGAGGGATCAAAAGTAAATTATACTCCTACAGATTTACTAACCGCTCAGGAGTGGATTATCGTTCCACAATTGCGTACTTTAAAAGGAGTGGTAGAAGTCAATTCAATAGGCGGATATGAAAAGCAATTTCATGTTATGCCTTATCCTGAAAGATTACTTGCCTATGATCTTACCGTTCACGATTTGATGACCGCCCTAGAAAAAAATAACAGCAACGTAGGTGCGGGATATATAGAAAGATATGGAGAGCAATATCTAATACGCTTCCCTGGACAGGTAAAAAATATTGATGATATTAAACGCATTACTATTGCAAAACGCGAAGAAGTTATAATTCGCATAAGTGATATTGCGGATGTTAAAATTGGTTCTCCATTGCGCACTGGTGCTGCTACACAAAACGGAAAAGAAGTAGTGCTAGGCACAGCTATGATGCTTATGGGGGAAAATAGCCATGAAGTTGCGCAGCGTGTTGCCAGTAAACTTGATATAATAAATGATAGTCTTCCTAATGGTATTGTCGCTCGCCCTGTCTACGACAGAACATCTTTGGTTGATCGCACTATCGCTACTGTTAAAAATAATCTTCTGGAAGGAGCACTGCTGGTAATTGTGGTTCTATTTTTGCTGCTGGGTAATTTTCGTGCAGCATTAATCACCGCTATCGTTATTCCTATCTCTATGCTTATGACTATTACAGGAATGGTTGGAAAAGGAGTATCTGGTAATTTGATGAGCCTTGGTGCTCTTGATTTTGGCCTAATTGTTGATGGTGCGGTTATTATTATTGAAAATTGTATTCGTCGATTTAGCTTAGAACAACAGAAGCTAGGAAGGATTTTAACAAAAGAAGAGCGATTTAATATAACTTCAAAGGCTACAGCAGAGGTAATTCAGCCGAGTATATTTGGCGTTATAATAATAACTGTTGTTTATATTCCTATTTTTTCTCTGACTGGTGTTGAAGGAAAAATGTTTCACCCAATGGCCTTTACCGTAGTTGCAGCATTGCTATCTGCATTAATTTTATCAATCACCTTTATTCCTGCTGCTGCAGCTCTATTTGTTACAGGGAAAATAGAGGAAAAGGAAAATGCAATAATTAGCGGTGCTAAAAGCTGGTATAAGCCAATGCTTGAGTGGAGCTTATATCATCCTAAAAAAATCCTTACAGCTACTACATTACTTGTTGTGATGAGTATAATATTAGCTTCTAGAATGGGCACGGAGTTCATTCCTAGCTTAGATGAAGGGGATATTGCGCTACATGCTATGCGTATTCCTGGAACTAGCTTGAGTCAATCAGTGAAAATGCAAAAAGATGTAGAGGAAGCTGTACGAAAATTCCCAGAAGTTAAGGAGGTCTTCAGTAAAATAGGCACTCCAGAGGTGGCCACTGATCCGATGCCACCGAATGTAGCAGATACATTTGTAATGCTAAAACCTCGTGAAGAGTGGCCTAATCCTAATAAATCAAAGGCTGAGTTCGTCCATGAGCTTGAGGAATCGCTAGAACAAGTTCCAGGGAATAATTATGAATTTACCCAACCTATACAAATGAGGTTTAATGAATTGATTTCTGGTGTGCGAAGTGATTTAGCTGTTAAAATTTATGGTGACGATTTAGAGCAATTACTTGAGTCTGCACAAGACATTGCTGATGTTATTCAAAAAGTGGATGGTGCTGCAGACGTAAAATTTGAACAAGTTACAGGGCTTCCAGTTTTATCTATACTACCAGATAGAACGGCTATAGACCGCTATGGACTGAATATTTCTGATATACAGGAAATTGTTCAAATAGCACTTGGTGGAAAGTCTATCGGACAAGTTTTTGAAGGCGATAGAAGATTCGATCTAGTTGTTCGTTTGCCAGAAAAATTACGCACAGATATTGATACGCTGGAGCGTCTGCCAATTCCTTTGCCACAAGCTGAACAGGTGGGGGCAGATAAAAGCCCTGACTACATTCCCCTAAGAGAAGTAGCTAAATTGGAAGTCAGTTATGGACCAAATCAAATAAGCCGTGAAAATGGCAAAAGACGAGTGGTTGTAACTGCAAATGTGCGTGACCGAGATTTAGGCAGTTTTGTTAAGGAGGTCATGCGCGCAGTACGTAAACAAACATCCTTGCCAGCAGGCTACTGGACAGAATATGGCGGCACATTTGAGCAGTTAATTTCTGCCCGAGAACGTTTGATGATTGTAGTGCCCGTTGCATTGCTATTGATTTTCGGGCTACTATTTATGGCATTTGGCTCTGCAAGTTCTGCATTACTGATTTTCTCAGGCGTTCCGTTGGCTCTTACTGGTGGCGTTGCAGCATTGTGGTTGAGGGATATTCCTCTATCTATATCCGCAGGAGTAGGCTTTATTGCTCTGTCAGGGGTTGCTGTGTTAAATGGAGTAGTCATGGTATCTTTTATTAAAAACCTCCAAGAACAAGGTATGGTCTTAAAAGAAGCGATTATCGAAGGTGCGCTTACACGTTTACGCCCAATACTTATGACCGCGCTTGTTGCAAGCCTTGGCTTTGTACCAATGGCATTAAATACAGGAGCAGGAGCAGAGGTACAACGTCCACTTGCTACAGTTGTTATTGGTGGAATTATATCATCAACAATTCTTACTTTATTTGTATTGCCAGCTCTTTATCGTATATTCCACAGTAGAGAGAAAAAAGAGTAGTTTTATGTTGATTATAAATTTTTATTCTAGTTGACATAACCTATCCCCCCCTATAGGTTCTTTTTAGAATTAATATATTATAGGGAATTATTATAATGACACATACACATGATAGCCATCCAGATATTATTAAACGCCTAAAGCGTGCTAATGGACATTTAGCCAAAATCATCACAATGGTTGAAGAAGGGAAGCCTTGTGTAGAAGTGGCTCAGCAGATGCAGGCGGTTTACAGTGCAATAGGCAATGCAAAAACTGCTTTTGTTCAAGACCATATTGAGGGCTGCATTGAAACAAATGGAGATGAAAAACCCGCACAAATAAAAAAGAAAATGAAAGAACTTAAAGAAATCACTAAATATCTATAGGGCTCAAGTTTATGAAAATATTTTTATTTACAATGATCAGTTTTTTATTGCCAGCTAGTGCTTTTTCACATGGTATGTCGGAAGCAGATAAGCAAAAAATACTCGATGCGGGCTATTGGGAATATATAGAGCTTGGCACAACGCATATGATTACGGGATATGACCATTTATTATTCCTGTTCGGTGTTATTTTCTTTCTTACTAAATTCAAAGACATAGTTAAGTTCATCACCGCCTTTACTATCGGTCACTCCATTACGCTGATATTCGCTACGCTTTATGAAATTAAGGCGGATTACTTTCTGATTGATGCAGTTATCGCTCTAACTGTTTGCTATAAGGGGTTTGATAACCTTGATGGCTTCAAGAAATATTTTAATGTAAAATCCCCTAACCTCTTATGGATGGTACTTGCCTTTGGTTTGATTCATGGCTTTGGGCTTTCCACCCGCTTACAACAATTACCCCTTGGTGATGATGGCATTGTTCTTCGCATTCTTGCATTTAATGTTGGTGTTGAGGTCGGACAGATTATAGCACTAAGTATAATGTTATTTATTCTATCTGGCTGGAGAAAAACAGAGTCATTCAAGCATTTCAGCAATGCAGCTAATTTCGGATTAATTATGGTTGGTTTCCTGCTTCTGTTAATGCAGCTACACGGCTACGAGCATAATAAATATTCTGATGATTATCCGTTAAATAAAGATGACCACTTTCATATTCATAAGGAGATGAAAGCATCTAAAAAAGCACCTACACTAGATGATTACAGAAAGCAAATTGAGCTACAACAACCTACCATACATAAGCATGGTGATGGCGCGTATCATATTGATTAATTAAACATATAAAGGTATATATAATGACAGATGAAAATAAAAAGGGACTACCTTGGGGTACTATTATACCTATAACACTGATTATAGTACTGCTTGGCTTTTTTGTATATGAAGCTTCGCATGAACATGAGAATGAAGCTCATTCTCATGATGGCGGCCCACTTCACACAGATTAATTAAACATAGGAATTGTTATGAAATTTAAATTATTGATACTGACGCTTTTTTTTGTATTATCACCAATATCGCCATCCTATGCTGGTTCAGGGCATGACCACGGACATGGTCATGGTAATGCTGCATCAATAAGCAATAAAAAAGCAATAATTGCAGCCAACGACAATGTTTTATCCATTGTTAAGCAAAAAATTGAAATCAATGGTTCAAAATTAGATAGCTCTTGGGACAACCTTCCATCATCAAGCAAAGCTATTTATAAAAAAAGTGATAGCTATTACATTGTAAGCCTTGAAAATAAGACTATAGATAAAACTCTCTATGTTCTGCTTTCCAGTCAAGGGAAATTCCGTGATGCTAATTATAGCGGCAAGTTTGAAGGTGTGAAGTGATTCATACTTATTGAGTTCGGTTTGAATCCTATGATAGAATTTTAACTGGCGATCATTAGCGAGTATAGAAAGAAAATGCACATTTTTTAAAGTGCGCATTTTCTTCTGAATATACTTATAACACTTAGGCAGCAGTTTTGAACTCAGTTGATTCCTTAGCGTACGCTGCCTTAAACTCCGGCATAGCAGCCACATCGTTAATCAAGCGTTTTGTATTTTCTCCTAGCTTGATGGTAAGCTCAGGAAAATAATTATTCCAGCTTGAATAGATAGCCAACATATAGTCTGCATGAACAGGAACATCACCTGTAATAAACTTACTTTCTTCAGCCCTTAGATCAACTATTTTCCACAATGCAGAAACCTGATCTGCTAACTGATTAGATAAATCTTGCTTAACAGTCTCATCTATATCTAATTTAAAATTTATGGTAAACAACTTACCATAAGCGGGGTGGAGAGTTGCATAATCAAACTGAAGCCATTTATAAAATTCAGCTCGAGGTAGCGGATCAGTAGGCATTAGTGCAGGATCATGTTGTTCAAGCAAGAATAGTGCTATTGCCGCTCCTTCAGTGATAATAGTTCCGTCTTCTGTTTTTAGCGCTGGAACCTGATTAGTAGGTACAATTTCAGTATAGTTCGGAACGTCATCGCGCTGAATAAGTGTGTAATTAACTCCAAGTTTTTCCATCAATACGGCTATACCAGTAGAACATGTTCCGGAGATTGTATAAAGTGTGTACATAATTTTCTCTTCTATATTAGGGGTTATAAATTAATTTTGAAAAGCCATTGCCAAATCTTCAAACAATGTTTTGGCCTTTCTATGCTTTAAAAGAGGCGCTGATTGACTGGAATACATAGGTAAATAATCCATATTACCAGTTTTCAGTGCCTCTTCTTTCAGAGCTTTAACAAAAAAGCTTTGAATGGGAAATGGAGATGGAAGATCATCATGATTTGCCATATCTTGTATAAATTTATCGGGAATAAAGCGTGCAAGCCGTCCTGTATATGCACGGCTTAAAATTGTTTCCCTAGCAGCTTCTGCAAATAAAGCTTCACGATGGGTCATACTTGTACCAGATTCATCACATGCAAGAAATGCTGTACCAACCTGAACACCACTTGCACCCAGTTCACTGGCCGCACGAATACCGCGCGCATCCGCAATACCTCCGGCCGTTATAATAGGGATTTTGATACGGTCAACAACCTGTGGAATCAACGCCAACGTACCTGTTAAACTATCCTCAGCCTCTTTAAGGAATGAAACACGATGTCCTCCTGCCTCAAAGCCTGTTACCACAACCGCATCCACTCCACCATCTTCTAAGGCTATGGCTTCGTTCAGTGTCGTTGCTGTTCCCAAAGTTATAATTCCACGTTCTTTGCAGCGCTCAATAATATCAGTCGACGGCACTCCATAAACAAAGCTGAAAACTTTTGGCCTTGCTTCAATAATAGCTTCAGCTTGCTCTTCAAAAGAATGATAAAGATCATTTGGGAACACAGGGAGTGCTATGCTTAATTCATCATAGTAAGGTTTGAAATCTTCGCATAATGCTTCATATTTTTGTTGTTCTAAATGCCGACCATCTTCATCAAAATTGGAAACCCATAAGTTAATGTTAAAAGAGCGCTCTGTTTCTTTTCGAATATCATGTATCAACGCTATAATTCTTTCTGGCGCCAAGTAGTGCGCCCCAAAGGAGCCTAATCCTCCCAAATTAGAAACTATCGCAAGCAACTCAATACTCGAAATACCACCGCCAAATGGCCCTTGAATAATTGGGCAGTCGATTTCCATAAGTTCTTTTAATTCATTTTGTTTTACATTCATCATTAGCAGCCTTATACATTAGTACTTTAATTACATTAGGTTATGTGCTATTATACAATTACTAACTATAAAAAAGAAAGTTAGTAATATATTTTAAGCTTACTAATTGGTAACTATTAGGGATCAGTAATGGTTGTACGTAGAAAAAATAAGGCATCTCCTCCACCGGAAAAATGTCCTTTGTCGCAATGTTTATCAATTATTGGTGGCACTTGGACACCAAACATTATTTGGTATCTTAGTGTACAACCGCGTAGATTTAGTGAATTGCAAGGTGATCTGGTAAAAATATCACCTAAAGTTTTAACAGAGCGATTAAGAAGACTAGAGAAAGATGGGGTGGTTATCAGAGAAGTAAAGCCGACCTCACCCCCTACCGTAGAATATTCACTCAGCGAACTTGGAAGAGAGCTAATACCTGCGATCAACGCAATAGTTGACGTGGGACATAGATTAAAAGAACTTAAAAGAGTTTAAAAAATTTCTTGTCTGATCCTGATTAGGAATTGGAACTGACCATACAATACATTGATATATAATAATATCCTTTAGGATAGTTGATGAATGTGCTGCCATTAATGTTGTTAAAAAACAATCTTTAGTAATTATTGGTGTCTCAGAAATAATTTTTATGCTGTCATTTATGCTACCATTTGGCGTGGTTGTACGCGGACAATGATAAACACCAGTGGAAAACAAATATCTTGGAACTATTGGTGGATAAGGATTTGTGAACAATAACGAATATCTACGAACACATAAATGGTGACCCCTACGGAATCAAAACTGATGATATAACCTATTGAAATATAATGATAGCTGAGTTTTGTTAGCAAAAAGTTGCTGCCGTTACTGCTACCAGAAATGCTGGTTGTAGACGGTCACTGGCGATTATAGGAGGACTGGAGATATATCATTGCAATGAGTTTTATAATTAGGGCTCGAATCCGTGTTACCGCCATTGAAATGATATATAAAATAATTCTATAGAATGTCTTGAGAGGTTATCAAGAATATTAACACTTTTTTATGCTGATATTTTCTTCTTGTGTGACTCTCCTATATTATTTCAAAATGGACTTAGGAATCAGGAACTATTCTTATTTCAAGACTAAATTCTGTTACAAACAACCACAAATTTATCTAAAATTATTGATACCTATTACTATGCGTAGTATATTTGCAACTAGGGATTTTTGGAGAGAGGAGTAAGTTGGGTAATGTATGTGCAGTATATAATAGTTATATTAGTACTATTTACAATTCAAAATCTAACATATTAAGGGGAAAGTCATGAATAAAAATACAACTGAAGAAAAGAAACAGAAAAAGTCTAGGAAGAAAATATTTTGGATAATTTTTGCTATGGTTTTGTTAATAGCAATTGGTCTAGGAGCTTGGCTTTCTACTGATCCGTTTTATCATCCGTACTTTGTTACTGATTTTTAATAAATAGAATGTTTTGGGAGAGAAAATATGGCTATTTTATATACAGAAGTTTTAAATTTAGATACTAGCGTTGCATCATTTGAACAAAAAGTATGGCTTAATAATGCTTTGGGTGAGATAGGTGCAACGAATGAAGGGCAAGCATTATTTCAAAAAATAAAAGATGATGTCGGTAGTGTAAACATTACAGTTAATACTGATGGTAAAGTAGGATACGATTTCTCTACCAAACTAGCAACCTCCTTATGCTTTGAATAAAAATTGATCCAAGTGCGTAGAGTATTCTCATTTACATCAAGATCCCTTGCTGTTTTAGAGATAGATTGATCAAATTCAATAGCTAATTTAACAGATGACTGCTTAAATTCTGCCGGGTAAAGACGTGATTTCCTGAGGGACATAATATATATTCCTTATAATTGTTTTCAGTGTAATAAACTGTCCACAATAATGTAGCCACTTCAGGTTCTGTTATGAAGTTATTAAAATCAACAAGCATAGCATTAGTAATTGCTAGTTCTATGTTTAGACATTATTTTAATGAGGCTTATTAGTTTATTCTGTACTTCTTTATTTTCAATAGAATTAAAATATTTTACTAAAATAGTATTTTGTAGAAATAATAATCAAACAACCATTGCATGTAATTGCTCCTGAAAAAAACATCTGACACGACCTGCAACTAATAATTTAAAAACATTTATAGTTGCTAATTATCTTTAATTAGTTTAGTAATTAAAGATAGTGATATAAATATCACAGCAAGAATATTGTTGAACTAGGTTCATTAGCGTGATACAGCTTATAAATTATATAAACAAAATAAATATTGGAAGTAATAAAATGTTAATTAAAAAGCTGGTAACAATATTCTTAACATTATTTATCTTATCTGCTTGTGATGATAGTTCCTCTAGCAAATCCGCCAATCTTCCCGTTGTTTTTGAGTCAACGATAAACCTTATTGTTGATGGCAAGCCTGTTGAGCTTAGTAAGCGGTTTAAATGCAAGATAGAAGAATTTTCCAAGGCGGGAGGTGATAAATGGTCGGAAATTTCGCAGACAGGTAATACAATTAGCCATGAATTATCTACGGGAGAATATATCATTGCTTCTGTACCATATTCTTGTAACAGATTTGGAGCAGTAAAAGATGAAAATGGAAAAATAATAAACTATAAAATCACCCGCCCTATTTCAGATGATTTCCTGCCATATGTTGCCATAGCCGATAAAGGACCTGTACCAGATAAAGTCATAGTTTATGCATCTAACCTTGCATATAAGGCTAAAGCATCCCGTATAAAGTTTGAGGGCATCACTCTGGATGTAGCACCTAAAGGTAGTAAAGCTAGCAAGACAGATGAATTCAATTGGTTCCTAACTTATGGCGGTGGTGCAGGACCATATTATCATTCATTTATACTTCGAAAAGCGGTGATGTTCCCAGAGATGAGAAAGTTGCTTGATGAAAATACTAAAGGATATACTGAGCCGTTTAAAATTCTTGGAGGAGGAAAACATACTGCATTCTTTGGGAAGTTTTATCAATCTTTAAGACCAGATGCGAAGCCAGGACAAAGAAAAATGCATAAAAAAATATTTCCTGATCATCATGTACATGCCTATGAAAAACTTAGTAGAGGTAATAATTTAGCAAATTCTGCTTATAATAGCGGATATTTGAATAGTTTCCAATTTAAAGAAATATCTACTTTTTCAAAAGATACATTGGAGTTGATTTGGAATAAAGATTATTTAGGTATGTTAGTTTTTTATAGAGTACCTTTTAAAGATGCCTCACATTATTCAGCAATATATAGAATAAAAAACATAAAATATAAGCTGCCAAATGGAGGTATATATTATCACCGTAAAGGCGATAATATAGGACATATATTATACAACCCTGTAGATAAAAATATTTATGTAACCAGATACACAAGAAATTTTGCTGCCCCGGTTAAAGGCTGGGGAATGGGTAAATATAATAAATAGATAATAATAATAACAATATCAGGAGAGAGATATGACTTTATTTGGATTAACAGATTTTGAGTGGGGATTGCTAGCCAATGATTCATATAGAAGATATGAGTTCAGGGGTGAACCTAAACTTGACCTTGTTACAGGTAAACTTGTATCCCCTGAGTTCGGTTATGATATTTCGCCTGCAGGGATTCGTCTTAGTGATCTTATAGCAATCCAAGAACATAATTGGAGAAGATATCCCGATATTGATTCTATGCTTACTGGGAAGGGGTGGAATGAGTATCTTGATAAAGATTCAGGTGCTGTACTCAACCTTGAAACAGATATATTTGAAAAACTTAGAGATGCACCTGAAAATCAGGGACTTTTTGGGATAGATAAATTCAGCTATGGTGGTGACATTGTTGATGCTTTTTCTGCAAGAGTTTATGTTAATACTGATAATAATGAAGTAATTGTTTCTTTCCGTGGTAGTGAATCTGCAGAAGAAGCAATTACGAGCGATGCAGGTGGCACAGATGCTGCAACTGATTGGGGGGCTGATTTAGGTATAGCTGTCGGTAATTGGACCGGGAATCTTGGTGTTGTTCTTAGTGATAAGATTCATGAAGAAGTAAATGCTGCATATTATTTTACTCAGCAGTTAAAAACTATCTTGGATGATGATCCTAGTTTGCAAGATAATAGCTCTGGAGTTGGTGTGCCTGACTACACACTTGCTTTCACTGGTCATAGTCTTGGTGCATATTTAGCCAGCGCAATAGCTGCTATAGAGGTTGCGAATCCAATTACTTCTCCATCTGGTACAGTAAGGAACACTACGGATGCCAGTGGAGTTAACGCTGTTGCTTTTAATCCGTTTAGTACATTTGATACGGTAGCAAAATTATTTAATGGTGGAGGTGCAGATCAAATATCAACAGCAATATTAATTAAACATTTACCTGCTATTCCAGAACAAGATGGCTTTCTGCCATCAGAAAGTAATGTGCGTATTGTTTATAATGAATATGATATGGCTCGTCGTGGTAATTTATGGAATGATGCGGTACAAAAAGCCGAGGCATGGGGTATCGAAGAACCTGCCCTTGCAAATTATGATGTTGCATCATTAAATCCTACTGGTACATTAGGAGATAACCAAATAGATCCATTTACATTTGGTGCAATAGGAGAAGATCTTTTGTCCAGAACGGGAGCAAATGCTGTTTCAGTGGTAACAAGACTCCTTACAGGTATTGAAGATGCTACACCAGCAGAAGCTGCTGCTTTTGCAGTGTTTTCACGTAGAGCTCATTCTATAGATAATATGTTACTTACCATGGCAAGTGCAAGAAATGATGCAGATGAGGTAGCAGGAAAATATGAGTTAACAAATTTACTTCCCAAAGTTCCATCATTCTTTCTTGCTATGGGTACAAAGGTTTCCGAGCTAGAAGAGGAAAATATTAAGACAGAATTCGGGAATGGATTCGTTGTAAAAAGTTTGCAATTAGCATTAATCGAAGAAAAAAATGCTCATGGTGGATATGACGGTAGCATCTTACAGAAAATGGTTGATTCATTAAAATTAATTGCTGAGGCTGATTTAATATCTGCCGATAATGATGCCGACAGGCAAGGAAAATATATATTACAAGAGGCTTTATCTGAAATACTTATAGAGCACACTAAAAATGTTATAGCTAGTAGACAAGATTCTGACCCATCTAATAATATTGACTTTGTTAACCCTTTTACTTTAATCAATGGTGTTCTAACTGTAAATGAAGATGCATTTAATTATGCTGGCGAGCAGCGTATTCTTGATGATTTAAATTCTGTTAATAGGCAGCAAGAAGCAAATAACACAAGCCCTTTCTCTGAATTCTTAAAATCTATTGGGGAATATAATAAGCCATTTGATGTTTATTCAATAGTAAGCAGAGCAGCTAGTACTGGTGACATTAACATCAATGCGACAGACTTTAGAAGAGATTTAATTATTGCTGATAAGGGTAATGATATTATACATGATTCCTTAACAGTAACTAATGATGCTTATTTTGGTGGATATGGTGATGATACTTTTTATGGTGGATATGGTGATGACTTTATACATGGTGGTTTTAGTTACGAAGGTGGTGATACTCTAACTGGCGGAACATTTTCTCATGGTGGAGTTGGTCAAATCACCTCTCAGAGACGTGGAGGCTCTACTATCCCCATTAAAAAAGAAATTCATGGGGATGATACTGGGGATGATATTGTATCTTATGAATTTTTACCTAGGAATCTGAATTATAGAATAGAATTAATCGCTGGAACAGACATAGTTGAATCAATAAATAACTTATCTACAAGTACCCTTGATGTAACAGATGTATCGGAGTTTCAAGTCTATGATGTTGTCAAATATAATAACAGCATAGTTGGTACAGATAAATTAGTTGGAATAGATAAAATTATTGGTACTTCAGGTGATGATCAATTTACTGGTTTGGCATTAACTACTGATCCACTATTGATAACTAAAGAAGAAATTGCTACAAGTGGTATTCTAGACGATTATTTTGTAGGTGGTGCTGGTAAAGATGTCCTATCTGGTGGTTCTGGTAGTGATGTTTTAGATGGCGGAGTTGGTTTTGATACTGTTCAGTATAATTTAAATAGGGTCGATTATGAGCTTAACATATATGATCGAAATCCATTTGTAAAAGACCTTTTAAGCTCAACATATGATAATGATAGGGATATAGATTCTTTGTTAAATGTCGAAGAAATCCACTTCGCTGATATCAAACTGACATGGAATGGTAATTCTTGGATTGATGCAGTAACCCCTAACTTGAATGTTGCTCCTATTTTAATAAAACAGCTAGACACACTTGAAGTAATGAGTGAAGAATCAATTGATGCTCTTGATGGTAATATAGCAAATAATTTCTTTGATCCTGATGGTGATGTAATAACTTTTAGCATTGGCCCATATCCAACAGTTATCAATGGTTCAATTCAAAACTGGATTGGTTTTAGTGGATTAAATATAACAGGTACTGCACCTGATGATTATAGCGATGTTTTTGTAACCACAATTACAGCTAGAGATGGAAAAAATTTTGGATCAGCTGAAGGTACTGTGATTTTTGAAGTCAGCCCTTATATTGATCCATTTCCTCTCGTACCAACATTTGATGACACTATTTTAGGTGATAGCGACCCAGCCAAGATTAATGATATTATAAATGGGAGTGGAATACCTGTAATAAATGGTCTTTTAATGGCAGGTGTTACAGGAAATGACACTATTATAGGAAGCTTTGGAAATGACAGTATTCTGGGTGGAGGTGGAAATGATAGCTTAAATCCAGGGAATGGACGTTTTAATGGTATAAATACCGTTGATGGCGGAGAAGGCGATGATATTCTTAAAGACAGTTTCTTTGGTGGTGATAGCCTGTTAGGTGGTAAAGATAATGATACTATTTTCAGCATTAATGGTGGTAATACTATCGATGGTGGTGAAGGCGAAGACCTTCTCGATAGCAGTACTATCTTATTCGGAAGAGAAAGCCTTTCCGGTGGAACAGGAAATGATACTATTCTTGCTGGCGGTGGAAATAATACTATAAAAGCCGGTGACGGTGCTGATCTTATTACAGATAGTACTGGAGATAATTATATCGTTGGAGGAGATGGTGATGATACTGTAAATGCTCATGCCAGCAGCAGCATTGATAGTAATAATATATTAGATGGAGGTGATGGTGTTGATCTCATAGATTATTCACAATTAGGAACTACTGACTTTATAGATGTAAATTTACTTTCTGGTATTCCAAGTATTTTTAGTGGCTCTAATATAAAAGATGTTGTTGTTAATTTCGAAAATGTCATTGGCACTGCTTACAATGATATTATCACAGGTAATTATGATGCAAATGAACTAATAGGTGGCGATGGAAATGATACTATAAACGGCTTGTTTGGAAGAGATATTATTACTGGTGGTTTAGGTAATGATCTTTTATCTGGAGGTGGCGGTAGAGATATCATTAATGGCGGATTTGGTAATGATACCATTAAAGGAGGTTCTGGTAGTGACATTATAGATGGAGGAAAAGGTATTGATGATATAAGTTATACAATCCCTGAAGCTTTGATTGGAGTAGTTGTTGATCTCGGAACCGGAGAAGCTATTGATGGATTTGGCAATAGAGATAAAATTAAGGGTTTCGAGAATCTTAACGGCGGCGCAAGAGACGATAATCTGAAAGGAAATTCAGGTGATAACGTCATTAATGGACTAGATGGAAATGATATAATCAACGGGGCAAGCGG